>Ga0315330_10002706_pt1 | contig 12182 bp, 13 predicted proteins | sample M140m34915metaG_FD_203453 | JGI IMG/M metagenome (GOLD analysis project Ga0315330, IMG submission 203453) | Ammonia-oxidizing marine archaeal communities from Monterey Bay, California, United States - M1 40m 34915 | ecosystem: Environmental > Aquatic > Marine > Intertidal zone | place: USA... | reverse complement strand
GCCATACCGTGTTCAACGATGGTCGTTTAAGTGAACCAGCCCAACTTCCAATCGGTCGTGAGTTGGATGAACTTCTACAAGGAGAACGGGTACTTCAAGGACAGGTGCCAACTCTTCGGCCAATGTCAAGGGAAGTTCAATCCGTTGAGTTGGTGCATCGTAACGTATCCAACCGTCGGTGATTCCCAATTCACTCTTGAGTTCGCTGATGTCATCGCTGGCGTCCTCCAAACCAGCAGGAATGGCTCCAAACAAAACGGTGTCATCATCACTAAGCACCTCATACGGACGCAGCGTAGCCTGTCCTCGACGTTTGAATCGGTTTCTTAATTGCCCTGCATCCTTGTATTTCGCAGTACAGAATTTCAAATGATAGGATTTGTCAGCGGCAGCTTCCTTGAGCCGTATGGCGAGGTCAGCAGAACCTTCGGCAGCAGCAGTAATACCGCCACTGAGATTGAATCCCCGAACATCCATGTTCTCCTGATTCCCAACGGTTATTTCGAGTTCGTTCAAATTGAGGAACGATACCGGGACCGTTTCGAGTTCATCGAGAAGAGCGAAAAGATTTGTTTCATTATCGGGCTCACAAGGCAATTCAACACCCACAGTGATACCGTGTTTGCTGCATGCTTCCATTGTAGCACGGTACTTCCCGGTTGTTGCGTTGAGCAAATGGAAACGAATTTCATCCAAACCCGCATCTCCAAAATCCTTAGCTCTTGATGGATCAAAAGGAATGGATGTGTAAACATGAACATGATGTTGAGGGCCAAATGCTGCCTTTAATTGACGTACGGCCTCCAGAGTTTTTTCCAAATCCAGCATCGGGTCACCACCAGTGATTCCTGTGCCTGTAGCATTCATTGCGTGCCCCTCCTCGATAACCTCGTCCCAAGAGGTACAGCGGCGTTCATTGGCAAACATGTCTGGAGTTTCTCTCCGGTTTTCTGAGAGTGGGCAATAGTCACATCCCCAATGACACTTCCCGGTAACGAAGAGAACCAATTTACTGCCTTGCTGACATTGTACACACCCTTCTGCTTCACCGTCTTCAGCGGGAAGAACTTCTGTAGCCATCTGAAGATTTCGCATCATTTCACCTCCTTGCTCTGGCCTGCCTGATGCAGCAACCAACGATGAAACCGCCGGTCAATTGTCAATTCAGGATGGAATGTTAGGCCCAATTTCGTTCCGTCGAGGACACCTACAACTTCCTCTCCAAGCATGGCAACGGGTGTGCAAGACAAACCATTTGTTACGAATCTAGGGGCACGAATGAAGACGCCCGGGAATCCATCATCAAGAACGGGCGCGGCCTGAGATTGCATTTCTAGGGGGAGATGGTCAAAGATGTCACGTTGTGCTTCTGGGGCTGTTGAATCCTTCCCACTTGGTGTATCAAGAAGAACTTCAACCGCTGACTCAAAGGATTGACGTTGTCTCCCCCAAGCATTGCGTTCGATGGTGGCACTGAGGAAGGGCTGACGGCCTTCGCCAGGAGATGAAAGGAGGATGGCCCCCGCGCAGGTGCCCAAGACCGGTCGGTTTGGGTGCAATTCCATCCAATCAAAGATCGCGTGGAGCAGGGATTCATGTTGACTTGCAATACGCATGGTCGTTGATTCACCTCCAGGAAGAATGAGGGCATCCAACTCCGGACTTACATGAGAAGCGCGTCGGCATTCAACGATGTTTACATTGACTTCCAACTCTGCAGCTGCACCACGGAGAGCCTCAGCATGCTCATGGCGAGCGCCTTGGAGCATGGCCAACCCAACAGTGAGCATGGTTAGCCCTATCGCCTCTTCCCTATCAGTCCAACGCTTCATGGAAAAAACACAGCAAGACATAGGAATCATACAATTCAGTTCAAGAACCGTCAAGCACGCCCTTGATTCATGCCCCACAATGGCGACTGCTTTCTTGTCCCGGGTCCGGTGCGAATGAACGATGCCTGTCTGCAGGCCATGGCAACTCCTGTCATGACCGCACGGGGGCCGGAATTTCGCGAAGTGATGGCCCGTCTGAATTCGGGGTTGAGATACGCCTTCAATTTGAGTCCGTCTCAGCCTGAAATGAAAACACAATCATGGACTGGTGAAGACGGTTACAAAGTCGTCGTCGTCTCCGGTAGTGGAACAGCGGCCATGGAAATGGTCATCGCCAATCGCTTTCGTCAAAACGATTTGGTCCTTGTCCCAACCAATGGGAAATTTGGAGAGCGTGTTGCTCAAATCTGTGAACAATATTGCAATGTGAAGCACCTCAAATCTGAATGGGGACGATCGTTTGACTTGTATGAGTTGGAACAGCAACTTGAGCGAAAGTGCTACGAAGCAGTCCTCATTTGCCACAATGAAACCAGTACAGGAATTACCCAAGATGCTGCAGCCATTGCAGAGATGTGTGCACGGCATGAAACGGCGTTCATCCTGGATGGGATTACATCTGTTGGAGGGATGCCTGTTCATCCGCTGGAATGGAATGCAGAAGCAGTGGTCATGGGTGCACAAAAGTGCACTGCAGGGCCTTCGGGCATCGCAGCAGTTGCAGTCAGCCAACATTGTGTAGAACGAATGCAAGCAATTCATGCTCAAAACGATAACAATCCTCGGTATTACCTCGACATGATGGCGGCTCTCAAAAAAGGAGACGACGACCAAACACCCTGGACGCCTGCCATCAACCTCGCCATGGGCTGGTCGGCCTCTCTTGATACCCTCAAAGAGGAAACAAACGAAGCAAGGTGGAACCGATGTAAACTTCTTGCGAAGGGAGTTCGGTCGTTGTTTACGGACCTTGGATTTGTTCTCCTCGCCGATGAAGGCCAACGTAGCAATACGGTTACTGCCATCATGTATCCTGATGGAATTGATGATTCATGGCGAACTGCGCTCAAAGACAAGTACGACACACAGGTGATTGGGGCACAAGACCACCTCAAAGGCAAGATGTTTCGCGTCGGCTCCATGGGAGAGACACCCGTTGAAGAAATGGTTGAGGGGTGCAAACGAATGCTCTCTTGCTTTGCAGAATTCGGAGTGGAACTTCCAGAAGTGGATGTTGAATCCTATTTTCAATGAGGTGAATCCATGACACAGCACATCGTTTTGGGACGGTTTCAACCGTTTCACAACGGTCATGCCTCGTTGGTCAAAGCAGCAGCACAACATGCTGGTGATGATGGAACATTACTGATAGCCATAGGGTCAGCTCAAGCGGAATGGGAGCCAAAGAATCCATGGTCGGCTGAAGAACGAGAAGCGATGATTCGTGCCTGGGCTGTGCACGAAAACATCGAATTGAACGTTGTACGAATTGAAGACATCAACGACGCACCTCGTTGGGTAGAACATGCTACAGACCATCATGGGACTGGAGTCCTTGTGACCTCTGATGAGGCTACCGCTGAACTCTACGAAGCAAGTCAGTGGAAGGTGATACGAGTTGACTTATCTGAACGTGAAACATTTGAGGGATGGAGGGTTCGCCAAACCATCAGGATGCTCTCAACGGTAATGGACGATGACGCGGCCTACGAGGTGCTCAAGCCCAGCGTGCCTCAACCTGTGATTGAATGGTTGGTAGAACACGATGCGATGTTCCGTTGCTCAACCTTTGAGACTGGTGTTCATGCAGGTTAATCTAATCGGATGCAACGACCACACGGGCTGCTAGAATCACCTTGGATTTGTAGAGGTAGCCTTGCTCAAGCACATCAACTACTGAACCCGAAGGAAATTGTTCTGAAGACGGAATGGTGGTAATCGCTTCCATCTTTGCAGGGTCAAATGCTGCACCTTTTGCTTCAATCACTGCAACGCCGTCCGCCTGCAATTCATGCCACATCTTGTTTCGCAGCAACCGAATGCCTTGAGCAACGGGGCTTTCGTCGTCCGCTTCAATACCTACCATTGCCCGGTCTACATCGCCAAGAATGGTTAACATTCTCCTGGCAAGACCCATAGCACCGTATTGAATAAGTTCTGATTTTTCACCCATCATGCGTTTCCGCACATTTTGGATTTCCGCTTCTTTGTAGGCGATTTCCTTTTCAGCAAATTCTGCACGCTCAAGGGCGACTTCAAGGGGGTCACGCTCTTCTTCAACCTCCACTTCAATCTCAGATGGTTCGTCTGAATGCACCTCTTCAACAGCCGGAGGCGCCTCCTCTTCGAGTTCTTCCGCATCAATCGGGGATTCATCGGGTGATTCGTCGGACATCAGTTGCCGGTTTCGCGCAGGGATTTTGAACCCAACGCTCAGGGGGAATGGAGAAAGGCCTTCAAATTCCATGCACCATGACCCCATTTTATTGCTTCAAGATGCTCTCTGCCGACAATCCATTGCAATTCATGATCCTCTGCCGCCAGATTGATCGCATAAACAAGGGATGTTGAAGCACGGGTATGGGCCTCAAAAGTGGGGACTATTTTGGGGTCGTCTTTTTCATCAAGCGATTCACCGAGGGCTTTTCTTCGCTCCATCCAATTGAGGACAACTCGCTCCGAATATTCTTCCGACGCCATGCCCGTGAGGTTGGCATGGACATCATTCCATACTGATTCAGTATAGAGCTCGTGAATGTCGTCAACCTCTCTTTTCAAGGCTACTTCAAGGTAGAGAAATGCTCTTCCTTCCCAAACTTCCCATTGACCTGGACTGGCCCATTTCATGAGGAGGAGAAGACCTTCTTCGCCGTCTTGGCATGATGCGAGTGCCTCCCGAGTTGACAAGGTTTCATCGACCTTCTGTTCATCCATCCAGTCCAACAATTCAGCCTCTGCATCGATTGCGAAACTGTTGACCAATTGAGAATCCTGTTCAGGTCGAACGTCTCGGAAACTACCTGAATCCATTCCCTTCATCAACTCAGACCACGTTGAATTCATGAGCGTTTCAAGGGTTGGGCCGTGGACAAGAAGTCCGATCATATCCAGTCCCATGATGATGTGGAAACATAGGTCTCGTTTGAGGGCATCGGCGTACATGAGTCAAGAGTTTGATGAATTAGAAAGCATTTAGAATACACCGGCTCTAGCATGAGCATGCGCAGAATTCTTACGATTCTCTTTTGTCTATCGCTGCTAAGCCTCCCCATGAATGCAAATGCCCAGACTTCCGGGGCTGCTGTTTCCCTTGAATGTGAAGATATTCCACTGACAGTAACCGACCCACTCGTGGGGGCTAACGATTCCTTTGAGTGTACGGTATCAAACCCAACAGCATATGTTGAGAAGATTGCTATTCAAGTCACAAGTGATGGTTTAGCCAGCTCTGCACCCGGCGAGATTTATGTTGATGCTGGCTCAAATGAGACGTTCAATGTAACCGTCGCGTGGAACCCTTCAATGCAGGGCAATCGTACAATCACTGTCTCTGCTTCTGTTCAGGAGATAAATAATGTTCCACCACCCAACACGGCTTCATCTCAAGCGACCACTTTCATTGAATTTGACTATGATTACAGTGCGAATGGTTGTACAACCGCATGGGATATAACCTCTAGCAATTATGGATCTTATCAGTACATTCAACTCCAAATCGGAACGTTAAATGCGACTGACAACTCGACCCAACATGTTGGAAACATTACACTTGAACTGAACTATTCTGCAGCCCCAATCCATGCAGAGAACTTTGCGCTCTTGAGCATCATGGGTTGTTATGATGATACAATCTTCCACCGAGTGATCGATAATTTCATGATTCAAGGTGGCGATTTCACCAACTACGATGGCACTGGAGGCCATGCTGCATCATGGCAAGGGTTCTGCAACGGTCAAGCCTCCACTAACTCATCTTGTGGTGGAAGCGGCTCAGATGCTTGGACCATTCCAGCCGAAGCCAATAATGGATTGAGTCATTCGCCTTATGTGCTTTCTATGGCAAAGACAGCTGCGCCAAATACCGCTGGCTCCCAATTCTTTATTGTTGATGATGGTTCACAAAATCATTTGGATGGCACACACACTGTGTTTGGCAAAGTTGTTGATGGCACATCTGTGGTAGATTCAATCAGCGCAATGACCACTGGACAAAACGACCGGCCTGTTGTGGATGTTGTGATTGAACAAGCCATTGTCGTATCTGGCGTAGATTCTGACACGGACTCTGACGGTATCAACAACGAAGCAGACAATTGTCCCGATGAGGCCAACCCAAACCAAGAAGACTTTGACAACGATAACATGGGGGACGCTTGCGATGAGGACAATGATAACGACTTGGTGAATAATTCTGATGATGCATTCCCATTTGATGTCACCGAAACTTCTGACTTTGACGGCGATGGTATCGGTGATAACGCAGACGCTGATGATGATAATGACGGATTGAACGACACTGATGACGCTTTTGACAACGACGCCAATGAAACCACAGATACTGATGGGGACGGTATTGGAAACAATGCAGATGCCGATGATGATGGTGACGGTATTGTAGATGAAAGCGACAATTGCCCACTGGTAGCAAACGCTGACCAAGCCGACGCAGACAACGACGGAATCGGTACAGCATGTGACACTGATGAGACTGAAGAAGAAACTCCAACCGTACCGGCCCTCGGCCTTGCTGTGACCGGCATGGTCGTTCTTTTGGCGAGCATTATTGCTCGGCGAGATTGAGTCCATCGGCCCGTTGAAGAGCCTTTTTTGTAAGAGCCTTCAAGAATGACGTGCTGAACCCCGAAGCAGGAGGGTCTTGTCTTGGCGACGATTAAAGAGCAAATCGAATTGATTCGCGCTGAGATCGATAAGACCCAGAAAAACAAGGCCACCAACGCCCACATAGGGAAGTTGAAGGCGAAAATCGCTCAGCTCAAACTCAAAGAAGAGAAGGTTGCTGCTCACTCAAAAGCAAGCGGTGGCGGCAAGGGTTTTGAAATCCGTAAATCAGGGGACGCAACCGTTGCTCTTGTCGGATTCCCTTCGGTAGGTAAATCAACTCTCATCTCGAAAGTTACGGACGCCCACTCTGAGACAGGAGGTTATGCATTTACAACCCTCACTTGTATTCCTGGAGTCATGGAGCACCGTGGTGCAAAGATCCAGATTCTGGACTTGCCAGGACTCATTAAAGGGGCTGCGGAAGGTAAGGGCCGGGGCCGAGAAATCCTCAACGTGATTCGTAGCGCAGACATGGTCCTCTACATTGTTGACCCGTTTCAAGACGGGCACTTTGATGTCCTGCACCGCGAACTGCACAATGCTGGACTTCGTTTGAACGAAGAAAAACCTCCAATTTTCATCAAGAGAACCGACCGAGGGGGGATTGAAGTTCGCAGTACGGTTGAACAAACTCATCTTACGAATGAAGAAATGGCTGAAATTATTCGTTCGTTTGGATACACTTCAGCCCTTGTAACGTTGCGTGAAGATTCAACCGCCGAGCAAATTGTAGACTGCCTTGCTGGAAACAGAATTTACGAAACAGCAGTTATCGCCATTAACAAAATTGACATTGCTACTAAACATGATATCGCAAGGGCACGAGCAGCACTTCCTCAAGAATGGCCTGTGATGAATATTTCAGCCTTCAAGGACATAGGATTAGAAGAAATGAAGGATTTCATTTACGATAATCTCGGGTTCATGCGTGTATTCCTCAAACCGCAAGGGCAAGAAGCAGACATGGAAGAGCCGCTTATTGTCAAGGATGATTCAACGGTTGAAAACATCTGCATCAAGTTGCATCGAGACTTTGTTCGTAAATTTCGTTTTGCACGAATTCGTGGACCAAGTGCAAAGTTTGACGACCAAAGAGTGGGGCTTGACCACCAGTTGAAAGATGGAGATGTATTGACCATCGTCGTTAAACGATAATGATTGAAAGTGAACATCGGAAGAGGTTACCGTTATGTCTGATGCTCAGGTTCCTCTTCTCTATTCATTCCGCCGTTGCCCTTATGCTATGCGAGCACGCATGGCGATTGTACGAGCCAATTTTGAGGTTGAACATCGGGAAGTGATTCTTCGGGACCGGCCCGAACATATGATGGAAATTTCTCCGAAAGGCACCGTCCCAGTCATGCAGTTAGTGGATGGAACGGTCATTGAAGAAAGCCTTGAAATCATGCAGCATGTACTCAATTGGGAACTTACGGCCGATGAGCAAGAGTGGGTTGACCGAAATGATAACGAATTCAAATTTCATTTGGACCGCTACAAGTACCCAAACAGATACGAAGATGTCGATGAATTTGAGCATAGAGAAGCTGCTTGTACATTTATTGAATCCTTGGAATCAGAAATCCCATCGAGCCATCTTAGTGATGCCATCTTTCCCTTTGTTCGCCAATTTGCGAACCATAATCGTGAATGGTTTGACCAGCAACCATGGCCCAATGTTCACCAATGGTTGGCTACAAACTTGGACTGTGAAGAATTTCGCTTATGCATGACGAAGCACAAGCAATGGAAACCACATGAGTGAGAAGACACCTCTGTGCACACGAACGAAACGCTACCCTTTGATTGGTGATGATATCTTATTCTTGGACATCTGGTAATGGACATGTATTGATTCCAAGCGTCCGGTAAATGTAGCAATTACCAGAGGCTGCGTTGAATAAAAGAACACCAGCTACTCCAAGCCCAACTAAAGCAATCGAGTTATTCACGCTAGATGGAATGGCTAAGTAAGCCAGTATCAAGATTACAGCAATTACTGCTCTGATGATTCGTTCAGTATTACTCTGATTCGTTACTAAAATTTTGAAACCTGATTCTTCACTCATACCTATCGCTTCACAACATCACATTTGTAGTTGTGCAATATTTTCATCTTACATTGCAGATTTGGTAGTGGAAATGATATGTCGGATGTCTGTACCCCTCTAAGAGAATATGTCATTCTCAATCAAAATTATATCATTAATTGGACAAGCGTCATATGGATGCAATACATCAGTCAACTCATGGAAAGGAAGTTCTATCTGATTTTAATCATCACTTGCTTATTCTTTATTCCCCTCTCTCCAACATTCTTCCATTCTAATGATATGCAAATTACTGATGACAGGATAAAACATACACAAGGGCGAGATGACGGTTCTTCAACAAGTATTGACATCACCGAAATTGGACCATTCAAATCCAGTGTCGAAACCTTCGTTGCACCAAATAATGGAACTGAATTCCCAGTATTGTATCTGAAGGAAAGTTTCCACATCGATGCGATTTTGTCTCAATCAAATGGTCAATCTGTCGGAGATAAGTGTCTGAACATCTATCTTGATCCACAAGAAAACGTTCGTCCAATTTCCTCAATAAACACAAGTGAATCTGATGGAATGATTGAGTGGTTTAGTGGAAATCAAAGTCAAAATCCTAGTTTGAAAGGAATCGAAATTGCAGGTGGAAAAATAGAGGGATTTAGACTTCTTAGAGTTGCATTTGAGCCTGACACCAATGTGCTAGGTGGCTGTAACGAGGATTCTAGCGATACATTGAATGGTTCTCACATGGACATAGTTGTTCTTGTAAGAAGCCGAGTCGACATTCTAGTGTCACAATCATGGAGTTTTGACGGCGAAAATGGCCTTTTAGAGGGCGAATTGGTTGTCGGAGAGGTGACATTGTTGAGAGATAGACTTGACATCACCATTGAAAACGAAAAGGTGTCTTTCCTCCGTCAGTATTATTCTTATAGCGAAGAATGGGTTACTGAATTAGTTATCAATTCAACAACTAACGAACAAGGAAAAGCGGGTTTCGAATGGGAATTTGGTGGTAAAACCTGTGAAGGACAACCGTGTCCAGGCATCTGGAGAATTATTGCCCACTATCCAGGAAGTATGTTCTTTGCTCCCCCCCAAGACAACATCTCACATGAACTTCATTACAAACCATCTGAGAGATCCGATATCAATTTGGGCGAGGCAGGGCTTGAAGATGAAATTTGGGACGCTGCAATGGACATTGTGGAAATTTCTGCATTGATTGTTTCACTTATTTCCTTGCTGTTGTATTTGGTTCTCCGAAATAAGGAAAAAGATTCGGATTTAGATGAATTGGCGGATAAAATTGTTAGCAAACAAAATTCTATTGAAAAAACTAAACACAAAACAGAAAATACTGATATGAAAACATCTGAAATCACTCAAAGCCAAGAACAAATTCCTAAAATGAAAACACATGATAGTGATTCAAAACAGGATTTAGAAGATTCAGCAAAAAATGTGACAATAGTTCAAAATATTACTTATAATATTCAGGATAGTTCCATAGTAGGAGATATGAATACTGGGATCAATTCAGATACAGAATAAATGACTTGGAAAGCAACTCATTAAGCACACCATTCTGGTTTGAACTTTTCATAATCATCTTCGTAATTTAAAGCAGTATATACTCCCTTTTCAGAATGCGAATTAGTCAAGGATTCTCTAATGAGTAGTAAGCAAACTGGGCTAGAATAATTCGAATCATCTGATGCTTCAACAGAAGTTTGCGTCCAAACAGCATCACCATCACTGGACATGAAAAATCGAGTGGTTTGAGTGATCCATTCATCTCCTCCTTCAAAATTAACAGTAAGTATGTCACCATTTACATCCCAAGAAGCAGTCCAATTATCTTCATCATCAGAAATGGCTGCGTTACTAAAAGTTCCATCCTCATAAATGGAGAAAGAAACTCCATCAGAATCTACCCATGTTCCAACCATTGTTGCAGGGCTTCCAGATAGCAACAAGAATGTAACCACGCCTATTGTTAGTAAAAAACCACCAATACTTCCACCAATGATTAACATCTTTTTGTTTGAATTATCATTTTGTATCTGTGTACTTGGTAAATTATCAGTAGGCACACCTACAAGCATTGAAGGTGCTGTATTTGCTACTGTAAATTCAGGATAATGCTGTTGTGTATCTCCAAGTGCAGATACAGGGTCATGCCCCTGAGCCAATAGAGAATCATAGTAATTCTGTGCATCTGACATGTATTTCAGAAGTAGCCAGTTGAGATGAGCATTTTGACTTATCTATGAGAATACAAATCAATCCCAAATGCCCATGTCCATGCGGGCATCTTCACTTGCGTGTATCTTCGGATCCCACCGAGGCGACCAAACCAAGTTGATGTGAACGGAATACAGACCTTCGGTCAAGAGTGCAGCACGATGTGCAGCCGCCATAATTTCTGGAGCAGCAGGACAACCCGGAGAGGTTAGTGTTAGGTCAACTTCGGCGTGAACACCCTCTTCTTTTTCTTCAAAACGAACATCGTAGACCAGACCCAATTCTACAATTGACAACTCAAGTTCTGGGTCTTCAACTTCATCAAGTTGTTCAAACACACTTTCCTTTGTCACCATCATCATTCCACTCCATTACAGGCGAAGCTCAGCCATCACTTTATCGTACATGTTACGAAATCCATTTGACCGACTTGGCGTTAGTGTGTTCAAAAGTCCCATCTCTTCCGCAAATGACGGGGGTATGAGGACTGCCTGGGCAGGCGTAAGACCGTCCAAGGCGATGGTGAGAATGCCCATCAGCCCTTGAACCATACGGGCGTCAGCAGAGGAGAGGAATTGGATGCGACCCTCATTGATGCTAATTCTGACGTGAGCCTCGGATTGACAACCTTTGACCCGGGTCTCTTCACTCCACTGGTCTTGAGGCAATTCTACGACCTCATCAGCAAGTTCAAACAGCATTTCAAGACGCTCCCTCTTGTCTTCCACAGATTGAAACTCTTCAATGAGTTCTTGAAGGGCTTCGGGATAGGTCATGCAAATTTCTCCACAATGATCCGCAGTTCATCAACAAACGATTCCGCTTCCTCTCTCGTGTTGTAAACATAAAATGAGGCTCGAACTGTTCCTGAGATCCCCAATCGAGTAAGCAAAGGTTGAGCGCAATGATGTCCGGTTCTGACAGCGAATCCACGGGCGTCAAGAAGGTGAGCCATATCTTCACTGTTGATGGTTGGGTGAAGGAAGGACACCACTGCAGCATCATGCTCTCCATGACGGCCGTAAACATCCATCCCGAGGCCCCGTAATTGATCGGCAACCCAAGAGGCGATCTTGATGAGCCTTGCATGTTCAGCATTCAGGTCAAATGTTTCCATCCATTCCAAAGCAGCGGTCCAACCGATTGCCTCTGCGATGCGGGGCGTTCCCGCTTCAAATTTATGCTCATTGCTCTGGTATGTTGACCCCTCGAT
>Ga0315330_10002704_pt1 | contig 12183 bp, 15 predicted proteins | sample M140m34915metaG_FD_203453 | JGI IMG/M metagenome (GOLD analysis project Ga0315330, IMG submission 203453) | Ammonia-oxidizing marine archaeal communities from Monterey Bay, California, United States - M1 40m 34915 | ecosystem: Environmental > Aquatic > Marine > Intertidal zone | place: USA... | reverse complement strand
ATCCAAAGTGGTATGGGAGGACTTGCATTCTCAAACTAAGCTTAAAGAATATAATAACCTTACTAGATTTCAATATAAAATCTTATATCCTCTAAAAAAATATAAGATTTTACTTTTCGTAGATGAGCGGTATGATGGGTGGGCTTAAAGATTGCAATCTTTAGAAATATATAAAATGGATTATACACTCGTGCCAATCAATTCAAGACCTGGAGCATTTTTTGCTATTGATAATGAAGACTATCAAAGATTTGTTGTTGATATGCCAAGTTGGAGTTTGAGTGGTTCAACGGGTAAATATTTAGTATGTGATTGGGATAGTCCTCTTGGTAGAAAAAGACCAAGAATTAATAGATTACTTTTATTGGGATTGTGTGAAGATCAATCAATTGTTGTTGATCACATTAACGGTGATACACTTGACAATAGAAGATGTAATCTTAGGGTCTTGAGAAAAGGAACTAATGTGGCACACAGACCAAATATGAATTCTAATAATACTTCTGGAACACGAGGTGTTTATTGGTGTAATACTAATAAATTGTGGTATGCTAGAATTCAACATGAAGAAAAAGATTGGTGGAAAAAATCTTTTACAAATCAAGAAGATGCCATAAGAGAAATAACCAAAATGAGAAATACATATGAAATCATTTATGGATTGACAGTGGGTAAAAAACCTGATAGAATTCCAGAATTACAAAAAAGTCATCAAATTATTGACGAATGGAATACACAACACCCTGGAAAAATAAGTAATGCAGACAAACCAAGACCCCAAGCTCGTGAAAATTACAACCAAAAGCGTCGCGATTTAACATCTAGTGCTAGGGATAGACACAAGGAATACCTTTTATCTCAACCACAAACTCAAGAAATTGTTGAAGAGTTGCGTCGCATTGAAGGTGATGAAAGGCGTTCCCAAGCAAGATTGTCTGGTAAAAAAATGACATTGGAAGAGAAAAGGGCAAATATTAATGAAGGTCGTCGTTTGAAGGCTGCGGCAGAAAGAAAGGCTAAACGCGAAAAATTGTTGGCTATTTTAGAAAAAGACCCAGATGATGAGAAAGCTAAAACGGATCTCAAAAAAGTAGAAAGTTCTGAGAAAATTGCACAAAGTAAAATGGCTTTGGCACTTAAAAAACAAGCGTGCGAGTGAATACATCAAACCCCAAACACTTAAAAATTAAGAAATAAACTTATATAGATGAATCATTTTTTTAATTTGCCTCGGGCTCTTATTAAAATGACCGAATTAGATAAAAAACCACTTGGTAGATGGGCGCTTAAGACATGTGATGAAATAACAACGGGTGTGAATGCTGTGTATCAAAACAGAGACCATTGTGGTGATACAATTTGTAAAACACCTAAGCGTGCGAGTGAATACATCAAACCCCAAACACTTAAAAATTAGAAACTTTTTTAATACAAATGGAATTTAAATTTCGTTATTTGTGGATTTTCCCCTATGCGGTTTTAGTAAGTATGCCTTATTTTATTGAGGATATTTGGGATGCTTTGTCTTGTCTTTATAATGATGTTTCATCTGAGATAATGTTTTTGTGTTCCGAATGTGCTACAGAGGATGAGGATGAATCAAGTGAAAAAGAAGATTAAAAAACGGAATGTCTCCATGGGCTCTTATAATTTTTTATCATAATAAGTCTTGCTTTTGTATTCAAAAAGCTTTTTTGAACTGTGGCATTTTTTGAATGTTTTAACTTTTCGTATTTTTCATATATGTGATTTATATCATCTAATTCTTTTTCCGAAAGTTCCCAAATATTTTTAATTTTGTCATATTTAACATTAAATGGAATAAATTTATATAATAAATTTGTCCACGTTTTGTGTTTCTTCATGAAATCAAAATGATATGGTTTAAATCCACCCATGTAATAAACTTGTTTTAATGTTCGATTAGCATCAAATGAAATATAATATTTTAAAAAATCCTTAATAATTTTAATCTCGTTTTCAATTTTTTTAATGTCAAGAGCGCCATTAAAATGTTTCTTGAATAAATACCTTGAATAATTTCCCTCACCGTATTTATTTATCAAATTTTTTCTTTCATCTTTAAAATTTTTTACTTTTTTTTCATTAATTTTTACATTAGTTCCGTAATTTCTCATTGAATTTATTAACATGATTCGACCAGATAGTGGAGCTCTTGGTAAGTCATATGGATTATTTTTTTTAAAAAGTTTATTAAATTTTGTCAAATATTTTTTTTCATACACATGATTTATTTTTCCATTGGTAAAAAAAACATCGCTCACCAAATATACGGGATTTTTCATATTTTTTAATTTATTTTGAAAATTGTTTGAGCCTACATGAACAGTGTTATTACTATTATTTGAATTGTATTTAAATTTTTTGACACGATTTTCAACTTTCTTCATTTGAGACATCATTTCACGCATTCTTTTTTTTGCAGCAATTGTATTTGGACTGAGTGTCATGTTAATATTATTCAATAAAAAAAATATCCAGTAGATAGTATATATAAAATGGCTGGTTCATTGAAACCTAAAGAAAAAAACAATAAATTTCACTTTGGATATATTATTCTTATTGTCAGTGTGATTATTATCGCGGGTGCTCTTGGATATGCGGCGTTCGAAAAAACCAATTTGAAGAATGTTTAATATAAAAAAATAAGTCATTAATCACTTAATGATAGAAGTATACACAGACGGTAGTTGTCTTAACAATCCGGGTCCAGGTGGATGGGCAGCGGTTTGTAAGGACAAATTTACATTGAAAGGTGGTTTCCATACTTCTACCAATAATATTATGGAAATGACAGCTGTTGTTAAAGCTCTCGAGGAATGTATAATAATTGGAGAGAAGGAAATAACTATTTATACGGATAGTAATTATGTTAAATTGGGAATAACTCAATGGATAAAAAGATGGAAACACAATGGTTGGAAAACATCTGTTGGTAAGCCAGTTGCAAATATGCCCCTATGGATTAAGATGGACACCCTTTCACAACAGTTGGATGTTGTGGAATGGCGTTGGGTAAAAGCGCATAATGGAAATCCAATGAATGAATTGGTTGATAAATTGGCTAGGGAATGTGCAACGGCTAATGCATAGGATAACCTGACCCTGGAACATCTTCTGGTTCTGGGCAATTTGAGATTTCTGGGCATACACATGGAACTGTGTATCCTTCTTGGTTTGCAAACAATACTGGAATCCTGTCATTTGGACCAATAGAGTTATTTGGGGTAGTTGGAACAGGCATACTTCTGTATGGGAATACCATATACATTGCACCGTCTACAAGTCTCAATATATTATATGTAAGTCCATAGACTCTCAATTCTCTTCTATATAAATCCTGTGGAACTAAATTTACTTTAAACATTTGATTGTTTATAACACTAAAATTTCTTTGTCCCGTTGGCAATGACTTTTCAGGTTCTGTCGCGAATGAGTATGAATAAAACCTCCTACTCATTGGTGTTCTTTTATGATGAAGTCCACTTTGAATAGATTTAAGGAAGAATGTTCCACCTGAATCTTCATTCAATACAGTTTCATTATCTAAAATCATTTGCATGTCATACATGTGTTCATAGAAACATACATTAGATTGATAATCTACTTCTATACCAATGTTGTCGTAATTACATGCAGGTAAAATCATTTCATTATTGAATCTCAAACATTGGAAAACAAAGTAAAGTTCTTTTACGACATTTACAAAGTTTGTTCTAAATGTATAATTTGTGTCAAATATAGGTATGAGTTGATTTTCTGCTTGTTGAACTTGTGTAAAAGCAAAATCTCTACATGAATTTGAAACTATATTTTTTTCAATTTTATCAAGTAAAATGAAATCTGTCACCATTCTAAAATTTTTAATTTCAACTTGTTCAAATGGTTTGAGAGAATCAGTTTTCACATGATAGTCAACATTGTAAAATATTGATTCACCATTTCTAGAAATTGCCACACACACCTTTGTATCATATATTTTGGGAACAGCTATTGTATGTGACAACGTGTATATATCACCATCAAAATCGTATACTTTGACAGCGGACGCTGTTGTTAAACCTACTATAACCCTTCTACCATTTGCAGATACACCGTAGCGTATATCACTTTCTAATCCATCTATTGTAAATGTTCTACCAGTATCAATTCTTATAATATATAATCTTAAGTTAATGACATCCGATGCGAAAGCAAATCTTCCATCTCCGGATATTTTAACCTGTCTGAGTTCAGCTGTTGGGTCACCACAATCAAGTGTTTTTACTTCAGTTGGATTTTCAATATCTTCAAAGCTTAGAACTTTTATGGTTGAATCTCTGGCGCCTACTAAAATAGTTTCGGAATCATCAGAAATAGCTATAGATGTTCCATATCCCACGGCTGTTGTTATTCTTGAAACTTCATCTTTGTTTACATACATGTAAACATTACCAGTATCTTCATCTCCCACAACAAATGTATTATATTTGGGAACAGTTGCGGTACTTGTTCCATCGGCAAAGAATTGTGTACCTGTTTTCTTTGATGTTCTTCCACTTGTAATTCTTCTGTCTAATGACACTGATGGATCTGTTTGTTTGAATAAGAAATTTGTTTGAAATCTCCAAAAAGAAACTGCTTCAATTTCAATTAAATCTTTGTTTTCTTTTACATACGCATCGGCATTAATGTTATAAAATTTAAGATTATCTCCATCGAGTGCTAAGATATAAGCGTAAAGACGATTTGTTAGACGAACATGATATCCTAAAATACCTATGCCTCCTATTTTTGTTCCATCATATTCATTGTTGTCTAAATTTGGAATAAACTGAATATCCATAATATTTCTTTGTAAGTTGTAATTGTATGTTTGTTGGTATGGAATAGTTGGAAATTTAGCAAATTTTTGGAAGCTTCTTGTTAAAATAAGATCGTCAAGTCTTCTTGTTTTAATTTCAACTTCTACTTCTTGTTTTTTCAATGCACAAATAGGTAATGCAAGTTCTGGTTTTTTATAAAAATGAAATGGTATGTTGACTACAAACTTTTTTGGTTTGTTAAAATTGATGACACTATATTTTGTCAAGTATTCATCTGTTGAATTTTGAACTAATGTTTTGGCTAATGTTTTTGATAAGCCATATTGTTTTGTTTGGGTGACACTTTGTTCTGAATAAATTTGAAGATAATCTGTTGTCACTCTTTCAATTAATACACCCCCAATGTACAAATCACAATAATCAATAATTGCGTGTCCAAGTGAATCTACAAAACCATGATTAAATAATACAATTGGGTCAACCTCAAATTCAAAAGAAACCTTTGATAAAAGATCTCCTTGGTCTTGTGGTATTGTAAACCTGATGACTTCATTAAAATCAATGGGTTTGTTTCCTTCCAACTTAATACTTTGTCTGGAAAAAAGTGTATGTTTCTTATGCATTTGTGAAAAAAAACTAAACTCTGGATCGTCGGTGAAATATTTATCCTGTTTTCCAATGGATTCAAGCTGAAGACGACCAGCCATTCCTACTAATACCTATTAAAATTTTAATCCCCCAAGTCCCCCGGCCACCCTTAATACATTGTAATTTACTGCATAGACTCTTACTTGATTGTCTTTGCTTCTCACATATGTTTTCACTGCTGGTGATGTTCTTCCGTTGGAATATCTCAATGTAGTCGCTATTCTACCTTCACTTGCATCTGCTTTTGGTAAAACAGTTCCATATACCTTGGGACAGTATAAATCGTTGATTTCAGGGTCAATTTCAATGGTCATCATTTGATGTGTTATACGACTCATGTTGACTTGGCCTGTTGGATATGCCTTATCTGGATGTAATCCAAAACTGTATACACCAAATTCTGAAGAAGTATTAATTTCAACAAATTCGTTGTGTTTATGTCTATATTTCATGACTCTCTGTTCTGGAATATTTACATGGTGTTCCATTGGTTGGTCATATACCAAGTAATCATGATTACCGTCAAATACAACTTGATTGTTAAATCTTAATTCAACTCTTTGAATTTCCTGGAAACGGAGAGTATTGTTGTATTGTTTGTATGCATCGTTCTGAACAATAAAAAATAATTCTTTGACTGGGTGTCTAAAATTGAGCATAACAGTTTTCTTAGAGAGTGGATATTCCATGTTAAACTGTGCCAACTGGACCTGTGTTATAACATAATCAATTGGTCTAGTCATCAAGTAATGTCTTTCTTCGTTCATTAAGAAACCAAAACTTGATTCTAATGAGACACTTCTCAATACAGATTTAATATCTTCCCCCCATCGCTTTCCTATTCTTCGACCACCAAAGATGACATCATTAAATTCTTTGAGTTTCAATCTCATTTCAACTTTTTGTCTTTGAAGAGCACACATGGGAATAGACAAACTTGGTTCTCTGTAAAAATAAAATGGAAGGTCTAAAATGTAAGTGTTAAAGTTATTTTCATTGTATTCGGGCATAGATGCAGCAACAATTTCATATACATCATCGTAAGCATCGTCTGTGTGATTATCTAAAAAGTCTCCATGACCATTAATTTTTCTAAGAGCATTCTTAACATCATTTCCACTGTTGTTCAACTGCTGGTGTATGTAAATGTATTCACCTGTTAATCTTTCAATATGCTGTCCCCCAATGAATAAATCAACATAATCAATTAATTCAGTACATACAGAAGGAACATATGGAAGATTTATCGTCTGAACATATGAACCCATTTTACCTTTGATTGTTTCTGGAAAGTCTTCATGTTCAATATCATTCATTGTTATTCGAAGTGCAAGGTTTTTGATTAAGTCTCCTTTTGAATATGGAATCTCACAATACAAATCTTTACCCCAGTCCTGGGTTCCAGAAAAGGGCATCTCAACTTGTTCAACAGAAAATTTAGAGTGGCGTTTATAATTTACAAAAAAGTAAGACATCTGAGGATCTTTTGTGAACCATTGGTCTAGAGCACCTTTCGCAGCAATTTTCAAGGTGCCTGACATTACTAATATAGGTGAGTAAAAATTTAATGAATAAAAACAGCGAGGAATATTAAGATGTCTCCAGTCAATCTACAATTGAAGAAATTTGACCCCAAAAAAATGGGAGATGACAGGATATGTGTTTTTATTGGTAAGAGAAACACGGGTAAGTCTTACCTTATTCGAGACATTATGTATCATAAGAAACATATACCAACAGGAATAGTTCAATCAGGAACTGAAGATGGTAATGGATTTTATGGAAATTTTGTGCCTGACTTGTTCATATACAATGAATACGATAAGGAAGCTGTTGAGAGAGTTATGGATAGACAGAGGAAAATTATAAAAAGTGGTAAAAAGTCTTCTTCTTTTATGCTTTTAGATGATTGCATGTATGATAATAAGTTCCTAAAAGACACCGTTATGCGTCAAGTATTTATGAACGGTAGACACTACAATATATTTTTTATGCTTTCTATGCAATATTGTATGGATATGCCTCCCGCATTAAGAGCAAACATTGACTATGTTTTTGTACTCAGGGAAAATATAGTTGCTAACCGAGAAAAAATATGGAAAAATTTTTTCGGTATATTCCCTACTTTTGACCTATTTAATAAAACAATGGATGCATGTACAGAAAATTTCGAATGTCTTATACTGGATAATACTGTTAAATCTAATAAAATAGAGGACTGTGTATTTTGGTATAAGGCTAAATACCCACCACCAAAGTTTAAGGTGGGTTCACCTGGTTTTTGGGGTATGCACAAGAAGATGTATAACCCTAAATATGACAGTGCAACTTCTTCAACTCAGGCGATGAAAAAGGCTGGTAAAAAACAAGTGGGTATAACAATTACAAAGGCAAAGAAATAATTGCGTCAAGTTATTTTTCATAAAACATCTGTACACACCAAATGTCAGGAGTTAATACAATGAATTTGGCAATGAGCGATGACGGTATGGTTGCATTGGATAATCCATACATTCCACCACCAAATTCTCCAAATTCAAATCCACCCATGACTGAAACTTTAATGTCACCCAAAGATGAAGAAAAATTACGCAAATTAATGCCTCCAATGGGTGCGAATTCCGTAGAAAAAAATGTCGAGAATAAACAAATGACCATGGACTCCACTCCAATTTCTGATTTGGTTGAATCATATAACTCAGGTTCTGCTATTGGTTTGTCTGAACCACCAGCTCCAAGTGCCGATCCACGCATGCAAAGCTTGACTATGACTGCTCCCCAGCCACCAGCGAGCATGGTTCCACAACCAGCTGAACAGCCCAAGCCAGTTGCTGAAAACAAAAACCCATTCAACTTGACTGATGATCAAATGGAAGCGCTTCTCGTTGGTGTGTGTGCCGCTATTGCCATTAGCAAGCCTGTTCAGGAGAAACTCGCTTCTTCAGTTCCACGATTCATGAATGACATGGGTGGACGCTCAGCGGTGGGTCTCGCTTCTACTGGTCTCGTTGCGGCGATCGCTTATTTCATTATTCAACGTTACATTTTCAAAAAGTAGATTATTTTTGAAAACATATAAATTTATACATTTTTTTTGAAAAATACAAGTTTTTCAAATTTAATTCAAAGCATTGTTGAAATTCATGTTTTCCACTGGGAACGCGCTCATGACAGTGCTTAGAACAAGCAATGAGAAGAGGAAGAATCCTAAATACATTATGGCAACCTTGATATTACTCTTTGGTTTTTTACCGAATTCCTTAGTTCCTTTACTTATTTCTGGTGTCACATTCATGAAAGCACCTAACAAGCCACCACTCATGATGATGACAAGGAAAAGGAACTTCCATCGTACAAGAAGAAGATTTGGGTCTCGAGCAGCAAAGAATCGTATCATTAGTGGAACAATACCCGCCATCCACACAGTGTTATAAACATATCCATCTGAGAAATGTTGGGCCAAAATTGCAAGGTATAAGAAGAACCATGTAAATGACATCTGAAGACTTTGCATGTCAATCATTATTTAATCTAATGTAATTCAATATTTTTTTATTCACCGTCCTGAATATAGGATGAACAGAATCTAGTTTTAGAGTTGATTGGTTGGTAAATTCCTAACTCATTACATATATTCTTAAGTTTCTTTGTCTGTTCCCAAAAATTTGAACTATGGCTATATTCATCGACTGTTGAATGTGCTAATTCATGGATGAGAACATGCATTATTTCATTTGGTTCTCCATCTATACACAAACCTATTTCATACCCTTTGTTCGTGTTGTATCCCAAAGTTTTATTAAAAATTTTATTGTGGGCAACGAGGGGTATTTCATTTTCTAAAACTTTAAATTCTTCTGGTCCATTTTTTTCAATGTGTTCCCTGAGAATCCTGTATCGTTCTTTCACTACTTTGAAATTATGAGGCTCTTTTGTATTTATGAAAATGTATATGTTTATAATTATTAACAAAATAGCTACAAGCATCTTATTCTAAAAGGATATTTTTTATAATATCGTGGGATTCCTTTTCATCAACATCAAACCAAGTTCCATAAAATACTTGGTGTAAGAAATCTGGAACCCCTTCCAAATCAATAGGTATTTCTTTAGAGGGTAGTGTCAACCAACCTGATTTAACTTCTTTCTTTACATCCCTAAAAACACCCTGGTCTTGACATATAACTGGTTTTCCAAAATAATTTGCTTCTAACATTGGTAATCCAACTCCTTCTCCTCTTGTAAATGAAATGACATAATCACATAAGTTATATAAACTTGCAAGTCTTTCTAATGAAATTTTTTCAGTTATAATTTGAATATTTTTTGTTTGTGTCAATTCATCTTCTTTGTTTGTCTTAACAATTAATAAATGATTTGTTCCCTCCGCAGCTTTAGCAAAAACTTTTGTTAGGGTAGTAACATTCTTTCTTTTATCATTTGTTCCGACATACAAAAATATTTTTCTTTCTTTGTCCATAACTTTGGGAACAACAAATGGTTTCATTCTAATTAAATCAGATGTGTACCAGTTTAGGGATACCGCATTAACTCCATGTTTTACCAAAATTTCTTTCAGGTAATCATATGGAACAATAACCTCATCAAATATTTTCATTGATTTTATAATACCTGGATGAACATCTGTTGTTTCAAACATTGTAAATAATTTAATTTTTTTAAAACTTCTATTTAATTGGGTTTTCCAATGTGACCACAAAAGAAATGTTTCAACCAATTCAGAAACAGTGACTGTTCCCTCTTCATTATCTCCTTTTAAACCACAATGGGGTTCCAAAAAAAATCTTCCAATAATTTTTCCAAACATTATATTTATTAATCATAGAGTCTTTTGTTTAACCAATAATTTACAATAATATCGGGTCTATCAGTTGCACACGCGTAATCAAGACCCTCCATGGGGCATGGTTCAGTTTCAAGTGAATGTTCCTTGATAAGATCTTTTCTCACATAAGTGACTTCAAATATTCTTGGGAAGTATCCATCTAACCATGGTTGAAGAGGAGCATTGTTTCCGTGGAAATGAACACAAACAAAATCTTCATTTAATTTTTCAAAAACATCTTTGATAAATGGTTCATAATTAGGAACTTTTTCTGGCATTAATGGCATATGAAATTCAATCAAAAGTTGTGAGAAATTTCTGAGGTATTTTATTTTATTAGCAAACACCTTCCATTCCTTACCTTCAATGTCAATTTGAGCTATCAAATTGGAACATTCGGTATGTCCATTTTGTTCAATGTGTGTATCAATAGTTCCAAATTTAATATTATCTTCACTGGTAAAATTATGTTCTGCCAAACCTTCTTTGAAATAATTTATATAATGTGGTTTGTTTGTTATACCCTCAATGAAAGGATCATATACGTAGCACTTTTTATTATATTTTTCATTAAAAGCATCTTCAAAAGTAATATTGTCATCACACCCATAAGAATAAAGTGCATCATAATTATCATCCTCAAGTTCTGCTACAACATATCCACCATCTCGGTGGCCCCCCAATCTAAACTTTTTTAAATTGGTTTTTTGTGGCAACACACTCTTTTTGAGAAGGCGAGCAATTTCTAAAAATTTAAGTTCAAAGGCACTCATTATAATACTTAAAGTAATGAACTCTTTAATAGATACAATGGTTGAACTAGAGGATGTTCCAACAATGACATATGCTGTCGAGGTGTGCAATGAGGATAAGGAGCTCTATTCTCTCCTATCATTTCTTGTTAAAGTGAAGGATTCTGCAGATGACATTAATATTCTTGTTGATTCCGGTAAAGAGACTGAAGAAGTTAAAAAAGTTTTGGAACAATTCAAGGACTCTATAAGCATTCATTACAGAGAATTCAATGGAGATTTTGCTGCTCATAGAAACTATCATATTGACCAATGTAAGGGAGATTACATTTTCATGATTGACGCGGACGAAATTCCACAAGAACCTCTTATTCAACACATGAAGGAGCCAATTATGAAAACTCAGTGTGATATGATTTTTGTTCCACGAATTAATGTTGTTCCTGGTCATACTGGTGAATGGTTGGAAAAGTGCAACTTCAAAATTAATGAAGCAGGGTTTATTAACTGGCCAGATTTCCAAGGTCGAATCTTCCAAAACAAGAGTTCTATTCGTTGGACTGAAACTCTTCATGAAAAGCTTCAAGGGTATGAAAAGGCTATTGCCTTGGAAGCGAACCCATTGAACGCCATGTGGCATGTAAAGTCAGTTGAGCGACAGGACAAGCAAGACCAATTTTATAAGCAATTGGGTTAAAGACATAATACACTAAACACTTAAAGATGTGGTGGCCGTTAATGAACGACGCGATTACTTCGTCAGATAAACAGACACTTATAGACTTTATTAACTCTACTGATAAATACACTAATGGTAAGAAGGTCGCAGAATTTGAGAAGGCGTGGTCAGACTGGTTGGGTTGTAAGAACTCTCTCTTTGTTTCATCTGGGAGCACTGCTAACTTTTTGTTATTGGCAGCTGTTAAAGAGCTCTACAATATACCAGATGGATCTCGCGTCTTGGTCCCAGCTTGCACCTGGGTTACCAATGTTGCCCCCGTATTCCAAGTGGGTTTGGAACCAGTATTTGTTGATATAGACTTTGAAACATTTAGTTTTGATGTGTCTAAATTACCTGACGAAGATATTAAAATAGTTTTCATCACCCACT
>Ga0315330_10002703_pt1 | contig 12186 bp, 19 predicted proteins | sample M140m34915metaG_FD_203453 | JGI IMG/M metagenome (GOLD analysis project Ga0315330, IMG submission 203453) | Ammonia-oxidizing marine archaeal communities from Monterey Bay, California, United States - M1 40m 34915 | ecosystem: Environmental > Aquatic > Marine > Intertidal zone | place: USA... | reverse complement strand
TTTCAAGTAAGTTCTAAAATAGATAGTAGAACAATATTAGGAGAGCAGGGTGCAGAACAGTTATTAGGTAAAGGAGATATGTTATTCATGTCTTCAGCAAATAGAATTGTTAGAATTCACGGTCCATTTGTTTCAGAGAACGAGATAGAAAAAATTGTTAACTCCATTAGAGCACAAGGTGAACCAGATTATATGGATGAAATAACTGCATATACAAGTAGTGAAACTTCCTCTACAGCAGAAGGAGACGGCGATGAAGACGAACTATATTCACAAGCAGTTAATATAATTAAATCAGAAGGAAAAGCTTCAACGAGTTTCTTGCAAAGAAAACTACAAATTGGTTATAATAGAGCAGCTAGAATTATTGATATGATGGAAGAAAAAGGTATTGTAAGCAAAGCAAATCATGTTGGTAAACGTGAAGTTCTTTAAAATCTTAATATTATTTATTTTATTATCAGCAAATCTTTCAGCTAATGAGAAAGATCAAATAGTTGCAAAATTAAATAATTTAAATTCTTTAGAATTTACTTTTGATCAAATTATTAATGATAAAACTGAGAAGGGGAGTTGTCTTTTAGAATTTCCTGGAAAATTAAAATGTGATTATTTTGATGATAAGAAAAAGGAGTTAATAATTAATAAAAAAAGATTAGCGATAACACAAAAGAGGTATAACAAAACTTACTATTATCCTATCTCAAAATCTCCATTCCTTAATATTTTATATAAAGATAAACTTTTAGAAATTGTAAAATCTGGAAAGTTGGAATTATCTGATCAAATTATTAAGTTAGTTTATTTGGACGATAAAGAGATAACAGTTTTCTTCCACAAGAAAACATTAGATTTAAAAGGTTGGAAAATAATTGACCAGTATAACAACAATATAAATTTCTCTTTAAATATAATTGCTAAAAATGAGGTTTTTAAAAAAGGAACTTTTAAAATTCCTGAGATTAATTAAGCTACGAAATCGATTTCTTCTTCTTTAAATATTTCAAAACCTTTTGACTTATAGTTTTGCAACGCGTGTTTGTGATCTAAGCTACAAGTGTGAACCCACATTCTTCCTGGATTCTTTCTAGATGCGCTGGCAATAGCATGATTAACAAGAGTTGATCCTAGTTTTAAACCTCTAAATTCTTTTAATACTCCCATATTTATTAATTCTACCTCATTAGAACCTGGATGATATTCTTGTTCATAGTAACCAACGAGATGTTCCCCTTTTTTTAAAACATGGGTTTCTAAATTTTTATTTGTTACATACTTAATCCATTCTTTGTCAGACCAAAGAAGTCTATCTCTCCAATAATGATCCAAACCTATTTGTTTGTAAAAAAATTTATTCAATTGAAAATCATTTTTGTCATCTAAAATTATTTTATGATTTTCAGGAAGATTTAGATCGATAGAGTTCGAAAAATCTTTTAACTCTAGAAAATATCTTTTTACTATTGAGACCATTAGCTAACCATCTTTCCTATCTTTTCACCTGCAAAAATATGAAAATGTAGATGAGGAACTTCTTGCCCTCCATCGCTACCAACATTTGTAAGAGCTCTATAACCTTTATTTTTCGAGCCCATTAGGTTTGCTACATATGTAACCGCTTTATTTAATTCAACAATCTCTCTATCAGATGCTTTACTATTGAAATCATCTAAATCAACATATTCACCTTTTGGTATTACTAATACGTGCACTTTCTTCTGAGGATTAATGTCATGAAAAGCTAAAACATGATCATTTTCATAAACTTTCTTGCAAGGAATTTCTCCTCTAAGAATTTTTGCAAATATATTATTTTTATCGTAAATCATTTTTGTCTTTTTTTTAATTCACTCATAACATCTTCAATTTTGATATTATTAGCCTCAAGATAAACCATCAAATGATAAATTACATCTGCTGCTTCGTGTATCTTATTAGAGTTTTGTTCAACAGCCTCGATTAATTCTCCTATTTCCTCTTTAACTTTTGCAACGCTTAAGCTTTTATCGTTGAGAAGTTTATTGGTATAGGATTTATCAGGAGAAGAATTTTTTCTCTCTCTAATGGTTTGTATTAACTGTTCTAGATTTTCAAACATTTTATAATCTTACTGATACATTCTTAGAATTCAAATATTCTTTAGCTTCTTTAATTTTATATTCTCCATAGTGAAAAATAGAAGCTGCTAAAACTGCACTCGCTCCACCTGTAACTAAACCATCGTAGAGATGATCTAAAGTTCCTACACCGCCAGAAGCAATAACAGGAATATTAGTGCTATCTGTAATTACTTTTAATAATTCAACATCATAGCCAGACTTTGTCCCGTCTCTATCCATTGAAGTTAATAGGATTTCTCCTGCTCCATTTGTTTCCACTTGTTTAGCGAATTCTACAACATCAATTCCTGTTTTATTTCTTCCACCATGAGTAAAAACTTCCCATTTATTATCTGAGACTTTTTTGGCGTCTATGGCTACAACAATACATTGAGAACCAAATTTTTTTGACGCCTCTTTAACAAAACTTACGTCCTTAACTGCTGCTGTATTTATAGAAACCTTATCTGCTCCTGCTAATAATAAATCGGTTATATTCTGAATAGTTCTAACACCACCTCCAACAGTTAAAGGAACAAAACATTCTTTTGCTGTTTTTCTTACAATATCAATAATTGTTTCTCTGTTTTCGTTTGATGCAGTAATATCTAAAAAACAAATCTCATCAGCTCCGCCATCACTATAAATCTTAGCCTGTTCAACTGGATCCCCAGCATCTTTTAATTCAACAAAGTTAATACCTTTAACTACTCTTCCATTCTTAACATCAAGACAAGGTATAATTCTGTTTTTAAGCACTGATCTCCTTCGCTAACTCATCTAGTTTAATATCACCATCATAAATGGCTTTGCCAACAATGATACCTTCAATCTTATTATTGTTTAACTCTTTAGCTTTCTTAATATCGTTTATTGAAGAAACACCTCCTGAAATCACAACAGGACAATTAGAGAGCTCTGCAATTTTTACTGTCTCATCTAAGTTAGGGCTAGTTTTCATTCCATCTCTGTTAATATCTGTGTAAATAATTCTGCTAGCTCCATAGCTATTAACTTCTTTAAGAAAGTCTATGGTTTTAACATTAAGATTTTCTGTCCAACCTGACACAGAGAGATTTCCATCCTTCGCATCTAATCCTAAAGCAATTTGACCTTTAAATTTTTTACAGGCCTCTTTTAAAAATTCTTTATTTTTAATCGCACCGCTTCCTAAAATTACTTTCTCAACACCTGCATCAATATATTGCTTAATGCTATCGAGAGATCTAACACCACCACCTATTTCAATCTTCAAATCGTATTTACTTACTATTTCTTTAATTATATCTAAATTGACCGTCTTTCCAGTTAATGCGCCATCCAAATCAACAATATGTAAATTTTTAAAGCCATGATTTTTAAACTTACCGGCTTGATCAATTGGTGAGGTTTCATATTCAGTTTTGTTTTCAAAGTCTCCTTTGATCAATCTCACACATCTCTTATCTTTAATATCTATAGCTGGGAATATTTTCATTATAGTTTTATAAAATTATCAATTATTTTTAGTCCAACTTTATCACTTTTCTCAGGGTGAAATTGAGTTCCAAACAAATTATCTCTTTCAACGGAACAGACAATTTTTGATGAATAATCTGTTATTGCTGAAATCACTGATTTATCATTTGGAATAAACTCGTAACTATGCACGAAATACATATGAGATTTGTTTTTTACATCTTTAAATATTTTACTTTCTTTTTGAATTTCAATTTCATTCCAGCCAATGTGTGGAAGTTTAAATTTTCCACTTTGATTGTTGATTTTAGAAACTTTACCAGAAATCCAACCTAGTCCTTTTGTTTCCGCTTCTTCATAACCTACGTCTGCAAACATTTGTAAGCCTACACAGATTCCTAATAAAGGTTTCTTGTTTGTGATTGCAAATTCTTTTAACGTATTTACTAATCCATTAATCTTATTAAGAGAGTCTACGCAGCTTTTAAATGAACCTTGTCCAGGTAAAACTATTTTATCACTTGATTTAATTTTCTTTATATCGGAAGTTACTTCTAAATTAACTTTACCTTTAGCTACCTCTGTAAAAGAGTTAATGACTGAGCTTATATTACCCGATTGGTAGTCAACAATTGTGACGTTCATCAAATTTAAATAGAGCCTTTAGTCGAAGGTATTGAGTTTTTAATTCTTTTATCAACTTCTAGAGCGTCTTTTAATGATCTAGCTAAACCTTTATAGCAAGACTCAATTTTGTGGTGACTGTTCTCACCATAAATATTTTCTATATGTAGAGTAACTCCAGCAGATTGTGAAAAAGCTTGAAACCATTCTTTAAAAAGTTCAGTATCCATTTCACCTAGTTTTTCTACTGGTAAATTTACTTTCCAAATTAAATAAGGACGGTTTGATACATCAATTGAAACTCTGCTCAATGTTTCGTCCATTGGTATCATTGTTGATGCATATCTTCTGATGCCTTTTCGGTTACCAGCAGCTTTTTTAATAGCTTCACCGATAGCTATACCTGTGTCTTCAGTGGTATGATGTAAATCAATATGAGTATCGCCTTTTGCATTTACATCTAAATCTATTAAAGAGTGCTTGGACAGTTGTTCCAACATATGGTCTAGAAAGCCTATTCCTGTTTTAATTTTATATTTACCTTTCCCATCTAAATTAACTGAAACGGAAATAATGGTTTCTTTTGTTTTTCTACTAATTTTTGCTTTTCTTGCCATAAATTTACTCTGATTTATCTTTGATATATATATAATCGGACATTTTATCAATAAATCAGATTTACTATTGAAGATCTTAAATTAATCTCCACATATAACATCATGAATACAGCTGAAAAGTGGCATGGAACAACGATTGTCTTACTAAGGAAAAACGGTGAAACTGTAGTAGCTGGTGACGGCCAAGTTAGTTTAGGAAATACAGTTTTAAAAAGTAAAGCAAAGAAAGTGAGAAAAATTGAAAGCAGAGGAGTAATAGCAGGATTTGCAGGCTCTACCGCAGATGCTCTTACTTTGTTCGAAAGATTAGAAGCAAAATTAGAAAAACACGCAGGTAATTTACAAAGAGCTGCCGTTGAACTGGCTAAAGATTGGAGAAGTGATAAGTTTTTAAGAAGATTAGAAGCTTTAATGGCTGTAGCAGATAAAAAACATAGTTTTATAATTTCTGGAACAGGAGATGTTTTAGAACCCGAAGATGGAATAATTGGAATTGGATCAGGTGGAAATTACGCTCTAGCAGCTGCAAAGGTATTAACTGAAACAGACATGAGTGCCGAAGATATAGCCAGAAAATCTATTAAAGTTGCATCTGACATATGTGTATTTACTAATAACAACGTCACTGTGGAAAAAGTTTAATATGGCTCCAACTAATAAAATTACAAATTTGAAAATAGTAAAAAAAGATAAAGAAACTTCGAAAGTGAGTGCTTTGTCCCCGAGAGAAATTGTTTCAGAGTTAGATAGATACGTTATCGGTCAAAAAGATGCAAAAAAAGCTGTAGCTGTTGCTTTAAGAAACAGATGGAGAAGGCAAGCTTTATCAGATGAAATGAAAGATGAAGTTCTTCCCAAAAATATTTTAATGATTGGGCCAACAGGTGTAGGTAAGACGGAAATTTCTAGAAGGCTTTCTAAATTAGCTGAGGCTCCTTTTATTAAAGTTGAAGCTACAAGATTTACAGAAGTTGGTTACGTAGGTAGAGATGTAGAGCAAATCATCAGAGATTTAATTGAAATTGCTATAGCTATGGAAAGAGAGAAGAAAAGAAAAGAAGTAAAAGCTAAAGCAGAATTAAAAGCAGAGGAAAAAGTATTAGATTCACTGGTTGGTAATAAAGCTAGCGTAGCAACAAGAGAAAGCTTCAGAAAAAGATTAAGAACCGGTGACTTAGATAATAATGAAATTGAAATAGAAGTTCAAAATACTTCCTCTCCACTTCAAAGTTTCGAAATACCTGGAATGCCCGGTGGAAACGTTGGAATGGTCAATCTTGGGGATATTCTGGGAAAATCTATGGGCGGCAAAAAAGGTAAAAAGAAAAAAATGACCGTTAAAGAATCTCACGACATCTTAGTAGCGCAAGAATCAGACAAAATGATTGAAGAGGATAAAATTATTACTGAAGCAAAAAAAGCCACAGAAGAAAACGGAATAGTTTTCTTAGATGAAATTGATAAAGTTTCAGCAAGAAGTGATAGAGTTGGCGGTGATGTTTCAAGAGAAGGTGTGCAAAGAGATTTATTGCCTCTAATAGAAGGAACAACTGTAAGCACTAAGCACGGTCCAATTAAAACAGATCACATTTTATTTATCGCTTCGGGTGCATTTCAATTAGCCAAACCCTCTGATCTTTTGCCTGAATTACAAGGAAGATTACCTATAAGAGTTGAACTGGATGCGCTTAAAGAGGAGGATTTTAAGAGAATCCTCAAAGAACCTGACAATAGTTTAATAAAGCAATACAAAGAACTGCTTAATACAGAAAAGGTAAATCTTGTATTTACAGATGATGGGATTGATATGCTAGCTAAAATCTCTGCAGAAGTAAATTCATCTGTAGAAAATATAGGAGCAAGAAGACTTCATACTATTATTGAAAAAGTATTAGATGAAATCAGTTTTAATGCAACCGATAGGGCTGGAGAAACAGTAACGGTCGACAAAAAATACGTACAAGATAATTTAGGAAATTTAGTAAAAGACACTGACTTATCCAAGTTTATATTATAAACTTTTTAATTTAATTATTATTGCTCCTTCACCACCATCTTTTATTTCAGCATCATTTATTGAAATAATAAATTTATTTAAATCTACATTTGTCCTTAAAAATTCTGGAATAGAGTATTTTAACTTTCCTAGTTCACGAGAAACATAAGTATCAGTATAATTTGTAGAATGCATACCTTTTCCTGTTATAAGTAACAATTCTCTGAATTTATTTTTAATGCAGTGTTCAATAATTTCTTTTACTTTATTATTTGCTTCGTCTAACGTAAAACCATGTAGATCAAATTTATATCTGTCTCTTTTCTGGCTATAATTAGATGAATTTTTATCTTTATCGTAAATATCAGAGGGATCTTTAATATATTCTTCCCAAGTTTGCTTATCTTTTTGACTAAGTTCTTTTTTTTTTATCACTTGCTGATAATTTCAGACAAATACCAATTAAGATCTTTTTGTTTAATGTTTCTAGTAAATTTCCAACTATCAGTTACAAATTTTATTTTATCAGGATTTCCCTCCAAAATTTTATCCTCTTTATCTTTCTTAACAGAAATAACTTCTGCAACAAATTTAACAGTTGCAAATAAGTTATCCTTAATTTTTTCATAATTTTCTAGAGAAGACTCTTTTACACCAATAAATGTAAATTCTGATTTTACCCCTTCTTTATTTCGCAATTTAATTGCATCAGAAAAATTTGAGAACATATTAGATGAAGATAAACTTTTTAACTTTATCAAATCTCCAGTTGCAAAAGAGGTTAAAATACTCTCATATGCAATTTCCGCACCTCTTAAAAATTCTTTTTTATCTCTTCCTTCCAAAGTTTCGAGATCTTGCTTAACTGTTTTTAATTCTTTTTTTGGAATGTTGAATTTTTCTTCTGCAAAATTTGGATAGATTTTGGATTCATGACCAGTTTTTCTGCCCAATATGCTTCTAAGTCGCAAGATGATAAACCCTGCAATCATTCCTAATAAAATTATATCTAAATAACCAAAACTATTACTCATAATTTGATAAATATACATTAATCATATATTTTTGTATCAGACAAATGAACCCATTTTTTTTAATATTTATTGGTATACCAGCGCTTGAAATATTCCTATTAATAAAAATAGGGGGGCAGTTAGGAGCATTATACACGGTTACTCTTATTTTTCTTACTGCAATAGTCGGTATATATTTCGCAAAACTGCAAGGAATTCAAACATTTAAGTCAGGTATGATAAATTTGTATCAAAACAAAATGCCTATATTTGAAATGTTATCGGGTGCGTCCATAATGATGGCAGCATTTTTATTAATTGTACCTGGTTTCTTGACAGATAGTGTTGGTTTCTTGTTATTGGTTCCTTTTACTAGAAAATTCTTGTTTACTTTAATTTTAAAAAACAAAACAAAAAAAGAGGAAAATAGTAAAGATAAGATTATTGATGGAGAGATAATAGATCATAAAAAAGATGAGTTATAAAATTATTGGTAAATACATCAAAGACTTAAAGTTTAATATTCCAAATCCAAAAACATTTTTTCTTCTATCAAAAAACATATCTAATTACAAAATAAATATTGATATTAGGAGCAATCAAGTAAAACAAAATATAATTGAAGTTTTAACGAGTTTGAGCCTTACACCAACAAAAGAAGATTTTGAAAAAATAGAAACTAAGATAATTTTTTCTACGATTGTAGAACTAAAAAGTGAAAATACTAAAAAAGAGGAAATGGAAAAAATTATACTTATAAACGTTCCTACCGATATTTACTCCGAGCTTAGACAAATTTTTATTTTTTTATTTGAAAATTCAGGTTTTAAAAATGTGAAAATCAACGAAACGGTAGACTTTGAAAAGTTATACAAAATGAGAAAGATTCAATAAAAATTTTTCTTTAATTCTGATTTTAAAAATTCTCTATGTTTTGTTACCTCTAACTCAGATATTTTTACTATCTTCTTGCTATAACCTTTAGCTTTACTTAAATTTTGTTCTGGGTTGATATTGGTAAGATTAAATTTTGGCTCTTTCGCATCCAACAGATTTATATAAACTTCTCTTAACAATTCGCAGTCTAGTAAAGCATTATGCTTAGTTCTTCTCGAGAGATCTATATTAAATCTTTTACAAAGTGAGTCTAATGAATTTGATGTTCCTGGGAATTTGTTTCTGGCTATATCTAAAGAGTCTATAACAAGGCTCTTATTAATTTTTTCTTTTTGAAGTAGTCCTAATTCTCCGTCTAAAAAATTTAAATCAAATGAAGCGTTATGAATAATAATCTTTTTGTCTTTAACAAATTTTATAAACTCATCTGCTACTTTATCAAAAGTTTCTTTATCACTTAAATATTTTTCCGAAAAACCATGTACTTTAAATGCTTCTGCTGGCATACTCCGCTTTGGGTTTATTACCTTATGAAATATTTTTCCAGTTGGGATAAGGTCTTTAGTCTCAATGCATGCAATTTCAATTACTTTATGACCTTCTCTAAATGATAGTCCAGTTGTTTCTGTATCCAAAAAAATTTCATTCATATTTTTTTATTATACTGGATAAAGTTCTTTTTAAAAAACTTAAATTTTTTTCATTAACAACCACATGATTGCAAAATCTAATTTTGTTCTTATCTTTCATCTGCTTGTTATTAAGTAAATTAAATAGTTTTTTATCACCACCTTTTAACATAAATCTTTTTAATCTAAGTTGCTTTTTCGCTTTTATAAAAATAATTAAATTAAATTTTTTCATTAGTTTACTCTCAATTAACAAAGGTATTTCATAAAATAGGAATTTTTTATTTTTATATTTTAAAGTAAACTTTTTCATCTTTTGTCTCACTAAAGGGTGAATTATTTTCTCTAATTTTCTTATGTTCTTTTTGTCAATAAGAATTATTTTTCTTAAAGTCTTTTTGATTTGGTTATTATTATTCATTTTAAATTTTTTTCTTATTAAAAATTTAAAATTTTTATTTTGATAAAGCTCCTTAACTGCATCATCTGCGCTAAATAGGGGCCCCTTTTTAAAAGATAAAATTTTACTAGCTGTTGTTTTGCCTGAAGATAAAGATCCTGTAATTCCAATTTTTATCATCTAAGTTTAGAGTATAATAACTCAATTAATTCATTATCAATTTCTGGATTGATTTTATTCCACAAATAAAAAGATTTTTGACCTTGGTAAATAAACATATCAAGCCCATTAAAAACTCTTTTACCTTCATCTTTTAAAAATCTATAAGTCTTTGTTTCTAATGGATTATATATTGTGTCTATGTATATAACTTGATCTTTTGTGTTTGAAAAATTAAATTCGAAATCTTCACCATTCTTAAGCCCTAAACTGGTTGCGTTAATGATAATATCGTAATTTTTTATTTCAGACTCCAGCTTAATCCAAGGAATAATATTTAAAAAATTAAATTTCTTTTTTAAAAAGATACATTTTTCATTTGTTCTATTCGTTATAGATATATTTTGAATTCCTGATTTTTGTATAGATAAAATAACTGAAGGAGAAACACCTCCAGCCCCAATTACCAAAGCTTTTTTTTTGGAATTACTATCAATTTCTTTAAGATATGCTGCCTGAAGTCCAAAAACATCAGTATTTTCTCCAACTACTATTTTATTTTTGTCTAGTAGTAAAGTATTTACAGATCCGGTTAGCTCAGCGTCATTAATAATTTTATCAATATGATTTATAATCTTCTGTTTAAATGGTAGAGTCACATTAATACCTGAGTAATGATTGTTTTTTATTTTTTTAATTACCTCAGGTAAATCTTCATCTGCTGCCTCTATAATAGAATAGTCTGCGTCTATTTTATATTTCTTAAACCAATATCTATGTAAAACTGGCGATAAAGAATGTTTAATAGGATTTCCGATAATACCAAAAAATTTCTTCATCTTTTTATTTCTTTTATGTAATTAATGATTTCTTTAATAGGAAGTCCCATAATTGAATCTGGGTCTCCATTTACGTACTCAAAGAGTTTAAGCCCATCAGCTTCGATTTGATAAACACCATAAGCAAGAAGGGTTCTTGTTTCTATTCTTCCTAAATATGAAGTCAGTTCATTTTCAGATAAGTTTTTCATTTTAAGTTCTGAAGAATCTGAATAGTTCCACAGCATAGAACCATTCTTTGAAATACATACAGAGCTAATTAAATAATGTTTTGAATTATTAAGCATTTTTAAAATTTTAAAAGCTTCTTCTCTCGAGTTGGGTTTATTTATCAACTTATCATTTAAAGAAATAACACTATCTGCACCTAATACCATTCTGTCAGGAAATTTTCTGCTTACTTTGATAGATTTTATTTCAGCAAGATTTTTTGAAATTAATAACGGGTCTGCTCCTTCTGAGAGAAGTGATTCTTTCACTTCATTTTCATCGACATTTGATGGTACGACCTCGTTGTCGATTTTATATTTATCTAAGATTTTTTTTCTTACACCGCTTTGTGATGCTAATATTATTTTCATTTATTTTTTTTAATTTCTATAATTTTTAATATAGATGCTGCGGTTTCTTCAACAGATCTTCGGGTAACATCTATAATGGGCCAATCATTTTTTTTAAATAATTTTTTTGAATCTTCTACTTCTTTTCTTATAATTTCTAAATCTGTGTATTCTTTTAGGTTTTGGTCTTTCATTATAGCTACTCTATTTCGCCTAATATCAGATAATCTTTCTGGATCGGCTATTAATCCAACTACACAAGAAGTTTTATTGTTCTTTAAATCCTCAGGAATTTTTTGATCTAAAACCAATGGAATATTTACAGTTTTGTAACCTCTGTTAGCTAAATAAATTGAAGTTGGGGTTTTGCTTGTTCTGCTAACCCCTAGTAATACCACATCTGCATTATTTATATCATCTATTTTTTTTCCGTCATCGTGTGACATTGTAAACTGAATAGCTTCTATTCTTTTATAATAATCATCGTCTAATACATGTTGGGCACTAGGTTTATGAATAGCTTTTTGATTTAAAAGTTTTGAAAAACTGAGTATTAAATTTCCAAGCACACCGAAACATGGTACAGAATTTTTTTCACTTTGCTGTGCAAGATACTTAGCTAATTTTGTTTCAACAATAGTGTAAAGTATAATTGAATTCTGTATTTCACCACACTCTTTAATTATTTTATCAATTTGTTGTTCAGTTCTTATAAAAGCAAACTCCTTTTTTTCGTACTCGAAATTTGCAAATTGTGACTTTAAAGACAAGAATATCCTATCTAAGGTTTCACCCGTAGAGTCAGACACAAGATATACATTGTATTTTTCGTTCATAAGTTTGTTAATAAAGCATTAATTAATCGATCTTTTACATGTTTTTTTTAACTATCAAA
>Ga0315330_10002702_pt1 | contig 12186 bp, 10 predicted proteins | sample M140m34915metaG_FD_203453 | JGI IMG/M metagenome (GOLD analysis project Ga0315330, IMG submission 203453) | Ammonia-oxidizing marine archaeal communities from Monterey Bay, California, United States - M1 40m 34915 | ecosystem: Environmental > Aquatic > Marine > Intertidal zone | place: USA... | reverse complement strand
CCATATCCCAAAGCACGTAACGCCACTTTTTCTTATCTCCTAATGGATCTGTACCATGCCACCACGCTGTATTCCAATTGAGCCAGTCCATGTTGACTACATAGGAGTTGAACATAAAATAGTCGCATAGGGACTTCCAATTTAGTTGAGAATCTACATAATCAAAGTCGGCACCTGCTGACATATTATTACTCAAAATAAAATTGGTTAGATTATCCCAATTTGGTTGTGCATTTGGAGCACCATAATCTTGCCATGTTCCTCCCCAAGTTTTTAAATATTCTAAATGAAATTTATCTTGATCATAATAATATTTTGTGTAGTCAGAGTCATCTGCTTTTTCTCGAATTTCATATACCCCCCAATATTCGCCATTTAGATAAAGAACACAAGATCGTGAGGTTCTTTCGTCCAATCTCATTTTGGCCTTTACCGAAAGCATATGAATAAATGCATCGCGAATGTGAGCACCATCTTCAAATGGATAATTGTCACTTGCCGCAGGTTTAAGAATGAGTCGTTGAAAGTCATTTCTTGTTTTTTCCGGGAAAATTTGATGATCAATGTCACCATTGTAACCGAATTGGTCTCTCATGATAAAATCAAATCCTCTTTGGGGATAACTCCAAGAATCATTGCCATGTTTGTTGAAATCACCTTCACCTTCGTCAACAAATACACCACCAAGTTCAAATAGCTCAAAAGCGCCAATTTTATTTGAGCCTCCGCCCCATCCACCACCTTGGTTCCCGTTCGCAACAAGGTCATATACTTCATCACTACAAACAGATACAATGGGTAATCCGTGAGTAACATTGATGAAATAGGAATTGGTTTCTGTAAAGGAGGGGAGGTTTGTTCCAAAAGCAACGGCTCGAACAACTTGGGTATTGGAGACATTTATCGGCCCCGAGTATAGGGCTGATCCCGCTGTGGGGTCTGAACCATCTGTTGTATATCGAATTTGTGCTGAGGCATCTGAACAACTAATTGTAACGTTTATTGCTGAAGGATAAGAACCTGCTTGCATATCAAAAACTGGAGTGGGCGTGTAGAAATCTTGAGCACCTGTATTTACAGCGTTTGGAGTGGGATTTGTAAAAAGTTTAAAGTCGGCAGCTCCATCAGTTGATCTACCAACCGAATGGTCTTTTTTGGTGTAATGCACGATTTTGAATGAATCTACAACATTGCCAAAGTTGTTGGATAAAATGACCCAGTCTCCTTCAGTTTGTGAAAGTTTAAAGTTTGTATGGATTTCTCCACCTTGAACAAGATCGCGGGCACTACAAAAAAGCAAAAGATGATCATTTCCATTTACAGAGGCTGCAGGGAATTGCCATTTTAAGAGATTTCCAGACCGATCTGATAAGTACCATCCTGTCATATCAACAGATGAACCGGTTGAATTGTATAATTCGACCCAATCTTCATTATCATTAAATGCATCATTAATACCGGTCATGTTTGATGCGGAATATTCATTAATTAGTACTTGACTTGATAAACCGAGAGAAATCAAGAAAGTCGAAACAAGAATAATATATTTCATAGTTAGTTTAAAGTATAGTTTACTCAATAATAATTGTTTTTTTATCTCTGTAACACCCCTTAGACGACAAATTGTGTTTGAAGTTGTATCTTTACAAGATAAAATTTAATTATGTCAAATAAAATTAAGTTAATTCTACCAATTTCCATTTTATTATTCGTGTTTTCTTCTTGTAGAAAAGTAGAAGGTCCCGGAGGAAGCGTTACCATCAAAGGTGTGGTCATTGAGAGAAACCACGTTGGAACAAGTATTTTTGAGTATCCAGCAGCAGATCAAGATGTGTATTTGATTTACGGATCGGAAAACACATTTTATGATGATGATGTGAAGACGAGTTTTGATGGGAGCTTCGAATTCCGATATTTGCAAAAAGGTGATTACCAGGTATTTTCTTATCAAGATAACCCCACAGTTGCAAGTGGTACTGATGAAGTTTTACTTGAGCTAAATGCAAGCTCTAACAATGAGGTGGTTGTTCTTGATACCATTTATATAGATAAGTATTAATGAAACCTCTCTTTATCGTTTTCTTGTTTTTTACGATTTCATTTACGGGAAATACTCAATCTTTTGAGGTTTGGGGAAGTGCAGGTGCCAAATATAAGCTCAATAAAAAAATTCAATTTTCAGGAAGTTTCTCAAGCAGATTTAGAGATCTTAAAGCCAAAACAATTTTTCCTCAGTTAACTGTTAAGTATAAAATAGTGAAATGGGTAAATGTGTCTATCGATTATCGATATGTTGCCAAAAGAGAAAATAACGGAAATTATATTGGTGCGAATCGTGTCAACATGAATGCCAAGTTTAATTATAACATCGACCGCTTTTCCCTAGGGTTTAGGACGAGATACCAAATGAGTTCAGAAAAAGGGTCCTCAAGTTCTTATAATTCCGATTTTGACAGAGCTATCCGGTTTAAGCCTTCACTCGCTTATGATATTAAAAAATCAATATTTACTCCAACGATGAGCGTAGAATTTTTTTACAACCCCGGAGCAGGTGTGTTAGGTCAAAGAATTGATAAGATGAGGTACACTATAGGTACAGATCTCGAGCTAGATGGGCCCCATTCTATAGGTGTATTTGCTCGAATAGATCAAAAAATATATGATAGTAATCCGATTAAATTTATTGTTGGATTGAATTATGATTTAAGTCTTAATAAAATCTTAAAATCATATAAAAAGAAAGGAGATTTGTAATACACTTTTTTTGTGCTCCACACGCTAAGACAAAATATTTGTTTCTTTTCCGAATTGTTTGAATGAAACGGCAACGGCTATGCCTGCCAAAACAACCATTACAGAAAAGCTTAAAATCAATAAAGAATAATCTATAGTTCCTCCGATCAGTCCCTTTGTAGTCAGAACGATATTTAAAATGGGAATCAAAGCCGTTTGTACATTCAGCTCTATACCAGGGAAAAGACCGGCCATAGCAGGGAGCAAAACAATGATATTTAACGGTGCAATAATACTCTGAGCCTCTTTAAATGTTTTCGTGTATACCGCAATAGGAATCATGATTCCTGCGAAAAAAACCGTTAAGGGCAGAAGTAAAAGAAACAGTTTTAGTACGAAACCAAGACTAAGAATTTGGTTTATAACATTCATGATTTCAGGATCAGGAATGATATCCATAAAATTGATGGAAAAGAAAAGCCCTAGTAAAGCAAAAAAGGACGCCATTAATCCTGATAATATAATCACTAACATTTTACCAATAAGAAATTTCCACCTGCTAACAGGAGTTGTGAGTAAAGTTTCAATGGTTCCTCTTTCTTTTTCACCGGTAAATAAATCAATTGCAGGATACATACAACCCATAAAACCAAATGCAATAAAAATATAAGGCAAAAACCCTCCCACGAGTTCACCAATCATTTTTTGATTGCTCGCGCTATTTTCAAATGCAATTTCAAAAGGGGTTATTTGTTGTTCATCAATGTTTAGCGTCTGGTATCGTTTCAATCTTTCTTCAGCCTCGATATACTGCACGTATTTTTGGGCCCGTTGTTCATAACCGATATTGGTTTTGTCAAACGCACATATCAATTTTGTAGGTTCCATTTTATCAAGCTTTTCCGAAAACTTAGAATCGTAAATAAAAACAATATCAAGCTTTTCTTCTTTAAGGTCTGCTTTCATTTTTAAAGAATCTCCATGATATGGAATCAGGGTTTTGGGGCCCAAAGCGTTTGGGATCTCATTTAGTTTTAGAGCCAAGTAATCATTTGTCTCTCCAAGTATTCCAATTTTTAAGGTTTTGTTTTCAGCAGATTCTTCAAAGGAGGAAGAAACACCAACAACAACATTCAGTATGAGCGGAAATATAAGAATCGGAATGACAAGCATCATGATTAATGTTCGTTTGTCACGAAGCGTTTCTTTTAGTTCTTTTTTGAAAATATTAAATATCATGTAATTAAGCTTGGACTGTTTTAATAAATTCAGCAGTAATACTTTTTTCACTCATCTTTTCTCGAAACTCCTGCATACTTCCCTGATATTTCATTTGACCTTTGTGGATAATGGCCAAACTATCGCACAAAAGATCAACTTCACCCATAATATGACTGGAAAAGATGACTGTTTTGTTTTGGGCCTTGCAATCTCTAATGAGCTGAATAATACTTTCTGCAGTGATGACGTCTAATCCACTTGTGGGTTCATCAAATATTACGATTTCTGGATCATGAATCATGGTTCTGCAAATGGACACCTTTTGTTTCATCCCTGTACTTAGCTTACCAATTCGTTTATGAGCAAATTCATTCATGTCTAATAAATCGAAAAGATATTTCTTTCTTTCAGTGAGCAGCTGATTTGAAACCCCATAAAGTGCTGCAAAATAATCTATTAGTTCATGGGCATTCAGCCTTGCGTATAAACCGGTTGAACCAGTTAAAAAACCAATTTTCCTTCTTGCTTCATTAGGATGAGTGACTGCATTTATTCCTCCCATTATAATCGAACCAGAGGTAGGTGTTATGACTGTAGAAAGCATACGTAGCGTGGTTGTTTTACCAGCACCGTTAGGGCCCAGTAAAGAAAAAATCTCTCCTGGTTTACAGTCAAAACTGATATCATTTACTGCAAAAGCAAATTTGTCAGTTGTTCCGACTTCTTTTTTTTGTTCTTTATTTAAAGAAAATTGTTTTGTGAGATGTTCTACTTTAATCATTGCTTTAAACTTCTTTCTTCTCTGAGAATGGCTTTGTTCTTGTTGGCCAACTGACCACAAGCCGCATCAATGTCTTTACCGCGACTTTTTCGAACGTTAACAATCATGTTGCGCTCTTCAAGGAACAAGGCAAATCGATCTACTTTTTCAGGTTTGGCCTGCTTGAACGGCTCTCCATCAATAGGGTTGTATTCTATAATATTTATTTTACAAGGTACACATTTTGCGAATTCAGCCAATTCACGAGCGTCGGAGAGTTCATCATTGAAGCCATCAAAAATGATGTATTCAAATGTTACCCGAGAGTTTGTTTTTTCATAAAAGTATTGAAGAGCATCTCGCAATGATTCAAGATTATTGGATTCATTAATTTCCATAATCGTATTCCGCTTTTCATCATTAGCTGCGTGTAAAGATAAGGCAAGGTTAAATTTCACCTCGTCATCACCGAGCTTTCTAATCATTTTGGAAATCCCAGCTGTCGATACAGTAATCCTTTTAGGAGACATGCCAAGTCCATCCTCAGAACAGATCCATTCAATAGAATTCAACACGTTTTTGTAATTCAGTAAAGGCTCTCCCATTCCCATGTAAACGATATTGGAAAGGTTTTTTTGATAGTTGTCATTTGCTTCATTTTTTAAGTGAAACACTTGGTCGAATATTTCCCCAGCTGTTAAATTACGCAAAAGTTTTAGTCGTCCAGTAGCACAAAACTCACATGCAAGACTACATCCAACTTGTGAAGAAATACATGCTGTTGTTCTTTTTTTTGTAGGGATCAAAACGCCTTCTATCACACTTTTCTTATCGACCTCGAAAGCACACTTAATGGTTTTATCTTTACTTATTTGTTGGTCCTTCAGGGAAATTTTATTGATCATGAAGTGCTCGTCTAAAAATTCTTGTAAATTTTTACCGATATTTTTCATTTCTTGGAAGGAACCAACGTTTTTTTTCCAAAGCCAATCCATTATTTGTTTAGCGCGAAATGTTGGGAAATTATTGACCTTTAAATGTTCAGCTAACTCCTCCGTTGAGAGGTCTCTAATTAGCTTCATTTTCGAATTCATGAATTAACGATTGAGCATGACCGGCATTACGAGCATGAGTACATCTTCATTCTCAGAAGATTTGGTTACAGGAGTTAATATTCCTGCTCTGCTTGGTTCACTCATAGCCAGCTGAACTTCGTCAGAATCTAAGTTGTTTAACATCTCAACAATGAACCTAGAGTTAAAACCAATTTCTAAATCATCACCATCATAATTACAAGTGAGTCTCTCATTAGAAGCATTGGAGAAATCTGTGTCTTCTGCAGACAAAGAAAGCTCGGAACCAACCAATTTAAGTTTGATTTGGTGTGTTGTTTTATTTGCGAATATGGATACCCTTTTAATCGAATTTAAAAGTTGAAGTCGATCAATGGTTAGGATATTCGGGTTTTCCTTTGGTATAACCGCTTCATAATTGGGGTATTTCCCATCAATAAGTCGGCAAACTAATTTGAGCTCATTGAAGGTAAAAACAGCATTGGATTGATTGTATTCCAATTTAATGTCCTCCTTACCAGATAAATTTGCCTTGAGCATATTTAATGGTTTTTTAGGAAGAATAAAGTCTGAACTATCTGTAGACTTTGCATCATTTCTTTTGTATCTCACTAGTTTGTGTGCATCTGTGGCAACGAAAATGATTTCGTTACCAGAGAACTCACAATATACACCTGACATGGCAGGGCGAAGCTCATCATTTCCAGCTGCAAACAATGTTCTGTTTATTGCATTTGAAACAATCTCTCCAGAGATGTTGATGGTACTTTGGTTTTCAATTTTTGGAAGTTTTGGAAATTCTGCTCCATTAAAACCAGACATTTCCGACCTTCCGTTGTCATATGAAATCTCAATTTTATGATTCTCTCCATTCACCTTAAAGGTACAGGGCTGATCCGGAAGACTTTTTAATACTTCCAAAACCAACTTTGCAGGAACCGCAACAGCACCATCTTCTTCAGACTGTACATCTAATTTGGTGATCATTGTAGTTTCTAAATCAGTAGCAGATATTTCGAGTTTATTTCCTTTGATTGAAAACTTAAAGTTATCTAAAATAGGAAGAGTATTACTCGAGTTTAGAACTCCGGAAATATTTTGCAAGTGACGTAAAAGTGTTGCGCTTGAAACTATAAAATTCATCAGTTATTCATTTTATACAAAAATAACAATTCAGATGAGATAATTGAACTGCTTAATTACTAGATTTTAATAACCATATTTAGATGTAAAGTAAGTTCGCAAAAATACTTTGAAGGCAATTCTTGTGATCATTGATGTCACAAGCCTATTAGACCTTTCTGCAACATCATCTTTGAGGTCTACGGTATATAAAAGATGTTTTAAATTTTGTTCGTTAATTATCGGGGCTATTACGTTTTCCAATTGCTTGATTGAACTGCATTTTTCGAGAGACCCTTTTTCAAGACGAATGCCACTTAAGGCAAAATCTTTATAAACCTGTGCAAATGTTCTATTTCTGAAATCATGATTGTCCCAAAAATTGAGCATGAGGTTTTTGAATTCCAAAGTTTCTATGCTCGGCTTTTGATTATTCAATGTATCTTCATATCTGATTAATATTCAGACAAAAATAATAGTAATGATTAATGATAAACTCAAAAGCAATTGTAATAAGCTGATTAGTGAAACAGATGCAACGATTTCCGCCTCAAGGAGAGTTGTTTTGGATGAACTGGTTTTGTTTATTCGTGAAGAATTAAAAGCATCGTTATCCGAAGGCAAAGAGGTTTCAGTTGTTTACTTGTGTACTCATAATTCAAGAAGAAGTCATTTTGCACAAGTTTGGGGTCACATTGCATCTGTGCTATTTGACGTAAAGAATCTGAAAACCTATTCGGGAGGAACTGTGGCTACAGAATGTCATCCGAATACAATCGCGGCCCTAAAGCATATTGGTTTTGAAATCAAGTGTGAAGATTTGTCGGCTGCGAACCCCTTGTACCAGGTCTATTATAATGACACTGATTTTATTTCTTGTTATTCCAAAGCAAATACAGCTGATTCTATTCCTCAAACGGATTTCATTGCTGTGATGACCTGTTCTGATTCTGACGACAATTGTCCATTAGTTCCAGGAGCGAAAAAAAGGTTTTCTACGACTTATGACGATCCTAAAGAATTTGATGAATCAGAAAATCCTGTCCCACATTATGTTGAAAGGAGTCTTCAAATTGCATCGGAAATCTTATATACTTTTCAACAAATCTAATATCATTTTACATCTTTGAAGATGTTCCAAAACGTATTGTCAGGAATAGGAGCAATAATACAAATTTCTTCTTGAGTTGTAGGGTGATTAAACTTGAGCTCTCTAGAGTGCAAGCAGATGGAACCATCTTGATTTGATCTTTTCCCACCGTATTTTAAATCTCCTTTAACACAACACCCTATACTCGAAAATTGAGCCCTAATTTGATGATGTCGCCCTGTTTCCAATACAACTCGAACCAAATGATATCGGTCTGAAGAGCTGATCAAGGTGTAGCTCAAGATGGCTTCTTTTGCTCCTTTGATATCCTTATTTGAAACATAGCTTTTATTTTGTTTTTCGTTTTTTTTCAAGAAATGCACAAGCTTCCCTTTAGTTTGAGGAGGTTTGGTTTCAAGAATTGCCCAGTACGTTTTTGTGGTCATTTTGTCTCTAAACTGCTTGTTCATTCGTTCTAGGCCTTTACTTGTTCTAGCAAATAAAATGACTCCACTTGTGGGCCGATCTAAACGATGGATAACCCCACAAAACACATTGCCTGGTTTATTGTACTTATTTTTTAAATATGCTTTGATTTCATCCGGCATCGTTTTATCACCAGTACGATCTCCCTGAACGATTTCTGATGATTTTTTATTGACAGCAATAAGATGATTGTCTTCGTGTAAAATGCGAGAAGCATTCATACTAGTTGAGTTTGGATTTAGCAAATGTTTTTTTTCTCCAAAAAGCAATTAGACTATATATTATGAAAACGAAAATAGTGTAAATAATCCAAGATGGAATATCTCCCAATCCGTCTCCTTGAGCATAGGAATGGAGCCCAACTAAGACAAAATTCACTCCAAAGAAGGTGAAAAGGATGGCTGAATATCCCCAAAAAGATACGAGGTTAAATACAAATTTACTTTTAAGGCCAGGTATAAACCTGAGGTGAAGGATTGTTGCATACACTAAAACAGAAACCAATGCCCAGGTTTCTTTTGGGTCCCAACCCCAGTATCGTCCCCAAGATTCGTTTGCCCAGATACCACCCAAAAATGTACCTATCGTGAGCATGAAAACACCTATTGTCATGGTCATCTCTGAGATGTAGGTGAGTTCTGTAATATTCGTGGATATTGTTTTTGCTGTTTTTGGTGTTCTGAAAATGTATAAGGTGAGATTCAAAAATCCAAGAATACAGGCCAAGCCAAGAAAACCATAGCTACCCGTGATTACGGCAACATGAATCATAAGCCAATACGATTTTAAGACGGGTTGCAAAGGCGTGATTTCTGGATCTAACAGGTTGAGCTCAGTCACGAATATCATTAGGGATGCGAGTACTGCTGTTCCTGCAATAACAACGGCATTTTTCCGAGAAAATATAAAACCTGCAAGCATGGTTACCCAGGCGATGAATACAACGGCCTCGTAACCATTACTCCATGGTACATGTCCAGAAACGAGCCACCTAATAATTAGTCCCGCCGCATGAAAACCAAAGACACCAAGTAAAATATAAAAGAGCCCTTTTCTTGAAAAATTAAATATTCGAATCAGTTTTTCTTTCGATGACACAAAAATTTGAATGAAAAATAATATGAGCATCAAAAGCCCGATGAGTCCGTAAGCTTGATAGGTTCTTTTGAAGATTTCCCATTTGTTATATTGGACTTCAAGACTCAATAGATTTTCACTGGGAATGATTTTACCCGCAACTTTTCTTTGTTCTAACTTCAGCTGTGAAAGAATGGTATTGCACTCTTTGTAGTTGTTCTCTGAGGATAAATCATACAAACTTCGTATGTAATTTAAGGTCAACCTCGAAATTGTTGAGTCCTTGCCCCTCGATAAATTAATATTCATAGGGTTAGACCAGGTATTATTGGGATCGTTTTTTATAGGTATAACCTTCAGGTATTGACCGTGGAACACGTCCTGTATGATTTGAAATTTCTCATGAAGTTTGATAATTTTTTTATCAAATTCATCTCTATTTGACTCAGGTTTTTGAAAAGCCTTTCTGTATTGGCCCTCCCAATTGAAAATGGGATTTCCATTTGAATCGATGTGTGAAATTGAACGATAACTTTGGTGTTTTTTTAGATTTAATCTTTTTTGTAATACTGATGGGACGTATATGGTGTTTTGTTTTTTCCAGTATTCTGCATAGAGCAACATACTCACGATAGATTGCACCGCATTGTATTTTTTTGACTTGTGTTCAAGTGTGTTTTTTCTGTACGTTTTTCTTAACAGCTGGTCACACAGTGTGTGAAATGGAACTATTCTCCCATCGAAGCTCTGGACGGGCAGAGTGGCCAGTTCATCAGAATGTTCCTCTGATATCATGTGAAAAGTTTCCCCCCTCACGATTTTATTGTCATTGGAATGATTATGTCCATCATTTTCATGATGTTCCTGTGCAAAAACACCTCCGCTAAATGAGGTTAGCATGACAAAACACAAGATGTTTTTTATTTGCTTATTCTTTTGTTTTAGTTTTTTCAGTTTGTTGTTGAGCTCGCGAAATCTACCGACGGGCGCTATAATAGAAAGAATCATACCTATGGCCATTAATAAATAACCGAAATAAGTAATGTTGGTTCCCCAGTAATCATGATTCACACTTAGAATTGTACCTTCTTCGTTTTTTGGGGTTTTAGGATCATCTAAGGTGTAGCTTGACTGAAAGAATCGGTATCCTTTGTAATCCAATACATGGTTCATGAAGATACGCTTATTGATTTTTTTTTGTTCTGCAGAGTCAAGTAGTGTTACTTCACTGGCAAAAGAAGAAGGAGATTTAGTCCCTGGATAATTTTCTAGCTGAAAATCACGGCAGGTCACTTTGAAAGGAATGGGTTTTCTTATTGAGCCATATTCAAGTTGGTATTCGAGACCATTCATACTGATCATTTTGGGTGAAGGGATTTTTCCTATACCACCTTCAAGAATGACATTTTTAGACGATTTTCCATCACTCACTTTTACCGTTAAATAATCTGAGCCTCTATTTTTGTTTCCTGACGGCATCAGCGCTTTTTTTGCGTTATATAGAATGTTTTTAACGACAAATTGACTATTCCCAACCTGATATAAGGTTGTGGTTTTAAGCTCATTCCATTTATTGATTTCGTAGGTGTTAAATAAAGAATCTTCGGGTTCTACTCCAGTTCTACGGGATTCTCTCATTTTTGACATTTCCAAGGATCGCATGGGGAAGTCCGCAGTCCATTCAATTTGTCCATTTTGCTGTCTAAGCTTTATCCCATTCGTTTTAATGTGATTTTCAAAACCCAAAGGAACATTTCCAACTTGAATGGTACCCTTATCATCCAAATAATTAGAGGTCATGCCCTCAGTTACGATATCTAGAACAACAGCGTTTTTGTACTTTTTATTGATCTGAAATGAGTCTACTCGTTTGCTTTGAAAATTAACGTATTCAACAGAAATCTCTTTATTTTCGAAACTCATTTCATCTGAAAAGTGATTTCCGAAACCATGCGTTATTTCTGCCAAGTAGTGTTTATTTCCCATCACTTGAGTCTTGCCTGATTTTTTATTTTTAGCCTTTACAAGTAGATGTGGGTCCGCTGTGTATATATAATCACTGGTCTCTCCTTCTGCTATTACCATAATGCCTTCAAAGCTAAAGTAACGGGTTACACCAGAACCTAAAATAATGACAAGAAATGCTAGGTGAAAGGAGAGTATTGCAATTTTCTCCTTCCGAAACATTTTGTGCGTGAAAATATTCGAAATTAAGTTAAGACTCAGATAGGCAAGAAGCACAGTGAACCAACTTGCATTGTAAACCAAAATTTTCGCGGCTTGGATTCCGTACTTGGATTCGATAAATGTAGCGCCACCGATTCCAATAAGAAATAGAATCAAACCCAAGGTCATGGTTTTCATTGAAAAGACCCTATTTAATACCTTATCTATGATTTTTTCTGCCATAATTAGACTGCAAAAATAGTTAAAGATTTAGGAAATGTAATAAAACGACTGCTAATTAGAATTGTAAGATTTACACTTCCTCATTAAAACACATTAATGAACGATATGTTTTAGCACTTTTTCATTGTTTCTATTTTTAATCCGAATCATGTAAACACCCTGTTTTAACTTGGATGAATCGATGACAAAAAGATTAATACCATCCTTAAGATTAA
>Ga0315330_10002699_pt1 | contig 12192 bp, 8 predicted proteins | sample M140m34915metaG_FD_203453 | JGI IMG/M metagenome (GOLD analysis project Ga0315330, IMG submission 203453) | Ammonia-oxidizing marine archaeal communities from Monterey Bay, California, United States - M1 40m 34915 | ecosystem: Environmental > Aquatic > Marine > Intertidal zone | place: USA... | reverse complement strand
TGGTGTAGGTATGGTGCAAAACATTGTGCTGAAGCTTCCAATTAAGTGCGCTTCCACCAACAAACTCAATAATATGACCCAATATTAAATTGACCTTTTTATTTTTTGAATAGGAACCGTGGTTAGCGTCATGCATTACAGACATTCCAATACCAGCCATACCAAAGCCCATAACAGACCAAAGAAGAAGATTTATCCATAGAGATTCAATGGCACCAGAAATTATAAATGCAAAAGGAACAAAATAAATAGAAATCATAAAAATGGTTTTAAGCACCATGTTAAAATTGCTGTGCTTAGAAATATTTTTTTCCTTAAAATAAGCGTTAACTTTTTTTCTTAAAGCTTTAACAAACTCCGTATTTTTGGTATCGAAGGGTATGTGTTTGAAGTCAGGCATCTCTGTTAACTTATAAATTTTGATACAAAACTAGTTTATTAATAATTACAACAACATAAAGTTTAACTTTTTTAATGTACAATGCGTTGTTAGTAGAACAACTGACCTTTAAAATCAGTGGTGTTTTTCAACAGTTATTACAATGTATTTTGAGGTAGGTGTATTGCTTTTATCGGCAACACTTCCAATGGGAACTAACGCATTTGCTTCAGGGAAGTATGTAGCACAACACCCCTTAGGAATGGGGTAATGAACTACAAGAAATTTTTCAACTTCCCTTAATTCATTGTTAAAATGACTTTTTATATCTACTAAATCTAAATTATGAAGTTGATTTTCCTTCATGTCCTCAGGATGCATAAGAATAACCCTTCTTTCATTATAAACCCCTCTATATCTATCATTTAACCCATAAATAGTGGTGTTGTACTGATCATGTGTACGAATAGTCATCATTACAAGCTGTTTTGGCTTTAGCTCTAGGGGTTCAACAGCATGAGTAGTAAAATTGGCTTTTCCGGTTTTAGTTGTAGAAAAATCTCCAATTCTTGCGTTGTTAGGAAGATAAAAGCCTGCGGGATTTTCTACTTTCTTATTGAAGGATTCAAAACCAGGAATAACAGCCTCAATTTTATTTCTAATTAGCGAGTAATCATCTTTTAAGGCCAACCAATCAATGGTATCATTTTCGAATGTTTTTGCGGCCAATCTGCATACAAGAGCAGGTTCACTCAATATCGTATCAGAAGAAGGAGGTAGTGTTCCTTTAGACGAATGAACAACGCCCATACTGTTTTCTACAGTTACAAATTGACTTCCTGATTGTTGAACATCGATTTCGGACCTTCCTAAAACAGGGAGAATAAGTGCTTTTTTACCATGAATTAAATGGCTTCTATTTAGCTTTGTTGAAACATGCACAGTCAAGTCACAATTTTTCATTGCTGCCGAAGTAAAAACAGTATCAGGAGTTGCTGAAATAAAATTCCCACCTAAAGCCATAAAAACTTTTGCCTTCTTATTGTGCATAGCTTTTATAGCCTCAACCACATCATAACCATGTTCTTTAGGCGGATTAAAATCAAACGCTTCTTTTAATTTATTTAAAAAGGAAAGTGGGGGTTTCTCCCAAATTCCCATAGTACGGTCTCCTTGAACATTAGAGTGCCCCCTTACTGGACAGGTCCCAGCACCTTTCTTTCCAATACTTCCTTTTAACAACAATAAATTAACCAGTTCTTGGATATTTGAGACTGCATTTTTATGCTGTGTCAACCCCATTGCCCAACAAATAATAATTTTCTTTTTTGCAGCTATAAGCTCTGCAGCTTCTACAACAAGTTGCTCTTCTACCCCACTTTGACTTACTAAGAAATCAAAATCTTGTTTCTCTAAATCATTTATAAATTGCTCAAATCCTGATGTTTTAGAAGCTATAAATTCCCAATCGAACTGAGCACCTTTTTGCTTTTTTTCTTTTTCATTAATTAGAAAAAGTATTGCCTTAATAAGAGCTAAATCTCCATTTATTCTTACTGGAATAAAAAGATCTGCTAAATCAGTACCACTCCCTATCCAATCCAGAGGTCTTTGGGGGTCTTTAAATGAAATTAATCCTGCTTCAGGAAGAGGATTTACACAAATAATTTTACCTCCCGCCTCTTTTGTGTTTCTGAGTGCTGAAAGCATTCTAGGGTGATTAGTTCCTGGGTTTTGCCCAATTACCATTACCAATTCAGCATGATTAAAATCTTCAAGCGTTACAGAACCCTTTCCAATTCCTAAAGTTTCTGACAAGGCAGCTCCACTACTTTCGTGGCACATGTTAGAACAGTCGGGTAAATTATTAGTTCCTAGCTTTCTAACAAAAAGCTGATATAAAAAAGCAGCCTCATTACTTGTTCTACCGGAAGTATAAAAAATTGCTTGATTGGGATCAGCTAAACCATTGAGATTAGCAGCTATTAACTCAAAAGCTGCATCCCAAGAAATTTTTTCATATTTGTCGTTTTCAGGATTCCAAGACATCGGATGAGTTAACCTCCCAGACTTTCCCAATTCCATATCTGACCAATCCAATAAATCGGCTACAGTATGTTTCAAAAAAAACGCTGGATTAGCTTTTAGCTTAGCATATTCTTCAGAAATGGCTTTAGCCCCATTTTCACAATATTCTGAAAGTAAAGCTCGCTTATCGTCTGGGTCAGGCCAAGCACATCCAGGGCAATCAAATCCTCCTAGCTGATTCATAGCTTTAAGCAGCTTAAAACCTTTAGCTACACCTACTTCCTTTCGAATAAATTTTAAAGAAGATAGAATAGCTGGAATACCAGCAGCATATTGTTTAGGAGCTGAAAGGGAAATTCCAGTAAACTTAATTGGAGGTTGACCTGTATTTTTTAATGTCTTATTCAAAATATAAAGTTAAGCATATCTTGTGGATTTTCCGTCTCTACAGTAAGCATATAAACCAACACCTAACTCTTTAGCATAATCTATAGCCAATGAAGAGGGAGCAGAAACTGCAATTAATACAGGAATCTTAGCTCTAAAAATTTTTGTTACAATTTCATAAGAAACCCTACCACTAACCAATAAAAAAGAGGCGCTATCTAAAGCTTGATTAAGAATTCCTCCAACTACTTTATCGACAGCATTGTGTCTTCCTACATCTTCCTTTAGTAAAATCAGATTTCCCTTACTATCAAATGCAGCAGCAGCATGCGAGCCGCCACAGTCTTTAAAAAAAACCTGCTTTTCAATCATCTTGTTTTGCATCTGAACAATCAGGTCTCTTGAAAATAAATATTTTGGCAATCGATCGCCATCAACATTTAAATCTCCAAGCTCCCTTTTACCACATATTCCACAGGAAGAAACAGAAAGCAAACTTCTGGAACTCAAGTACCCTTGACCCAAAAAATTATCATGAATTGAAACATCAACTTCAGTTATATAATTTAACCTATTGGTTTTAACAATTTCGACTTCTAATTGATCCTCTCCAGTATAAATATCCTCACAATACAACAATCCTCTAACCAAATCAACATCGTCAGCAGGAGTCCTCATAATAACAGTAAAAGGAGAACCATTAATGTTAATCTGCAAAGCTTCCTCAGAAATAATTGAATCGGAAACCGCATTTAGTTTACCATCAGAGAACTTTTCTCCCTCATATTTTGGAATAACATCCAACTTATGAAAGCCCAGAAATTTTACCATTGTTATCAATGTTCATCCCTTCAGAGGCTGGAACAGCAGGCAAGCCCGGCATACGCATCATCACTCCTAGAATTGGTATAACAAAACCAGCACCTGTTGCAAACTCAAATTCCCTAACATTAACATCAAAACCACTTGGCCTTCCCAATAAAGAAGCATTATCACTGAATGATTTCTGTGTTTTGGCCATGCAAACAGGCAAATGATCTAAATCTAAGTCTTTGATTTTTTTTAAATCTGTCAAAGCTTTCTTACTATATTCTACATTGTCTGCTCCATATATTTGCTTAGCAATAATTTCAATTTTTTCTCTTACAGACAATGACCAATCATAAAGAGGCTTAAAATCGTTAGTTCCATTAATTTCATCAACTATTGCTGAAGCCAAATCTGTCATTCCTTCTCCTCCAAGTTCCCATCCTTTAGCAACAACGGCTTTCACCCCCAAATTTTTGCAGCAATTAATAACAAAATCTACTTCTTCCGTGCTGTCTGATGGAAAAGCATTAATAGCCACTACAGGATTAAGACCAAATTTCTTGCAATTTTCTATGTGTTTTTCAAGATTAGCTATGCCCTTGGTTACACGTTCAATACTTGCTGTATTGTATTCCTCTTTATTGGCACCGCCATGATGCCTTAATGCACGAATTGTAGCAACAAGCACAAGGGCTTTGGGCTTAAGATTCCCAGAAACACATTTTATGTTTAAAAATTTCTCTGCTCCTAAATCTGCTCCGAAACCAGCTTCAGTTACTACATAATCACTTAGAGAGAGTCCCATTTTAGTAGCTAAAATCGTATTGGTTCCTTGAGCAATGTTTGCAAATGGTCCACCGTGAATTATAGCAGGATTACCTTCAAGAGTTTGAACTAGATTTGGCTTAATGGCATCTTTTAATAAAATTGCCATAGCATTTTGAGCATTTAAATCTCTAGCATAAATGGGAGTTTTACTAAAAGTAAATCCAATAAAAATATTTCCTAATCTAGCTTTAAGGTCCTCAAAGCTTTCAGACATGCACAATATTGCCATTACTTCAGATGCTGGAGTAATGTTGAACCCATCTTCTCTAGGAATACCATTAGCAGTTCCACCTAAACCAATAACGATGTCTCTAAGCGCTCTGTCATTCATATCCATCACCCTTTTCCAAACAATAGTTCTTGGATCAATTCCTAAGCTTCTTGTTTTACTTTGAATGTTATTGTCTATTAAAGCCGATAGTAAATTGTTGGCTTTTTCTATGGCTGAAAAATCTCCTGTAAAATGAAGGTTAATGTCTTCCATTGGAACAACTTGTGCATAACCACCACCAGCGGCACCACCTTTAATACCAAAAACCGGCCCTAAAGAGGGTTCTCTTAAAACAACCATAGCTTTTTTACCAATTTTATTTAACCCTTCAGTTAATCCAATTGACGTAGTGGTCTTACCTTCTCCAGCTGGAGTTGGTGTCATAGCAGTAACTAAAATAAGATTAGCTGAATTAATTTTATCCTTATTCAACAAACTAAGGGGGAGCTTAGCCTTATATTTTCCATATAATTCCAAATCATCCTTTGAAATGTTTAGCTCTTGAGCTACCTGCTCTATATGATTTAATGATGCCTCTTGTGCAATCTGAATATCCGTCTTAAAATCAGTCATTGTATAATTTTTTTTACAGGTGTAATATACTCAATTTTTAATTGCTTCAAATTGATTTAAAATTACTATTACATGATTTGATTTAATATTATAAGTTTGCAATTCATCAAGAACAATAAAAATGAAAAAAATAAGCTTTGCTATCCATGGAGGAGCAGGAACAATTTTAAAAAGTGAAATGAATCCTAGCTTAGAAAAAGCCTACACGGCTGGACTAAAAGCGGCTTTAAACCAAGGCTATGAGCTTATAAAAGATGGACAACCTGCGATTGAAGCAGTAGAAAAAGCGGTTAAAACACTTGAAGACAACCCACTTTTCAATGCCGGAAAAGGAGCTGTTTTTGCTGCAGATGGAACCCATGAAATGGATGCAGCAATAATGGATGGGGCCAATCTAAACGCTGGAGGGGTTTGTGGCATTAACAACATTAAAAACCCCATTGAACTAGCCCGATTAGTTATGGAGAAAAGTGAACATGTGCTACTGGGAGGCAAAGGAGCTCAAGAATTTGCAAAAAAAATGAATTGTCCAACAGAGAAGGCAGCTTATTTCTATGATGAATTTAGATTTAATCAATGGCAAAGAATTAAAGGGACAAATGAATTTCAATTGGATCATAGCAAAAAAAAGACCGATAAATTCGGAACCGTTGGTGCTGTAGCTCTAGACATGAATGGAAATTTAGCTGCTGCAACATCTACTGGAGGAATGACTAACAAAAAATTCGGTAGAATTGGTGACAGTCCTATTATTGGCGCTGGCAATTATGCCAACAACCTAACCTGTGCCGTTTCTTGTACAGGAAGTGGAGAGTTTTTCTTAAAGGGTGTAGTTGCTTATGATGTTTCTTGCTTAATGGAAATGAAGGGATTATCTCTTGAAGATGCCTGCAATGAAGTTATTCATAAAAGAGTGAAATCTATAGGTGGTGACGGAGGGCTTATTGCCGTGGACTCACTTGGCAATATAGCCATGCCTTATAATACTGAAGGCATGTATAGAGGGTCAATAAACTACCAACAAAAAGAAATCATAGAAATCTATTAATCAAAAGCTGCTTTCAAAGGCAGCACTTCTACTGATCTTGAATCTAAAACAAACTGATCTCCATTAGCAAGAACATGAGTGGTAAGATTAGCCATAGTCATTGGAGTATTTTCATATAGAATTGAATGATTATTATGAGACAAGTTCTTAGCATCAAAAACAATAACCATTCCAGACCCTATTACTTTACATTCATTTCCATTTTTGATTATCATACCAGTATCCTCAGCTAGACCTATTCCAATTAAATTAGGAAATGCTGCTACTGCCTCTGCAAGCCTACCAAACCTTCCTCTTCTAATGAAATGCGTGTCTATTATCAAAGCGCTAATATAATCCATGCCTTCTCTCATTTTGACAGCACCTTTCAAAAGACATTCTTCACTACTCCCTCCTCTAATCATATGACTAACCATAGACATTGCCCCCGCGCTAGTTCCGGAAATGACAAAATCTTCATTTACATATCTTTTCATTAGCAAATCATGAAAAGGAGTATTGGAAATAATATCTACGATTCTTGATTGATCACCTCCAGAAAATAAAATACCTGAGCACGCTTTAAGCTCATTAATAAAAGCCAAATCGTGACATTGTTCTTTTTTACGTATGTCTAAAACACTAACATTATTACAACCGAGTTTATTAAATGCATCTAAATAATTTTGCCCTACCTCTTCGGGAATACTTGAAGCAGTAGGAACAACAAGAATTTTAGCTGTTTTACCTCCGCATTGTCTAACAATATGAAAAAGGATACCCTCAGTTATAAAATCTATACCTAAATTCTCATTTCTTCCTTTATCCTCATTTCCCCCAACAGGTATAAGTGTACCTTTTATTTGTGTTAACATTTCTTTATTTTAAATTAGTGTAATTATAACAAAGATTATAATAGTTTGCTTCACATAAAAATTTATTTTTGCCGACCTTTAAATTAAATCTTAATTAAAACAACATGAAAATACGGGATATCAAGGCTATGAGAGGACCAAATTACTGGTCAATAAGAAGACATAAACTAATTGTCATGGTTTTAGATTTAGAAGATCTTGAACAAAAGCCTACCAATAAAATTGAAGGTTTTTCTGAAAGACTAAAAGAGCTATTTCCTGGGATGTTTGAACACAGGTGTTCTGTTGGAGAGCCAGGTGGTTTTTTTCAACGTGTTGAAAGAGGTACATGGATGGGACATGTTATCGAACACATTGCCCTTGAAATTCAAAGTCTAGCAGGCATGGAGGTAGGTTTTGGAAGAACAAGAACATATGGAGAAGAAGGAGTCTATTTCGTTGTGTTCGACTACATAGAAGAAAAAGTAGGTAAATATGCAGCAAAAGCTGCATTTAGAATTGCTCAAGCATTAATTGATGGTGAAAAATACAATCTTGAAGAAGACATTCAAGAAATGCGTGAAATCAGACAAGATGAAGGATTAGGGCCCAGTACAGCATCTATTATAGCGGAGGCAGAAGCAAGAAATATTCCGTGGATGAGATTAAACAGGTATTCATTGTGTCAATTAGGATATGGTGCTAACCAAAAAAGAATTCAAGCTACAGTAACTAGTCAAACGAGCAGCATTGGTGTGGAACTTGCCTGCGACAAAGACGACACCAAACATTTATTAGAGCAAGCTGAAGTTCCTATTCCAAATGGAGACATAATAAGAACAGAAAGAGGTCTTAAAGAAGTTATTGAAGACATTGGTTATCCAATTGTAATAAAACCTGTTAATGGGAACCACGGAAGAGGAATAACAACCAACATTAATGCATTAGATGACGCTTTAATTGCTTTTGCTTCAGCCAAAGAAATCTCCAGATTGGTTATTGTTGAGAAATATGTAGTGGGTGAAGATTTCAGGATCTTAGTTATAAACAACAAGATGGTGGCTGCTGCTAAACGTTCTCCAGCACATGTTATCGGTGATGGGAAATCCACTATAAAAGAATTGATTGACAAAATAAATGAAGATCCTAGAAGAGGTTTTGGTCATGAAAAAGTGTTAACTAAAATTGACATCAACAACCTTACATTAGAAATTCTAAAAGAAAATGAGTTAACTCCGGAATCTATTGTTAAGTCTGGAGTTTATGTTAAACTCAAAAACACCGCCAACCTAAGTACAGGAGGAACTGCCGAAGATGTTACTGACCTAGTACACCCTTCCAATGTTTTTATGGCCGAAAGAATTTCTAAAATCATCGATCTTGATATTTGTGGCATTGACATTATGGCCGAAACATTAACTAAGCCCATTGAAAATACTGGTGGAGCAGTTTTAGAAGTTAATGCAGGACCTGGCTTTAGAATGCATTTACAACCCTCAAACGGACTTCCAAGAAATGTAGCCTCAAGTGTTGTTGATATGCTTTTTCCTCCAGGTGAGGATTCTAGAATCCCAATAATTGCAGTTACAGGAACAAATGGAAAAACTACTACAACACGCCTTATTGCCCATATCGCTAAAATGAAAGGTAAAAAGGTAGGCTACACCACAACTGACGGGGTGTATATACAAAATAGACTCTTAATGAAGGGAGATTGTACAGGTCCTGCTAGTGCAGAATTTGTATTGAAAGACCCAACGGTTAATTATGCAGTTTTGGAATCTGCAAGAGGAGGATTACTTCGAGCTGGTTTAGGATTCAAAAAATGTGATATTGGAGTTGTTACTAATGTCGCTGGAGATCACTTAGGGCTTAAGGGAATACATACTATAGAACAATTGGCTCGGGTAAAAGGAGTAATTCCAGAAACTGTTAAGCCTGATGGATATGCTGTACTAAATGCAGATGATGATTTAGTATTTGACATGGCAAATAAAGTAGAGTGTAATTTCGCTTTATTTTCAATGGACGAAAACAATCCAAGAATTAAAAGGCATTTTAATAGAGGTGGTGTTTCTGCTATTTATGAAAATGGCTACATTACAATATGCCAGGGAGAATGGAAAATGAGAGTGTCTAAAGCAGCAAATGTTCCATTAACTATGGGTGGAAAAGCTACGTTTATGATTCAAAATGTCTTGGCTGCTGTTCTTGCCGTTTACTTAGATGGCTTTAAAATTGAAGACATAAAGGTTGCCATTGAATCGTTTATCCCCTCACCTTCCCAAACTCCTGGAAGATTAAACATGTTTAATTTTAAAAACTTTAAAGTTCTTTTAGACTACGCTCACAATCCTGCAGGGTTTAGAGCCATTAAAGATTATGTTGACCAGATTGAAGCTTCAGAAAAAGTTGGTATTGTAGCAGGAGTTGGAGACCGAAGAACTCAAGACAACAATGAGCTGGGAGAAATTGCAGCTCAAATGTTTGATGAAATAATTATCAGGCAAGACAGAAACTTAAGAGGCAAAGATGAAGAAGAACTAATTAATGAGATTCATGACGGTATAAAAGCTGTAGATCCCAATAAAAAGGTAGACATCATTCACTCTGAAAGAGATGCAATTATACATGCAGTTAAAAATGCTAAAAAGAACTCATTAGTTGTTGTTAGCAGTGATGTTGTTCCTGATGCGCTTAACCTAGTAATGAAGCTTAAAGAAAAAGAAAACTCAGAGTCGTAAATAACTATTTATATAAAACAGGAGTTACTTGTTTTTCTTTAAATACTATTCCATACGTTTCTAGTTCTTTTAACACAGGTAGGTAAATTTCTTTGTGAATTGGCAAGTGAACACCCTTGAGTTTAATGCTCTTATTTAGTATCATTTTTGCACAAATAGCAACAGGCAAGCCAACTGTATCACTCATTGCAGTGAACGTCTGATCCTTACCTATATATGTAACGTGTGATCTAATTTCTTTATCCTGACCATTAAGCGTATAGTTAAGTTTGTGCCACATAACAATCATGTCTTTATCATTTGGAGATAAAGTCCATTTATCTTCTAATATCTGTTGAAGAATTTGAGCGGGAGTAGCATCCTTAATTCCAATTTTTGTGTCCTCAAATATTCCCAACCATACCAATTTCTCCCATATATAATCGTCTTGTTCAATTCGCAATTGATAACGAAATTTAAGCTCTACAGAATCATGAGAATTGTAGGACAAAAATGAATTTACAAACTGTCTGTAAGTCATGTTTTCTGACCCTTCAATAGTATAAGAGTCATCGGTCAATCCCAACTTAACAAAAATATTCCAAGCTCTACAAAAACCAATTTTACGCAAAGTTCCTCTGTATATGGTAGGAATATTCTCTAATCCATAGATAGAACGATACCTCAGAGAATCTCTATTGGCATAGCCCTCAAATTTACCATACCCCTCAATATCAATTATTTCTGTTCTTCTAAATAAATTATTGTAGGCAATGTATTTGTACTGCCCTTCTTGAATAAATTTAGCAGCTCCACCCTGCCCTGCTAAAACCACATTTCTAGGATTCCAAGTGAACTTATAATTCCAAGGGTTATTGTCACTTTCAGGAGCAATTAACCCACCAGTGAAGGACTCAAAACCTTTAACACATCCTCCAGACTCTTCAATTTCATCTAATATCTTCATGGCAGACATGTGATCAATTCCTGGGTCTAGTCCCATTTCATTCATGGCAATAATATCAGCAGCTAAAACCTGTTCATTAAGTTCTTTCATCTGATCGGTAATGTAACTTGGAGTGATTACGTCTTTTTTGTATGTAATGCAATCTTTTACTACCTCCATATGAAAACGAGCAGGAAGCATAGAAATGACGATATCTGAATCAGCTATCTCCTTAGCTCTCTCTTGAGGATCAAGGGCATTAAACAAAAAAGCTAATCCATTTGGGTGATTGTTAACTTTCTCCTGTGCAATAGATACATCCATATCTCCTACTTTAACAAACCAATCCTCTTGCTGAGAATTATCCAAAAAATATTTAATCATTGAAGATGAAGACCTTCCCGCCCCTATTACAAGTATTTTTTTCATATTGAATTACTAATTTTTTAAATCTATTTAAGAGAACACAAATCAACTAATTTTTTTTCACATCCAACAATTCATATTAAAGAATATTTGGCACACCTTTCGCTAAGAATAAACAAATACTATTTTTGTTAAGCTTTAATAAATGAAATTAAAAACCCTTTTAATAGCAATTGGACTAATTGGTCAATTGAGCTTAACTGCTCAAATAACCAATAATATCTCAATAAAGTCTACAGACTCTACATGTTTTTTTGTTTTCATTAATGATATACTTCAAAACAGCACTCCTTTTTACAACATAAAAATTAGTGACTATACAGAGAAGTCCATGAAGTTGAAAATATTAATTCCTGATTCATCAAGACAGGTTATTGAAAAATCCATATTTTTTGAAGAAACACTAAAAGAAACATCCGCTGAACTTATTTATTCTCAAAACAACTACAAATTCAGATATACTGGTGAAGTTGCTATTGGGGTAAACCCTATTGACACCAACCAGCTAATAATCCCCTTTCATAATTCAATTCTTGTCTTAGACTCTCTTTACCTTAAAGATTCTACTTTCTTTACAGATTCTCTTTTAACAAACCCAGACATATCCGTTTCATACAAAGGAACAATTGGCTGCAAGGAACCTTTAGATGATGCTGAACCACTAATTGAAAACATCAAAGCTGAATTATTTTCCTCAAAAAAGTTAACATTGGCAAAAAAAGGCCTTACCAACCATTGCTATTCAATTAATGACATTAAAAGCATTCTTTCGTTGTTTGAATTTGATGATCAAAAATTAGAGCTCTCTTTCTTGAGTTATTCCTGCGCATATGACTTAGAAAACTTCTACCAGCTAAAAGAACTTTTCCTTTTAAACTCTTCAATAGATAAATTTGAAAAATTTCTAAATGAAAACTAATAATTGGATTATTATAGGAGC
>Ga0315330_10002696_pt1 | contig 12193 bp, 7 predicted proteins | sample M140m34915metaG_FD_203453 | JGI IMG/M metagenome (GOLD analysis project Ga0315330, IMG submission 203453) | Ammonia-oxidizing marine archaeal communities from Monterey Bay, California, United States - M1 40m 34915 | ecosystem: Environmental > Aquatic > Marine > Intertidal zone | place: USA... | reverse complement strand
TATTTTCTGAATGAACTTTGATTAATAAATCTTTTATTATCTGTTCTTCATGATTAGAAGATTCTGAGTAAACCCATTGACTACCATGTTCTAGTTCATACCCTTTGTGTATCAATAATGTGGCATCTCCTCCATCATCAACAATGAGTTGCGGTCCTTGGCCGTTTGGATGTTGTATTGCTTTCAGAGTACAGTCCCAATATTCTTCTAGGGTTTCACCTTTCCATGCAAATACAGGAGTTCCAGAAGCGGCAATAGCAGCGGCTGCATGATCTTGTGTTGAAAAAATATTACAACTAGCCCATCTCACTGAAGCCCCTAATTCAACTAAAGTTTCTATCAAAACTGCAGTTTGAATTGTCATGTGAAGAGAACCAGTTACTCTCACTCCTTTCAATGGTTTTTTATTGGAATATTTTGATCTTATTGCTAAAAGTCCCGGCATTTCGTGCTCAGCGATTTCTATTTCTTTTCTACCAAACTCCGCAAGAGAAATGTCTGCAATTTGATAATCATTGGAATCAAGGACTATTGTCATAGTTGGGGGTAACAACTAGTATATTTGACCTTATGTATTTAGCAAATAACAATTATGCTGCTATACTATTAATTTACACATAGTTGAAATATATATCTCTTACCGGGAGAAGATATGACATACTTGTTTACGTCAGAATCTGTAGCTGCCGGACACCCTGATAAATTGTGTGATAATATTTCTGATTCTATTTTAGATGCTTGTCTGGAAATTGATAAAAATGCGAGAGTGGCAATAGAAACTATGGTAAAGGGAACAGAGGAAAAAAGTTACATAATTGTCGGAGGCGAAGTTACACTACCTCCAAATATCAAATTAAATTATGAAGAAATCATAAGAGAAACAGCCGAGTCTATTGGCTACAATGATCATGCAATTGGAATGGATGCTAAAAATGAAGGGCTATGTGAAGTAAAGGTAATTATCACCCAACAATCTTCAGAAATTGCACAGGGAGTAGATGAGGGCATCGGACTTCACCTAGAACAGGGAGCAGGAGATCAAGGACTAATGTTTGGCTTTGCAACGGATGAATCTGAATCTTATGAGTCACTCAAAGGAAGCTTCATGCCCCTACCAATAATTTTATCCCATAGAATGACCCTTAAAATCACAGAATCTATGAAAAATGGTGATTTAAATTGGTCTAGACCTGATTCGAAAAGCCAAGTAACAGTAAAATATTCAGATAATGGCGAGGTAGAAATGATAGACACTTTAGTAATAGCAGTTCAACATGATGACCTAGCCAATGATAGATTTGGCGGAGATACTGATATGGAAAGAAATTTTATAATGTCGGAAATAAAAGAAAAAATAATTAAAAAGGTCATTCCAAAGGAATTGATTACCGATGAGACCAAAATAATTGTTAATGGAACGGGCAGATTTGTGAAAGGTGGCCCATATGCAGATGCTGGATTAACGGGCAGGAAAATCATAGTCGACACATATGGAGGCATGGGCAGGCACGGAGGAGGTGCGTTCAGCGGAAAAGATCCTAGCAAGGTTGATCGTTCTGCTGCTTATGCATCGAGATGGGCTGCAAAGCATGTCGTTGCTAGTGGATTAGCAAAAAAATGTGAGATACAATTGGCTTATGCAATAGGAGTTTCTGACCCCGTAAGTATCAATGTTAATGTTGATACAATGGGCACTGGAATTACCAGCGATGAATTGATAACCAATAAGGTAAAAAATATTTTTGATTTTAAACCGGGGTCGATAATTAAAAAATTAAATTTAAAAGCCCCTATATATTCAAAAACTGCATCTGGCGGGCACTTTGGTAGAAAATCCAATGGAGAAGATTTTACTTGGGAAGTTTTAGATAAAGAAATAATTCATAGACTAAAGGAATGAGGAAGTCAGAAATATATGAATGACCAAAAAATAATAAATGAATCATATTCTTTTCACAAAGGATTATTTAATTATTTTAAGAATATTTACGATAGAAGAGAAATGGCTTGGCAATTTGTAAAAAGAGATTTTAGAGTAAAGTACAGAGGATCGTTACTAGGATACATATGGTCATTACTTGGTCCGATATTGCATGCTTCTGTGTACTACTGTCTAATAATACTGATTAGAGGAGGAGGTTATGACCGACAACCATTGTGGTTATTTGGTGGTATAATTCTTTTTCAATTTTTTAGAGAAACTTTAGAAGGTAGTATGCAAAGTCTGACACAAAATGAGAGTTTGATAAAAAAAATATACTTCCCAAGAGAGGTTTTTGCAACATCAAATATGCTGGCTAAATTAATATTCTTAATTTTGGCTATGGCACCTTTAATCCCACTATTATATCATTATGGTTTCAATGTAAATTACAATCAGCTATACGTCCCATTTTCAATAATTGGGGCTGCATTACTTGGACTTGGAATAGGATATTTACTATCATGTGCACATAGTATTTACAGTGATGTAGGATTATTTATGAGGTATATTTTAACGTTTTTATTCTTTTTATCGCCAGTACTATGGACAATAGATAGGATACCAGAAAAATGGTTAGATTTGTACTTATTAATTAACCCAATAGCAGTTTTTCTAACTATGTTTAGATACGGCATAGAGGGAAGTAATATACCAATTGGAAATCAAAGTATAGCAATTGCATTATTGATTTCTGGAATTTCATTCATTTTAGGAGTATCTGTATTCAAGAAATTTGAATCAGGGGTGATAAGATATCTGTAAAAGAGATAGTGATAGATGTTGATAATATTAGTCTCGATTTCAGATTATCAGAATCTGGACCAGTATCAATAATTAGATTACTCACAGGGAAATTGGGTAAGAAAATTTTTGGAAAGGGGAAAGAATTCACAGCATTACAAGACATTAATATTAAACTAGTGAAAGGAGAAGTTTTAGGATTAATCGGCAACAACGGGTCAGGCAAAAGTACCTTGCTACAATGTATGGCTGGGATTTACCGTCCAAACAAGGGCATTGTAAGAAGCCATGGAAAACCATTTCTTCTTTCAGGAGTAGGAACTGGCTATTCAAGTAGGCTCACCGGGAGAGAAAATATTTATCTTTTAGGGAGCATACTCGGGATGTCGCAGAAATTAATATCTGAGAAAATGCAGGATTTAATTTCCTTTGCTGAATTGGAAGAATGGATAGATGAGCCACTCAAGACATATTCATCTGGAATGAACGCTAGGTTGGGCATGGCAGGAATAGCTTACTTCAGGCCGGATATATTACTTATTGACGAAGTATTAGGTGTTGGCGATCCAACTTTTAAAGAAAAATCAAAGAAAAGAATAATGCAGATGGTGACTGAGGCGTCTACTGTAGTAATGGCTTCCCATAGCTTTGGATTATTATTAGACATTTGTGATAGGATAGTATATTTGGAAAAAGGGAAAATTAAAGCGATTGGTGATCCGAAAGACGTTATTGACGTGTATTACGGAAGAAAGGATGCGACAGATGTTTCTCCGGTAAAAAATAGATAATTTATAATTTACTTAATCCTAAATCAATCTCTTGCCAAATAATATCTAACTGTATCATATTTTCAGTTGAAAATAACTCGCTACCTAATGCGGCTATGAGAAAATGATTCCTCTTAATTTTTATCTCATCCAATATTCTTTTGTAAAATGAATTATCCAATATTTTTATCGTCGGACTGAAACTTTCTGACAGCAGAAATAATTGGTTTTGTGTGTCGATTATATTTCCAATTAATGGATTATCACGAATAGTTGACAAGCCATCGGAAAGAATATCTAGACAGATAACATAACATCCACAAACAACTGATTCAGGAATTGTTCTTGGAAAGCAATCTCTTCCAGAAGTGATAATATGTGTTCTACTTCGATTATATAGTCCGGCAAGTTCTGGACGAGAAATTCTTGAATATATTACGACATTTTCACCCCATCTTTCATTTAATTTCCCGTATTCACCAGTTACTCCAACTATGCATATCTTGATATCAGGCTTTAAAGATATCAAATTATCAACTATTTCATAAAACATATCGAAGTTTTTAGTTTTTTGTAAAGTTGTTCCTGTAAAAATTACGTCAATGTCACGGATTGAAGTGATATCATATTGAAAAGGATATGTGGCTGGTTTATTAAATTTCAATAAGCGGGAATTTGGATAAACTAGTCTTAACGAATTTAAATTTTCTTCTTCGTCATACAAAACAATAGAATAATTACCAATGGATTTACGATTTCTCCTTTTTTGGGCAATTAAAGAAGCAGAATTTGCATATTTAGAAAAGGATTTGCGAAACTCTAACATATTTGATGAGCTTTTTTTCTTTGATAAGGTTGGTGTTTTCAGTTTTGAGAATATCGACTTTTTAGATAAATTTTCTAATATCTCTTCAATATTTTTTTCATCTATTTCCCCTCGCATTATACGATTAGACAATAATTTGATATTTTTTTCAAAATGGGGAAATAATAAAGATGTGGCGGGATAAAATATTGTAACTAATGGTTTATACTTTTCTATCAATAAATTATGAAAAGTTGGATAATTACCTCTAAGAATAAGTACTTCAATTGAGTCAAAAGAAGGGAAAAAATCTGGCGAGTTAGTGCTCCAAAAATTAAATTTATCTGCATATTCTATCTTTCCATTTTTAGATATTACATCCCAATTTCTTTTTTCTTTGTCATTATACCCAAGTACTACATGAAGATTAGGTACATCTAGATAACTCGAAACAGATTTTGAAAATAGGTAAAATATATCATTCTCTAAATTTTTCAAAATATTAGTTTCTTTTTTGGTAATTTTGGAAATTGATTGAAATGAATCAGATAGTTTGATATATTCTGATTTTCTTGCTTTTGCTTCAATCTCCCATATCGCAGGTATTTTATGGATTAGCACAACCGAGCCATGGGCCATAATTGACCGTGGGTAGTCTTGATATATTATTTCTTAGCCCCTTAGCATATGGATATATCTCTAACTCAAATAAATAAGTTATTTGAGAACGGAAAATATACAGAGTTAATTTCAAAAATAGATAAAAATCCAAAGAAAATAGATTTTTTTGATGAATATAGAATGATTGAGGTTTACGTCTTATCATGCTACTATGGCAAACAAAATGTGAAATTAATAAATACTTTAAACAGTATAAAAGATACATCAAAACACCCGAACTTAATTGACAAAATAGTAACAATTCTGATTAAAAATGATGATTTAGACAAAATAGATGAGATACTGCAGTCACAACAAGCAAATCATGAGTTAAAGAAAGATATAGGATTTATACTTTTAGAAATGGAAATAAGAGGTAAAATAAAGTCTAAAAATGAGAAAAAAGACACAATTGGAGAAAGAATAAATGAAACGCTCAATGATGAAGATTTTTATAAATTTGATTTATTCAAAAGGTTTTTGGATGCGCTAAGATTAAGATCTAGAAAACTCTACAGGTCAAAGGAATATGGAAAAATTATTTCATGGTTGGAAGGGATCATCATCAATGATTATAATTTTGAGGTTTATCAATACTTATTACTAGTTTACAGGGACCAAGGAGAAAAGGATAAGGTGTTGAGGGAATGTTTAGCATGTTTGAAAAAATTAAGCGAACCGCAAAATTATGAACTGATAATGGATTTATTGTATACCATAGGAGAAAATGAAAAAATTGTAGAATTAGGAGATAGTTTTGATGATCAGATGACATTTAGAAGTAAACTAATACTTGCTAGATCACTCAGGAAACTAGGCGATATAAAACGGGCAGAAGATTTGATACAAAACTCAAAAAAGCAAGTTGAAGACAAAATCGACAGAGGAGGGGAAGAAATTATTTCTTCTATTGGTGAAATAAATCAGATAACTTATTCAGGAGATATTGATTTTTCAGAAAATTTACTTTACAAAATATTAGAAAATGAGAAAAATATTAATCAGATAATAAATGAAAACAAAACTAGAGAAATATTGAATTTATGCGCCAAGATACTTGATGGGCAAAAAAGACAAAGGCTCGATGTAGCGTTAGATACAGCCAAAGTATTAATTGAAAAATCAAAATATAGAGACGCAGTTCTACTTCTAACTCCTTTTGTTCGTCACGGCATAAATAACTCTGCCAATCTATTTGATACCTATTTGATAGCATGCCATGGATGTGGAAAAAATGATTTAATTAAAAATATGATAATTAAAAATACACGAAATTTGGAAGTTGCTACATTAGATAGATTGGCTAAAACATTAGAAAACAAAAGACTTTATCCAGAATATAAGATTTTTTTAGAACTTGCCCCAGATACAGCTTTTAACTCGTTTAAATTTATAAGAACTTATTTCAATATATTAAGCGTTTACAATGAAATTCCAGATCCAAAAGAAATACTCATTAAAATATCTAAAATTAAAAATATTGATAGTTCCACATTAATTTACTTCATTGAGCGAAACTCAAAAAATGAAAATAAAGTCAAATTAGATAAAATTTTATTGACTTTAAGAATAGACAATTTAACCAAAATTTACTGTCGGTTAAGAATTATTGAGAATGAAAAATCAGGAGAAATTGAACAAATTTTACAACAAGTTGAAGAAATAAATTTAGATTCAATTCAACCCAGTCAAATTAATTTGTTTAAAAAAATGATAAATGAAGCATTGAATATCGCATTTTATAATAATTTAGATCATGAAGTTATTGAAATTATAAAAAAATTAAACTTGGATAATGAGTATGACAGTTCTATATTTAATTCACAAGTAAGATCGCTAATTAGAATGAAGAAATATGATACGGTTAAGGAACTATTGAATCGTTATAATGATAATATTAGTGCTGTCAATAGATTAAGGATTCTTTCTGAAATTGGAGAAAAAAAACTAGTCGGAGAGGAATTTAAAAGAATTGAAGATATAGACAACATCAATAGTAAAGAACAAAAAATAATTGATGATTTATACTTCAAAAATGGGATGTTTGAAAAATATGTATCTAATAGAGAAATATATATTCATCGAGGTGATTTTGATCTAAGGGAGTTGACTAGATATTTCTACTCGCAATTAAAGTTGGGAAAAAGTGAAGAATGTAAAACAAAATATGATCGGTTATATAGAAGGTTTAGCCACCATCCTGAAAAAAGAGTAATTATGGCAATTTCAGGATATGACTTTGCTCTGTCTGAAAAATATATAGAAGACTTGGAATTATCTTTATTGATGTCCCCTAGAGATATAAATATTATTAATACTATTATTGATTCATTTATGAAAATGGAAAGAATAGATATAGCATATTATTTTCTAAAAAAGGGGTTAATAGTTGATCAAAATAATGAATCAATTTTAACCAAGGGGCATGAAATTTTTGAAATTTTTAATGACTTGGGAATTGATCCTAATAAAATCTCAAAAAATACTATAGTTGAATCTCCCATTTACACTGATGCAGAAGTGATAAGAAGTGTAATGAAAATATCTCCGCAAAGAAAAGATAGTGAAAAAAATACTAAAAAGGTCGCAATACAAAGTCACACACTCGACATTGGAGGGGCTGAAAGACAAGCAAGTTATTTGATAAATTTACTTCATAAAAATGAAGTCGAAAATAGTTCTTTTACCCTAATAACAAATAAAATACCCAATAAAAGTGACATAAAAGATACATATTATAAGGATATAAAATATAAAGAAATTGATATTTCTGAATATTATCTCCCACCAATTACAGACATAACTGATAAAGAAATTATGAAAAAGATTAGTCACCTTAATAATCTGAAATTCAATAGGATTAGAAGTATGATAAAAATATACTCAGATGGAGGCTACGATATTGCACATACTTGGCAAGATTATTGTAATATATACGGAGGTTTGGCCGCATTGATAGCTGGCGTGGACAAAATAATAATGTCTGCAAGAACTGTTTCTCCTCCAAAGAAGAGTATTTTATCCATTAGACAGTCCCGATCCTATGAAGAATGCTATAAATTATTGTTAAATAATAAAAATGTTATTTTAACACATAATTCAGAATACGGTTCAAATGACTACATGGAATGGTTGAATCTTGATGATAGAAAAAATATGGTTATTCACAATGGAATTGATGTCATTAGAACTAAAAAGAAGATAGATAAAAATATTAAAGAAAGATTAGGCATTAAAAAAGAAGATTTGGTTGTAGGGTTTGTAGGTAGATTCACTGAAGATAAGCGTCCATGGGTATTTTTGAAAATAGCCGAAAGAATTTTGTTGGAAGCGGGAGATAAAGGTTCTAATGAATTAGAAAAATGGTATTTAGAAAATGAGAAAAAAGGACTCATGGATGAAGAAATATCTAATAATGAGGTAGGAAAAAATATTCATTTTGTAATGGTTGGAGAAGGGCCACAATTCGAAATAGCGAAAAGGATTGTAGATAATTCGGAATTAATGACCAAAAACATACATCTAGTTGGATATTCGGATAATGTGCATAATTATTTGAGTTTTTTTGACTGCTTTTTACTCACTTCAAAGGTTGAAGGTTTGCCAAATGTCATAATAGAGGCGCAAACTCACTCAATTCCTGTTGTATCAACAAATGCTGGAGGATCTGCAGAGTGTTTCATTGAGGGAGTGACAGGTTTTCTGGCTAAAAATAATGATATATTTGAACTTGAAAAATTAGTTTTGAAAGTTCTTAGTGATCCAAAAATTAAACAAAATATCAAGAAAAAAGCCCCTAAATTCATAAAAGAAAGATTTGGTAGGAAGGTATATTCTGCGAATATAAATAAGCTCTACACGAGGCAATACATATGAAAACAAGACGTGTTTTGTTAATTGCAGATGTTGAAAACTGGGCTTATGATATAATTGCTAAATCGATTAAAGATAAATTCAGAAAATATGAATGCGATATAGTTTATTTTAAGGACATGATAAGAGGCAATACAAAGGTTGATGCTAATAATTATGATGTGATAATGGCATTTTTCTGGTATGATATGTTTGTACGAGGTAATTTGATAGAAAATTTAGATATTAGAAAAGTCTGTGTAACAGTACAGTCTCACAATTCCTGGCTAAAAAGGGGAATTACCACAGAAGATACTGTAAGAATTCTGAATCAATATGCAGCCATTGGATTTAGTTCTAACAAATTAATGCAAAAATTTCCTCAAATTGAAAAAAAATATTGGATACCAACTGGATACGAACCAAGGAAATTTTTTCCCACATCCCTTCCTCCATTTGAAGGTCGATTGAAAGTATGTTGGGCAGGAGATCCAGAAACCTCACATCATGGAGAAGTAAAGGGATATTATGAATTCATCATGCCTGCTGTAGAAAAAACAAAAAATATAGAATTAATTACTGCAACTAGAGCCAATCCAATAAAACATGAAAATATGAGAGAATTTTATGCGAGGGGGCATATCTACCTATGTATGTCTGCCAATGAAGGCACATGTATGCCGATTCTAGAATCTATGGCATGTGGAAGGCCAGTCATATCAACAAATGTTGGAATAGCTCCTGAGGTCATTAACCCTGAGAATGGTTGGTTAATTAAGAGAAGTATTGAAGACCTCTCAAATGCATTGAATGAGTGTTATGAAAATATAGATAAACTACAAACAATGGGGCATAAAGCCCTCCAAGCAATTGAAGAGAGAGTTGCTGATTGGAGTGCCATGTATTACGAAAAATTATTCGATAGAGTATATGATGATTATAATAATTATTGAAAGATATCGTCATTCAGTATTGATATATAATCATCAGAATAACCATTAATTTTTGCAGCAACAATGGGCTCATAAAAATCATTTTCAATTAAAATTTTATTAGGATAAATATTTGAAAATTCTTCAGCCAGCCATGAGATAAAAAATAAAGTGGATTTTGGTAAATTGGGAAGCATAGAAATGAATCTACCAAGTATTATTCGGGGGTCTTTTTGTATTTTTAGAATAGTCTCTTCAATCTTTAATCTATTTTCATATTTCGCCACAATAGCATGAGGTGTGTCCTCAATGGAAGTAATTTGTAAATGAATAAAGTTTTCTAACTCATAGCTATTAAATATTAATTCAGCCTTTATCTCATTATTAGTGCAGATGCATATCCAATCGGATAAAAATTTGTTATCAAGTATAATTGGGTCGTTTTTTATATTTGTATAAAAATCATTTAAACTATCTGGTTGTAATATTTTTTCATAATCAAAAGGTTTAGAATCAATAATATCATCTAACAGAAATTGGAAATAAGAGTATCTAGGATCGGCATAATCTAAGACATAACTATTTTCAGAATTTTTCCTCACGGAATAGCGATCTAAAGAATAGGTTATTTTGGAATGCATTTTCTCCCATAGAAGAGAGTATTCAGTTTCACCGATTTTTTCCCGTAAAGATCCTTGAACTGGATCTAATATATCTAAATATTCTTCACCATCAAATATTTTTGTCATTATGGAATACTTTGCTGATTTTAATATATACTGTACTATTCTGGTTAGAAGGCTATCTCCGTTTGCACTTAAGATTAATGATATCTCTGATGAAATGTGTTCCTCATCTTCAGTATAGTAAATTAAATTTCTGAGATATATGTACGAATCTCTATGACTTTGATTGGAGTTATTTTTTAGTAAATTCATCAATTCGAGAGTTTTAGAATATAATTCTAATTTTACAGTAGCTTCGACTATTTCATTCAAAGCTGAATTCGACAGGTTTATTTCTTTACTTTGCACATCATAAATATTCATTATGTCAGTATATCTTTTTTCCCTATTTAGAGACCTCAGTAAAAAAAGTAATTCATCTGAATTCCAATTTTGATAATCATTAAAATGTTCTAATTCTGAAATTATTTCAGAATAAAGTCCTATTGCATACATTTCCCGATAATTGGAACCATCGCTGGATAAATGTTTGGATTTATTCTTACTGATATTTTTCTTTGTTTTTTTTGCAGGAGTGTAACTTGGGTCTAAAGACAAGCATTTATTTACAAATTTTTCAGCACTTGAATAATCAGACTCAGATAAATAAGCTCTGGAAATATTATTTAATGCCTCCAAGTTGTTATCAGATATTTTTAATAAATTGAACCATGTTTTTTTAATTTCAGGAGTGTTCACTCCAATTTTTGTTAATGATCTCGCTTTGAATAAAATCGCTATTCTGTTAAATTCATCTACGGCCAATACTTCATCAGATAATAGAATACATTGAGCATATTTATTTTCAGAATAAAGTGTTTTGATTAGTGATATTTTTGGTTCCAATTCATTAGGAAAATATAGATAATATAATTCAATAGATTGCTCTATCATTGATTTTTCTTCCAATAGAATCGAGCTACGTAGCTTGAATTGGCATTTTACTAACTTCAAATTATCGTTGTCAGAGTCACGAATATGGCACAAATCATAACATTCTAAATATTTCTTTAGTTTGTATTTCGCTTTGATGTAATAAATATGCTCATCATCATTTAAATATTCAAAATGTTTGTTACAGATTTTTTCTACCCCGTGCCAATCATTATTTTGAAGGAATTTTTTCAAAGTCCAGCGTTCAGGTTGTAGAATATCCCGGTCGCCTTGCATACCCATCCCAAATGGAGTCAGTTGAAAATATGCTTGCTTATGGCAGATGTTGAAATAACTTATGAGTGAGATACATGAGGGAGGCACATGGATGGAGAAGTTCCTATTTTGGATGATCTTAACATTGCTGTAGTTGGACTTGGGTATGTTGGCCTACCTACTGCATTAGCGATGCACCAAGCAGGATATTCAGTAAGCGGTATTGATATCTCAAAAAATGTTATTGATACCCTAAGAGAAGGAAAGTCTCCCCTTATAGATAACACTGCGAATGAAGTGATACCGATTAATTCTGAACGATGGAAAGTTACATCTAATTTTAGAGATGGTTTAGATAACGTAGATGTCGTTTTAATTACAGTACCTACGCCGACAAATCCTGACAATTCCCCAGATTTAAGTTACATTATATCTGCCTCTGAAAGCATTTTAGAAAACTTACATAAAGAAAAAAAAGTAATATTAGTTCTAGAGAGTACTGTTTATCCAGGAGTAACGAGAGAAATTTTAGGAAAAACTTGTCAATCATATGGCTTCGAAATAAATAAAAATAT
>Ga0315330_10002694_pt1 | contig 12199 bp, 7 predicted proteins | sample M140m34915metaG_FD_203453 | JGI IMG/M metagenome (GOLD analysis project Ga0315330, IMG submission 203453) | Ammonia-oxidizing marine archaeal communities from Monterey Bay, California, United States - M1 40m 34915 | ecosystem: Environmental > Aquatic > Marine > Intertidal zone | place: USA... | reverse complement strand
TAACCCGCATTGCTACCCAGCTCGACGTCAACTAAAAGCGGTTCTCTACCATCGGAATCTCGCGTCAATAGATTAATCGCTCCACCAACCGTATGCGGGCCGTAACCTATAGCGCTTGGCCCCTTAAGAACTTCGACTGCAACCACTTTCGCTGCGGAGGGGATGTAATAGGCTGCAGGTGCGGAATAAGGAGCAGGCGTTATCAATATCCCATCTTCCATCAGCGTTATTTTTTGAGAACGTTCAGACGTCGCCCCTCTGATTCCGATATTTGGTCTCAAGCCAAATCCATCTTCCTCACGAATATAAACACCAGGAACTTGGAGCAACAACTGATTGAGATCAGTTAGACCTAACGCCGCAAGACTCTCCTCACCCAATATGGTGGCAGACCCAGCGATTGATTGGCGAGATTGCTCCGAACCTATAACCACTACCTCTTCTTCATATTCGGATGCTTGCACAACAACACAAAGCAATAGAAAAGCTGCTGCAGCTAGGGAACGACGTCCAACCCATAAAACCATACTTAGTAAATTAATCATTATCAGACTGCACATTACCCGGAATAGAAACTTCAACGATCGTAACGAAATCTATTTTCAGATCGTCAGTAACTCTTTTCACAAGCCCCGCTAACGTGCAGGCTGGATAGTCTTCGTCTACGCTTCCGGGATTCGCGAAAGCATTAGTGCAGGTCGATCCGTCACCATTTGCCTCCAATAACTCAACCTGTTTCGCAAGTGACAAGGCATTAGCTTCCGCATTCTCCGCCGCTTCTTGTACTTGATCTCGAAATCTTTGACTCACATCAGGGAACCCCGCCTCGTTAATGATATCGTCGAATCCAAAGCCGTCTCCCCCCTCTAGCACAAGAAGAAACGTCTCGAGGTTGATAGCGATATTATTGAGAGAGTTACCTAAGTAGGGAGCCTCAACAAGGGATGCACACGTGGTATCCGAACAATCGGAATCAAGTCCCAAAGGAACTGTTAGCTTTCGTGACTTGGTATTTTTTTCGATGTAAAAAAGTGCATCGCTCAAAGCTTGAAAATTTTCCCCTACGCTCTCCTCGGAAGTAAAGGAATCGATGTACCCTCCATCGTCCGATGACCACGCGCCCAGTGCTGCGTTGCTAGCTTCGGCTATATCACTCGCGATAGTTTCAGCCAACCCACACCGTTGTTTCTTGCGATCAGCTTCTGTAAGCGAATTCCACTCCTGAGTTACTGGTACTTGCGCAGGGCAAGAGTGAGCTAAATTAGAATTCGCAAGTAAATATTCAACGGCTGGAAAGCCTTTCTGATTACTCGCTCGAATCTCAATGTCGTAATCTCCATCAGCGTGAGAGACGACCGCTTGGTCCAAACTGCAAGTTGCGAGTGAAAAATCCTTGTAAGGGTGAATCCTGTTATGCAATCCGTTGGTTTCTGAAGCTAAGGGACCAACCTGAAGCACCTCTACTACTTGGATTCGCTCGCTGAGAGATCTCAAATCGCTCAATACTTTAGTAAACCTATCAGGCTCTGTCTCTGTGCCTATACCAGAACAATAGGTTCCCAAGCTTCCTCCCTCTGCGGAAAAAGAAACCGCTTCATCTCTGAGTGCTCGGTATGCGGGCAAAATTATATTTTCGCCAACATTCAAAAGCACCTTAAGCTTAGGACTCGTACTCTGTTCCGATTCATCAGCACTCGTGTCACCGGTCGAACTTGAATTGGAACTTGTTGAAGAGTCCGTTTGAACCTGGCTCGTTGGCGACCCTTCCTCCAAAACGTCCCTAGACTGATCAACGCAACCAAAAGTTAGAAAAAGAATAGGGATACAGATACAACGAAACATTTTTATAACTCCTAAATAAAAAAATATCGGCCTAGCGGAAGCCAGGCCGATAATTAGCGAACAAATTTTGTTACCAGTTTGCGACGTTTTCGTCATCGAACCCGTAGGCTGCTGCGAGCAATCCTCTGGCAGTTAAAAGGTCATCTGCATAGGCATCTATCCTCGTGAGATCGGCGCCCACGGCACCAGCTTGACTACCGTCAGCTAGCACGGGCCCATCTCCCATCAAAGCGAGAATGTTCTTTAGGTCTGCCAAAGCACTATCGCTGGCCCGGAAAGGGGAAACCGGACTAAATTGTAGCCCCAGTGCAAAACCTTTCATTTCAGACCAATGCTTGGCTAACGTTGTAAAGTTGCTCGTGTTGGCGAAGCTACCGTTGTCGAATTCGCCCATATCTGCTCGCACATCATTGATATAGTGCACAACGGTCGCTGCTATACACTTTTCCCAAGTCAGCGATGCCGTGGTAATTGCATTATCTAACGCAACTTGCTGGCTCTCCGAAATTTCGCCGGTAGCTGCCCCGTCTGCCAATATCTTTCTACCTGCAATAAACGCATCCATAACCTCTTTGGAAAAATCGGTCGGTGACGTGTTACTCGCCGTGCCTCGATCACGCTTTGCACAGTTCTGTGAAGCTGCGAAGTTAATCTCGCTGCGAACATCGATTTGCGAGTCGCCATCGGTATCATTGTACCCATTTGCAAACGCGGCTCTTCCACCTTTACCTGCGGCCTCGTCATCTGTGAAGTCGTTATTATTTCTTGCCGCTCCGTAATAACCGAAGGCTTCGTCGAAATCGTGCTCGGCGGCGGTGTAGTTCTTCGTGTCGCCCTCTCGAGTTGAGATCAATCCCGCATAATCAGTAAGAAAATAGTCATTGGTGCCCTGCGAAAACGTCACCGCCCCTATCAGGAATTTTTGAAGCAGCTGTCTGTAATCTCTTCCCGTTACATCAACAGTCGTTTTCTCGATTAGCGCAGTGGGATTATCAACGGTTGAAACCACAACACCAACACCGTCACTAGCGTTAGCGGCAACCGTGCTAATCCAAGCGTTCACAAGATCTATGGGGATACTCGTGCTCGTCAAGCCCTCGCTCCATCCGAAGAACTCATCACCGATAAGCCGGGAAGTCTCACCACCGCCCAAACCGTTACCACCAGCTATCTTACCGTTGAGGTTTTTCCCCTTAGAAATATCACCGAAATTTGGACCGGGAATTACAGTCTCTCCGCCTTTAACTGTGAACCCATGCGGCGTTTCATCAATGCCATCGCCGGTTATGAAGAACTGTAATTCAGACTCAATCGCGGCCGCTTCTCCCGCTCTTTCAGACAACCCATTAAGTGAGTCGACTAATCCGAGTATCAGAAGTTGACGTGCCGTCTGTCCCGTGTAGCTAACACCTGAGGCCTCAACATCGTACACCCCTTGAAAGTTATAAGTAGTTGGCAAAGCAGCGCACGCATCTCCAATTTCATTGCCATCCTTATCCGTTTGATTCGGGTTCGCGACATCGACACAATTATCGGCATTGTCTCCGACACCGTCAGAATCCGTGTCCTCTGATTCGTCGGCATCAGAAGGAAAGGCATCGCCGTTATCTCCAACGCCGTCGCCGTCGGTATCAACAGTCTCACTAGCATCATTAGGGAAAGCATCAGAATTATCTCCAACCCCATCTGCATCAGAGTCCTTGCTCTCATTTGCGTTGTTTGGAAATGCATCAGCCGTGTCAGCTACGCCATCACCGTCGGAATCAGCAGGACCATCACTACCCCCACCACAAGCAGTTAGCAAGCAAACTGCCGCTACCAGAAGCAATCTTTTCAACTCTATGGATGACATTTCCATCTCCTTTTAAATACGAATGATTCTTATTTGCGGACAATAATGCAAATAAGAATCATTCGCAATAATAATTTTAAATTTATTCAAACAATCTTGACCGATGGCTAGCCATGGAATTTAGCTGGGAGGTAGAAGCATCTAAAAGCTGGAATAAGGTAGCTCTTAATCGTCACTTACTTTCTATAATCAGCGACCTAGGTAAAGCAAGAGCGAATACCGCCTTTTAGCGGCAGCTTTCTATTAACGGCTTACAGCGGAATTAATGGCTTATAGCGGAAGTAACGGCTTATAACGGAATTAACGGCTTATAGCGGAAGTAACGGCTTATAACGGAATCAAGGACCGATGGATCAGCAAGCAGCCAGGTCTTTACCAGCACCCATGGTGCTAGATTGTAGGACTAACCTGCGCGAGCAGGTCTTTGAATTAAGCATCTTCGAAAGCTTTCGCACGCAGAGTAAGCGTGCATCATACTTTCTACAGATGCCCCGGCGGGTAAAACACGAAACACTATAACGAGGTCAAATGCCTTTCACTGGATTTACCGCTCACTTTTCGCAATCAAAAACCGATAAAAGTCGCTGCTTCTTCAACCGATTTGCGTTCAGATACAACAGCATTAGCGGGAAAACTTTCGTCCGGCCATCCCAAGGCAACTGCCTTCATGATGACCTGGTCCTCAGCAATTTGAGCATGCTCACGAACAACCGGCGACTGCATGATGCCTTGACTATTGATGACTGCTCCTAACCCTCGAGACCAAGCAGCATTGACCAATGCCGTGGTGACCGCACCGCAATCGAAGGCGGTGTCGTCACTGTCAGCCAATTCACGATCGTAAGTGATGATGACACAAACTGGCGCATCGAATTGACGGAACCCTCTCAGCACCCAATCCTGACGGCCTTCTTTATCCTCTCTCTCAATACCCATCGCAGCAAACAATTGTTTCGCAACGCCCACTTGTCGATCGCGATGTTGGCCCGCGAACGCTTGCCCAATCCGAAATTCACGCGAGTGCGGCACTCCCGCTAAGTTACGCTCCGTATTGCCTGCACGAATCTGATCTAACACGTCGCCTGTCACAATGGTGAAATTCCAGGGTTGGGTATTCATCGAAGACGGAGAGCGCATCGCGAGTCCTAGCACCTCTTCGATCAGTGCTCTCGGCACAGGTTTGGCTTGATAACCACGGATACTTCTTCGCCCTAATACTACCTCGTCAAACTGCACGGTTAACCTCCTTTAATCGTCGGCTGACAGTGTACAGGAAACCCTCAGTGACGAAAGCCTCGACCCGTATTGACGAACAGCTATGACGTCCGCAGAGAGACTGATCGCAACGATCATCCTAACAGGTTGGCCGGCAAATACTCGAATCCTCATGCCCTGCGATCGATCGGGACACAAACCCTTCCCTCGTCGCAACTGAATAACGGCACCATCAATGCACGGAGACTTTCGCTCAGAACCGTCGCTGAACAAAGCTTGAGAGCACAATCTTAGAGTAGCACTGCGCACTTCGCACCCCGTTGACTGACCGCAGACGACCTTGCGCAACCTGCCAAGCCGACAACTCAGACGCCACAGCCATCGTCACTTGCCATCAAATTCCTGCGTTAAAGTTCAGCTAGACAGACAACACTTGCAATCAAATAGGTATGGCGTGTCCAGCATCATCGTCATCGACGTTGGATGATTAAAAACAGGTCAGTCAGCACTTTACGGGTTGAGGGCGTCAGAGACCCTATCAAAGACTTCAGGCTTAGCAATTCTGGTGATTCGCCCTGGATACCCTTTAAAGTGAGGGATACCTTGTTCATGGTCCAAAAAAGCATCATCGTCTGAACACAGGACTGCATCGCTGGACAAAAACGCACCCGCAAGCTCCGCCTTACCTCTCAACTCTGGGTACCACCAGCCATGGGGCACTCGCAAATGACCTTGTTTCATACTCTCCTGTACCGAGAGTTCTGCTTTGACCTCACCATAAGCCGTTTCAACCTTCACCCAATCGCCATCCTCCAATGCTTCCTTTTTGGCATCGTCAGGATGCACAAAAATCTTCGGCAGAGGACACCGCTCACGCAGTTCTGCAATATTTCGCTGTCCCGTTTGAAAAAAAGGATCCTCGCGAACGCCCGAAAAAACCGCATAGGGAAATTGCTCTGACAGCGCAGGCCCCTCGCGATAATAGGGCACCGGATCAAAACCCAAATTCTTGAGAATTGATGATGACAACTCAACTTTACCTGAGGGTGTCGCAAAGCCTGTCTTCTCATACTTCCGAAATTCGGGTGTGGGCGCTTCCATAAACCCTGCGGCTTCAAATTCAGAGAAGGTTCTCTGGGACCGAGACAACCGATGATCTAACAAGGCTTCAAGGGAATCCCAAGGAAAACGATTGCCAAAACCAAAATGATGCGCAAGATCATGCCAAAATTTAAACGTGCTACTTGCTTCCGGCGGGGGTTCGACCACTTTCTGCGAGAGTGTTAGCCGGGTCGTCCAATTCCAGTTATCCGCCACATGATTGCGCTCCGTAAAAACATCTCCTGGCAATACATAATCCGCTAACATTGCCGTCGGTGTCATAAAGATCTCGTGGGCCACGATTAACTCCTGATTCATCATGGCTTTCAAAATTTGATGCTGATTGGGATAACTCATTAGGGCGTTGTTGCCTAAAACAAAAAATGCCTTGACCGGGTAAGGATCGCCTGTCGCCATTGCACGGAATACGTTGCTGGGATTGGCCATGTGACAACCCATGACAATGTCTGCATAGGGATATCCCCAGACCTTTTCGGTGGGTTCCTTCAGCATTTCTGCGACCCGGTAGGTGTACACAGGGTGGTCCTCAAAACCCAACTGTTTCGCCTTTTGCTCTGAGGATAACTCTTCATGGAGCGCTATTTCTGACTCAGAGATATAACCCGGGTTAAAGCCACCCAAGGTTTCGCCACCTGCAATATCAAGGTTGCCTGTGACTGCTCGCAAGATCGAATGCAACCGAATCGCTGAGGTTGATGAAATCTGCATATCCGTAATCGGGGTCCAAGGAATAATGGCTCCATTAGCCGACGCATACATTCTCGCAGCTTTCACGATGAGCGCTTGCTCGACGCCGGTGATTTCAGAGACGCGTTCGAGGGGATACTCGTCAACTCTTGATTTGAGCTCCTCAAAGCCGACACACCAGTCCCGGACAAACGCCTTGTCATACAACTCTTCATCAAATATCACCTTGAGCCAACCCAGGCACATGGCCGCATCCGTGCCCGCTCGCAATCGCAAATGCAAGTCACAATCCTCTGCCTGATCTGAGACGCGGGGGTCCAAGACGATAATCTTCGCGCCGCGCTTTCTTGCGGCCTTCAGCTGATTATAGATAGGCGTCCAAGAATGCTTGCGAGGATTGTGTCCAAACAGGACGATGCATTCAGCATTTCCATAATCCCCCATTGGGAACCAACCATAGGTTAATTTGTTGACCGCAGCTGTATTACCGGCGCAGAGAGAGACGCCGCTGATCCAGTTAGGTGACCCTAAAAGATTCATAAATCGCCGATCGGTGGAATGCGTCGTTTGGGTATTCCAACCCGAGGTTGAAACCGCAAAGCTCTCGGGACCATATTCATCGACGACTGTCTTCAGGCGATCCGCAATCTCTTTAATCGCCTGCTCATAGGAAATTTCTTCCCACTGATCAGCACCTCTGGCCCCCACACGCTTCAAGGGTTTACGAATGCGGTCCGCATGGTTATGAATGCTCGGCGCGGCAACTCCCTTAAAACAAATATTGTTCGCTAATATCGGGTTATCGTGGGCGATGACCCGCGTGACTTGCCCATCTTCTGATTCTGATCTTAGCTGACAACCGATATCGCAAATCGTACAGACCGAGTATTTCGTTGTATCACTCATGACCCCGACTCCCTTGCCTTGCATTGGTCTCCCAAGACGTCAGAGTAACCGATACATCAAGCCTAGTGTCAAATAAAAATAGCTCCTTTTACGGAGTGTTTGCAGGCCCTTAGACCTGAAAGTTTTCAAAAGCGCCCACAATGGGAATAACGCCTTCGAACAATGAGGCACTTGAGCGATCTGCGCCTTGACCCACTGAGTCGCATCGCTGCATGGATTAATCGCTTGGACCAACCGCGTTCGCCCCTAACAACGAGGCAATCTCCTGGAGGATTTGTGGCCGGACTGAATCGGGCAGGTTGTGCCCCATATCTTCATAGATAATCAGTTTTGAACCCTCGATCATTTCTGCCGTGTGCACACCATGTTCCACCGTTAACAAGCGATCTTTTCGACCATGAATCACAAGAGTTGGCGCCTTAATGCTGGCCACAGATTCGGACCGATCACCGGCTTCAAGGATTGCCATCACTTGACGCGGTATGGCCTCGCGATGGAAACCCATTCGACTCATCCAATTCAAACGATCTTCTGACTGCTCTTCGTTATCGGCGATGTCGCGGATTGCGGCCGTGGACTGCTGGCCTGGCTCTGGCAGATGATCGCCCCAGGTCGTTGACATGATCGAAACCAAGGTTTGGGTTCGGTCGGGATAGAGAACCGCGACTTCCTGGGCGATCATGCCACCCATCGAGGCACCAATTAAGTGACCTTTATCCAGATCGATCTCGTCCATCACACGGATGACATCAGCCGCCATGTCGCTTAATCGATACGTTGCTGATACGGGAAGACCCAGCCGATATTTGAACAACTGCCACCAGATGACGGGATTATGCTCGTCACGATATTTGATGGAGCCACCGGTGTCCCGATTGTCGATGAGCAACACTTGATAACCGGAATCGACGATCCCACGAACAAAGTCATCGCCCCAAACGGTATGGGAGGCACCCAACCCCATCACCAACACCGCGGTTTCCGCCGCCGGTGGTCCCACCCGCCGATAAGCGATTTTTGGACCCGGCATTTGGGTGGTCACTAAAGGATGACTATCCAAGTAATCTCTTGAGTATTCCGCCCAACCATCGGCGATTGGCCCTAGGATGAGGCATAGCACGGTCGCCAAAATGCCCGTCGATGTTTTCTTCATTCCCATCTCCCGTACGCCCCTCGTCCCGCCGATGGGAACTAAACTCAGCCCTTTCGTCACTGGGCAGCGCATGAATTCCCGTTGCGGAATGGATCCGCGTTAAAGATTGCTACTCTATTCGAGCAGCGACGCTCTCTCCTCCAATGCCGGAGGAAACCACTGACAGCTAACAACCGGGGCATCCCCCTCATAAACCCTTAAACCGAGCAGATAGCGCCCCCTCGGAACGGGTAACCAGTTAGCACTTTTAAGGGGTCGAGACGCACTGATATCAAGGGTGAGGCTCCCGTCTTCGGCGTACACCAATCCCGGAGTTCGATCACTGATTGACCAGCGATCAATGTCATTCTCGACCAGATACATATCGGTTCCATAGGCGGTCAGCGACCAAAAACCTCGGCAGGGCGGCATATTGTCACGCTCAAATTTCAAACATAGCGGATGATCCCCGTTTAGCGCCCTGCCCTTGGCATCATGCTCTGCGACATAAGACCGATTTTCAATGGCTTGATGTCCGCCCAGACCATACTTGGCACCCGCTGCACGTCGCAGGATATCGCCATCAAAACCGGTTGCGTGCCGACCTGTCCGCCAACCATTGCTGCGTACTGAGTCTGCGTCGCTGAGATTCATCAAATGTTGCTCGCCTTCTTTAACCCCCATTTCTAAGCCCTTCAACGTCGTTGATTCGGGGTTTTCAATGACTTCACGCGCTGCCTGCGAAAGCTTCGGATGCCAAAGTGCGGGAGGATCTAGTTCCATATAACCTCGAAGCTCATCGAAAAAAGCCGCGCCAGACTGGGCAATGGTCGTTGCCCTCCCGGCCCGCTCAGTTCGAGTACGGGGATGCTCTGGAGGGGCATGCACTTTGATACTGCGCTGCAAATTTCGAGCTTTATCAAGATCCTCCGGTGATTCAACTAAAACCCTGATAATCACCCAAGCCGTCGGCGTGCCGATTGTCACAACCGCACTGGCATCGTTCGCCGGCGGTTTTTCGGGATTTAACGTCACCCGTACTTTCGTTCCAGCGACGCCGTGATGTCGTCGACAAACGTAGGCTACATGGGTGTAGCCATCCAGGATCATCACGTTCCAATACCTACTTTGATGATCCATAGCCGGCACCTCGATGCTTAAATCACCATACCGAAGGTCGTACCATGCGGAGGAATACAGTGTGTCATTATTGGGTACCACAATCGCTTTATCCTTTGGGGTAGCTAAATCATCGATGTGGTTCATGGAGCCGCTATCAGAACGAGAACAGAGTAGTTGTCGCGTTCGATGCACGGCAACCAATGGAAAACCCCAAATGTAGGCTTCTGCAGCCGGTGACAGTTCTCCCTCGTACAACGACATAACCGGTTTCCATTGATTGGCGATAAAGCGCCGTCAGTGTATCGTAAATTCTAGGCGGTATCCTGCTGCGCCTTGCCAGCGAGCGCATCACCCGAAGTGCTGAAACGGGACAACTTATGGATCGCTGAGAGCGCCCGTTCGAACCCAGACTTTGGTGCGGGCCTCTATCGACCCTGAGCGCCAAGATGAAACACCCCAAATCAGGCTGTTGCCCGCCCTGAGATCATCCGCCTAGATCTATATTTTAGGGCTAAGCCCGGGTTTTCCGTTCGGTAAAGTTACGGATTTGCTTTAACACCTCCAATGCCCACAGGCGCGCTTCGCCCACCCGCTCTGGCCTTGGCGACGACCTCTCGCAACGTGAACGGCGCTTTGAGCTCTGACTCTTTCGAGTGAGGTGATAGCTCTCCCACGCGCAGGTACTCTCCGCGATCCGCTGCCTGCCTAAAGCCCACGGTCAGTCCTGCCGCTTCTCCGACCCAGCCCTGGGCACCAAAGCCATGCCCCTCATTCGTCTGGGCCGCATTGGTTGCCTGATAGCCCATACGCTGGAGTAATTTAGGCGAGGCTCGATCGAGCACTTCGGGGCGTACCGATAACATCCAATTTTCCTGCTGACGCAACAAGGGGTGCTGCATTCCATTTAGCATCACAATTCGAGGAACATCGGTATGATTAATCCCAGTTGAATGCAACAGACGCCCATCGGTAATAATTGTTGTCCCAGCCTTGGCATCTAAGTTAATCGCCGGGGGCAACTTACCTACCGGCAGCTGCGCTCTTAACGCCTCTGATAGCACTTTATGACTACCCGGGATAACCAAAGTCCCGCCGTTGCGCTCGTCCACATCGGTAATGGTGGTCAGGAGATTGACGGTCAGTGGACTCCTCGAGTCAAGCGCAATATCTTGATCTTGATGTAAGGCTTGCGGCACCCCCCCTTTGAGCGCTATCGAAGCAATCAGGGACGTGCAAACCCAATTTGCCCCTAAGGCTTCGGTGACCAATTGCTCGATTAACGCGCCGCCCTGCACAACCTCCGGGTCCTGAGCAATCAACCCCTCGAAGCATCGCCCCTTATTGACGCAGCAATTAATATTTTGCCCGCTGGGCGTTTTTTGTGCGATTCCCGCGAGCCGCTCGCCTTCTGCTTGATCAGTAACTCGACTCAATATCTCGCGGACTTGGATCGACGAAAGCGCGTCTTCGATCATGCAATAGCCCCATTCCACCAAGTCAGCTCTCAATCTCGAGATGTCTTTGGTCGGCCGTGGTAACGCTTCGTCTTGCCAAAAGGGGTGTTTAGAACCGCGAGTCGTATCGTAGTAAGCACCCGCCTTGTATTCCCACTGCCCCCACTCGTGACTTCGCTTGGGTGGCACAAAGTAAATTTCAGGATTGTCCGCTAACACCGAGCGCATCGGATCTCTGGAGGCTAATTCAGAGCGATACATCGGCTCGCTGGTCTCAGCGTTGCCAGCGATCCGAGCCGGATCAAATTCGTCGGGGGTCGTGGGCATAGTAAGTTTCCTCTACCGAAACAGTGTTGTCTCGGTAGCCTAACCTTAAACCCGATTGGTATCGAGTCGCTGGGCTCGACCGAACCATGACTCACCCACTCTGATCAAACTCGTGCAAACGCCGGCGCCAACCTAGCTTTTGATTCCCGATTAGGGCGAACCCCACTGCCAATCTGGTTATCCCGTTTTTTTGATTGGCAGGGGCCATTCAAACCCGCATTACTCTCCGCGGGGAACCCAACGTTTTACTTCCCGAAACATATTGGTCGCTTCAAGGGTTCTGATATCGGCAACAGCGCTGAGATAGTCGCTCATGGCTGCTGATGTCTGTACTGCCATCACATTATTGACTAGAGCGCCGGTCGACTCAGCAACAAAGGTCACAAAGTGCGTTCCCTTCACGTTACCCGAGGCAATATTCTGACCCAAATAAATGTTGCCTGGAAAGTTTGCCATGGCGTCGGACTCGAGCAATTTTTCAAACGCGGCAATATAGCCTGCCGGATCTTTCACGGTCATACCGTAGACGATGCTGACCGC
>Ga0315330_10002688_pt1 | contig 12217 bp, 3 predicted proteins | sample M140m34915metaG_FD_203453 | JGI IMG/M metagenome (GOLD analysis project Ga0315330, IMG submission 203453) | Ammonia-oxidizing marine archaeal communities from Monterey Bay, California, United States - M1 40m 34915 | ecosystem: Environmental > Aquatic > Marine > Intertidal zone | place: USA... | reverse complement strand
CAGATCGACCAATTGCAATATTATCACTAGCTGTAATTACACCACTATTACCGTCCATTGCAAGATAACCAAGAGCAATATTGTAATTACCTGTCGTAATATGATCACCAGATTGTTTACCAAGAGCAATATTGTGACTACCACTTGTTAAGTTTCTTAAGTTAGGGCCAACCATACCTAGATTGTTTGAACCAGTTACTGTTGGAGATTCACCTACTGCATAACCGATAAAGACATTTTCATTACCAGTTGTAAGATTTTGACCAGATATATGACCTATAACAGTATTTCTACTACCGCTAGTAGTATCTTGCATAGCTCTTAGACCAAAGGCAATATTATTTTCACCATCTGTAAGACTTTCTAAGGTATCAGCACCAATAGCATAATTGTAATCTGCAGTAGAGTCAGATATTGAATCAACAAGAGAACCAGTACCGAGTTTAACTGGCATGAAATGACCAGTTGTTCCAGCTGGTAGTGCAAGAGTAAGTGCTGAAAGATTACCAACACTTGTAATATTTGTGGCTGCTGCAGGTAATCTAGCATTATCGATCGTATCAGTTAATTGATTAGCGTTAATCGATTTATTTGTCAATATATCTGTACTGTCTTTGAGTACTATGGTGCCATCAGCATCTGGTAATAAAATAGTTCTCTGAGCAGTTGGTGTTACTGCATATAATGCCGCATATTGAGAACTACTATTGTTGGCCGAAATCTGTAATTTACCATTACCAGTTAGATATTGATGAATGCCAGGCTGATGAACTACACCATAATTAAACATAGTTATTATGTTAGTGTCAGCAGCGTCTTTAGCTAGGAATATTTGTAATATACCATCTTCTGTGCCGCTATCTTTGTCAGAAATATATCCGCGTATTGAGGCATATTCAGTTTTATTACCTGCGCTATCATTGCCATTAAATTGTATTTCACCAATTCCACCAAGGTAACCAGAAATCACAGGACTCGATTGATTACGAAATAACGATATAACAGGATCAGTAAAACGATCGGCGTCTGTACTGACAACTTCTAATAAGTTATCGTTTACGGTTAAAGCACCATTAACAGTTGTAGCACCTGTTGTTAATCCAGTTAATGTACCAACAGAAGTAATATTTGTTTGTGCGGCTTGTGTAAGTGTTGTTCCTGGTATATCGGTAGTAAGAGCCAAAGTACCTGTTGCATTAGGAAGTGTAAGAGTAACATCATTATCAGATGCAAAATTAGCTTGTATATAAGTGCTATTGGACCCAGTATCAAATTCTAATTTGGAACTTCGGTTACTTGCAGTATCTAGTTTTAGATCACCCTTTATTTCCATTCCCCAATTAGCAAAATATGCAATTGGATCTGTATCGCCATTAACGTCTGCTGTGACATCAGATATAGCAGTACCATCACTTGAAGTATCTGCTAGATGAAATAATATTCTACCATGATGTGCACCGTCAGTTACAGAAATTGCTTCTGCGTATATACCTGCATAAAATTGTTTTTCATTACTTGCATTTTGCCCAAAGAATCTTAAAGAACCCAATGAATCACTATCTACAGGACTTGAGCTATTTCTATATAGTGACAGTATTGGCATTTCAAGGGCATCATTATCTGTACTTACAACTTCCATAAAATCATTATTAACGATAAAGTTACCATTGACAGTAGTGGCACCTGCAGTAAGGGCACCTGACCCAATATCGATACTTGTAAATCCAGAAGTAATAGAACCAGAGTTGAGTGCACCAGTTGTAACAATATTACTAGAACCTGCAGCCGGTGCGTAAGCAGTAGAGGCAGTAGTTGCTGCAGTACCTAACCCTAAATTCGTTCTTGCAGTGCCAGCATCAGCTAAATCAGATAAGTTACTTGCCTTAGCAAGTTTCTCTCCAATCGTAGTAGCTGTAGTAGTTGCAAAGCTTGCATCATCGCCAAGAGCTGCGGCTAATTCATTCAATGTATTTAATGCTGTTGGTGCACTATCAACAACTCCTGCGACTTGTGCATCAACATATGTTTTATTTGTTAAATGGTCTCCATTTGTAGGAGCTGCGTTCGACTGAGGATTACCAGTAAAAGTAGGGCCAGTAAACATTGTACCCTTGCTTTCGTTAGTAACATTACCTAAACCTACATGAGTCGCTGTAACTCCTGATACTGTACCAGTAAAAGTAGGACTACTAAACATTGTAGCCTTGCTTTCGTTAGTAACATTACCTAAGCTCACCTGAGCTGCCGTTACACTATGAGGATTATTCGTTAAAGAAGTATGTGCAGTTAATTCCGAATCTCTAGTAATTCCACTAGGTATTCTAGCATCATCAATATTACCCGTTAGTTCTCCTGCGGGAAGATTCGTAAGAGATGCTCCAGACCCGCTAAAGGTTGTTGCTGTAAGAGTATCTACACCAGTTAGATTGCCAGATATATCAGCATTACCATTAATATCAAGAGAAGCACCCGCTAAATTAGTGCCAACCATCGTAGTAGCATTAACAAGTGTTGCCGTCAAAGTATCTACACCAGTTAGATCGCCCGATATATCTGCACTGCCGTTAACATCAAGAAAGTTACTAATGGTTACTGAGCTAAAATTAGTATTAGCAGTAGTAGCTACATCTTGTCCAATAGAAAATTGTCCACTAGAATAAGTTACGCCAGTACCTGCACTAAAATGTGCACGAACCTCTGACACGCTTGGGCCAGTGTAAGTAAATACACCAGTACTATTATTATATACAAAAGAGCCATCGCCTCCAGCATCTGTAGCACTTATTAGAGGTCGAAAAGCACTAATAGTAGGTATGCTTGTTGTAATATCTAATGTTGTTGTTACGCTTTCTTGGGGGCTTATGGTTGTATTATTGGGGGTCACATCTACTGTAATCGCCATTATCTTGTTATCTCCCTTGTCACATTTGCGCGACCTTGTATTATTCTAGTTACGGTTGCTCCGGCAACTATTTCTAGATCATAAACATACGAACCTGCAGTAATTGCTGCGGTTTGATCTGCTGTAAGATCCATATTTATAATTCCATTAGTCTGTAAGTTTGCTGCTCCAGTACTACCAGTACAAGTAAAAGCTATAGTTCCATTTGCAAAAGTATTGCTAGGGCTGGCCGTATTTTCTGCCTTACTTCTCAGATGCGCACGAGCCGTATATTGAAGAGGGCTCGCAAGATTTTTTGCGCTCCCATCTTCTTTCACAGTCATAGTGAGGCCGAAGGTAGAACCCTGATCTATAGTTATATTGTATTTACCTGCTGACATATTTTTTCTCCATGTCGTACATTATATTGCCTTTGACAAATTTTGTCAAGTTTTATTTTTAGAGGTTGGAAAGATTACCTATCTTTACTCGTACAGTTCCACCCGCATCAGTTACTTTTATACCATCATTTGTAAATACTGTAGTTCCTCCGCTAGCTGCTCCTCCAATTTGGAAAGAAGTTTTATCTAAGTAAACTCCTGCAACATTTGTTTGAGGGTCTCCGTTACCGTCAACTTTTCCAAAACTATATATCTTACCGTTGACACTAGAAGTACCTAGAATTAAGTCCGATCCTACAGTTAAATTACTTGTAAAAGTACTATTTGCCTGTAGTCTGTCAGCGCTCAGGGTTCCGGAAATAACAGCAGACCCATCTATAGCCCCCACTACCTTGGAAGAAAAATCACCTGTACCTAAACTACTAACTTGAGCAGTTGCAATAACTGATGTACCTTCATAGATTCTTTGTGCGGCACGATTATTTGCCGTATCTACTAAAGTAATCTTATCATTCGGTCTTAGTACATCATCAGACGCTGCGGCTACTACAGCTGTTGCAGCTGCTTGGGCTGCAGCCGCAGTAAACGTTGTAGTCTCTGTCCATCTAGACACATCATCAACCGAAATATTTGCATTTGTAGTATCAAAAACAAAGTCGATACCACCTCGAGTACCTGTGCCCCCCGATCCATCGGTGCCGGCTTTTGATTTAGAAAGAGATTGAGTTCTACTAACAGTTAGTGCGTTTTCAATATTTATTGAAAGATCAACTGTTGCATTATCTGATCCAGTTAAAAAATTACTATGATTTGCAACAGTTGCAGGGTTGCCCAAAACAGAAACAGTGCCTGGAGTTATATTAGTACCAGAAGCAGTTACTTTAAACTGGTTTGCTCCAGGAGTAACACTAACACTATTTAATTCCGTAGTTCCTTCAAAGACCCTTACTGTTGTTCCTGAGCCCGTTAAGCTAGTTACAGTTCCATCACTTCCCGCACTAACAGTATGCGACTCATTAGATAGAACTATTGTAAAAGCATTTGCACCAGCAGCACCAGCACCTCCAGAACTACCATTAGTGCCTGGCTTTATTGATGCAATAGTTAATTTATCGGTTTGATTCGAAGATCCTGTCGCACTTTCTCTAACTTCTACAGTAAAAGTATATGGAGTAGCACTATAAGTAGTAGGTATAGCAAAGGTTGCACTATCACTGCCACTAAAAGAGCCTTGATCACTAAAGGCACTTCCGCCCCCTGTAAATTTATACTCTGGACTACTAAAGTTTGATGCCGCAGCATTTAGAGTAATATTACCCCCTCCATGAGCTCCTGCCGCACTATATTCTATTATTTGCTGGGTTGCAGTTAAAGTTACGGTTCTTCCTGGCTGCCCTGTTGTGGCTTTTGTAAAGCTTAATCTTATAGTTGCAATTGGAAGCCCAGTATTATTATCTATAACTGGAACGTTTGCAAAACAAGAATCCACAGAATTAGCCCCTAGAAACGGTGAGCTGCTCAGACTACTATTAACACTAATGATTCCATTGGAAGCTATACTTAGAGCTATATCATTTGTGTTCCCTGAGCCATAGTCACTTTGACTTGTTGTTATGCTTCCAAATCTAAAAGTATCTGTAGGAAAACCTGTTGCAGAGCTTGTCGTATTATCAAAAGTATAGTCTAATGCGTCTCTTTTTACTATAAAAGTGCATTGGTACCCTGAAACACCTGAAACTGCTCCTGTAACTCCTGCTCCAAAATTAAAAGCAGATAAACTTGGAATAACTGTAAATGCTCCATTACTTGCAGGCGTAAAGGGCTTAGCAGAGTCACCCGTTGTAATTTGCTCCTCCAACTGAAAGTTATCAAAGTACATAGTAGTGTTTCCAGAACTATTAAAACTGTTATTGTCTACTCTTATAGAAATTTTTGTGGCGGTATTTCTATTGTCTGTTGCACTTGTTAAATCAATAACTCCTTCTACTCTGTGCCAATTAGTGGTATCAGGAACACGCCCCGAGATACTTACATGCCCCGTAGCACTAGCACTACTATTGTAGTTTATAAATCCTTCCACATTACCATTGGCTGTTGAAGGGCTATTTGTTGGAGATAACTTTGCGAAGAAAGAAAGAATCCATTTCTTTCCTGGAGTAATTGGTATATTTAAAGCTGCAAGTCCACCAGATTCATTATCGGGTCTTAAATATACATAACTATCTCCGGCAGTTGCTGTTAAAGCTAAGCTTTGTCCTCCGCTTAAAAAGTTTCCAACTCCTGTCTCTAAAGCTATACTTCCTCTAACAATCCCTGAAAAAGCATCTGTTGTAAGACCTCCCAAGGTAGAATACTGCCCTGCAAGGTTTAGTGATGAGTTAAGTAATTGATTTACAGTACGAGTTCCAATAATACTAGCAGTATCACTACTGGTATATGTTGGGCCATTCGTAATTGCGTCTGTCATAACCACTTTAATTATTACAGGCAGACTACTAAGTGCCGCAGGCGCATTAAAAGTTATTTGGCTACTAGTACTGGCTACTCCAACATCAGAGAAACTACTACCGTCTGTACTTTGCTGGAAAAGATAATTAACTGTTCCTGCAGTATTTTCTGGAGTAGCAGTTATAGTTACACTAGCGGGGTTAGGATTTGCGGAATCTTCATCATATGTAATTACATTTCCTGTTTGGTTTGCTCCCCCTATGCTTAATTTTACAGCCCTAGGTGCTGCCGCAGGCTGGCTAGTCGCCTCTATTCCTCCGGTTGCACTAGCAGGGAAGAAAGGAGAAAACTTCTCAGTTATTTTTATAGCTCCCGAACTCAATTCCTGAGAGCGTACAACATACCTAATCCAGTAGTATCTAGTAACTGTATTTGAGTTACTAATAACTGCATCCGTATACTCGGTCTCATCACCATTTGTTGTGTGTATCTTCTCTGCTTTAAAAAAGGTTAATTCAGTTTTTGAAGGTATAGACTCTGGAGTGCCTACAGCGTCAACTTCACTTGTGGTTATTTCAGGAACAGTATCTACAGCAGATCCTTCTAAGTTAAGAGGAATTTGTACAGCTTTATCAAGTGTTATTGTAGTACCATTAACACCTCCATTAGCTACCTTTAAGCCTGCGGGAGAGTTTCTATAGCTGACTAAGTCTCCTACCGCTATTCCAGAAGCACTAGTAACTACTATCTGAGTAGTTGAGGTAGTTGGGTTTGTGGAGTTTGCTGTAATAGTTGTAGTGTTTGACCTAGAATTACTAGAAGCTCTCCAAAGCTCTGCTTTATGTGTTAGAGGACTGAAAGAGGGGCTATGTTGCCATATCAGTGTTATACCTCCAGGACTATTAGAAGTAGCACTTAGAGCAAGAGGAGCAGCTGGAACTTCTCTAATTGGTAGACCACCAAGTTCAAAAGTACCCCCAACTACATCTTCCTGTACATTATCCACTATGTACGCAGATTCATTATGTTCTCGCGCAGTAATACTTACTAGACAATCAGCAGTAAAGTTTAAAGTTGTAATTCTAAATCTTTTATTAGTAAAACCAAAACTAGGATAAGTTAGTTGAATAATTTCACCTGGAAGAAGAGCTAATCCTCTAGGCCCTACTTTGAAATTTATATTTAATCCAAACCTAGACTCTTTTATTTTCTGTACAATATTAAACCTAGCATTAAAATAGTTAGTTATGCCCCTGGCTTGATAACTTAAGTTTCTAGGTATGCCTTTATCTTCTTTTAGAAAGTTTGAATCAAAGAACGATATTTCTCTATTTTCAAATTTATTCTGTGGGTCAGGAAAACTTAAATTAGCACTATTATATGTTTTTTTACTTCCTGCATCTGTTATTTTTACAGGACCTATTATGTCCCCTTCGTTAAAAAGTTCTAAGGAGTCAAATGTTGCAGGCTCTTTACTCTTAACTGCTAAAGAGTACTTACCTACTGAATATCTAAGCATTCCATTGAACTGCTCCAACATTTTGTTTACTGTAGTAAACAAAGGTTGAGAAGTATTAATACTTTGGTTCATTTGATGTCGGGTAACATATCTTTGATCTGGATAGTCCCATCCTATATATTTCCAATACTTTATGTCATCACTATCGTAAAGAGAATACCCAGAACCACTAAAAGTATTAAAATTACTAGAGAACCCTTTTACGATTGGATTTTGGTTTCCGGCCCTAAATATACTAACATCAATTACTAGTCCAGTGCCTCCGCCATGTCTTGCTAATGTAACAGTTGTTAATGCTCCATTAGACCCTCCAAATCCTCCAGTCATATAGCCAGAGCTAGCTGTTTTTGCGTACCCGCCCTCCCATATTAGCTCTCCCGATACATAATTAGTATATTTATTAAACTTTTTACCTAGTTTACCAATTATATTAGTAAAAGTAATTTGTTTGTAGTCTGTACCGCCAATATCTATTGCAGGACCTATACCATTGACTGCTACAGTACCTCTAAAATACCCACTTGTACCGGGGGTACCAAAGGAGTATTTTTGTCCGGCTACTACAGCACTAGCTGCAGTGGCTGTTGCAACTACAGAAATATCGCTTTTAGTATCACACTCTCTAGCTGAAGTTACGAAAGAAGGTATATCTACCTCGGATAGTTTTAATCCTTTACCATACCGTTCGCTTCTCAAATAATCTAAAAGCTGCATAGAAGGGTTGGTAGTAGATCTTTCATCAATAGCTACTTCTATAATGTAAGTATCGGGAGTTCCAGGCTCATCATATCCTGGTATATAGCTTCCATCCCAAGGAGAATCCACGATAGCTACTCTAGTAGCTCCATCATAGTCTGTGATTACTCTCTTTTGAACATATGTATTTCCATCATCAAAAGTTCTGGTTACTGTTATTCTTGCTCCATTAAACTTATTGTTGTTAGAGGCTAAAGTACTATCTAGCTTTATGGCGTTACCAAGAATAACTTTAGTTATATCTGAACCCCAGGTAATAGTAGCCCCTAAATTAGTTAATTTATTGGCATCAGGATCTTCGTAGCTAAACCCTGAAAAGTTACCATGTATAAAGGAAGCATTTTTACTTGAAAGTAGTTTAACTGTAGGATTATTTAAGCCCAAAGCTGCTTCTACATCTGAAGAAGGGGAGTTTAATGTAATAGTTTGCGCGCCTCTAGCAGATATTGTTGCCTCTAATGCTGCTCCTACATTTTTACTAATGGCCTCTTTGGTCGCGTACCCTGCATAGTGTAACTTGTCCGTTCCGCTTTTTATATAGAATCTAGTAGTAGAAGAAATTGTAGGTACTTCTCCGGCATCATTTTTTATAATAAATCTATAGTTTTTATTTCCCTCAGCATCGTAGAAAAACCATCTATCATGAATATGCCAGTTACCTGAAGTTGTTATTTCAGAATTACTAGCACTATGGTGAAGAGTTACAGTGTCTCCTATTTGAAATGCCTTAAGATTAGTACTATCGCTAGCGCTATAGCCTATGTCTGTTGCATGACTATGGTCATAGTTAAAGCACTCTACTGCGACACCATTTAGTACTGCTTTGAATTTTGGTACTTCTGTCTCACCTTGTGATATTTCAAACTGAGAATGTAAATATGCTGTATCTAATAGTCTATGGTTTGGACCCCAGTAGGTCTCTTTATCAGTATAATAATCATTTTGAACTTTAAATCTACTGCTTGCAGAGGCCGATTGCGCTATGGCTACCATTCTGTTGTTTGCTTTTTGATAGGCTTTACCTGAGTGAAAAGTAAGGTGAGCATCCACAGGACTATCAAAAGAATGTGTTAGTTCATGAAGTATACCTTTGTTTCCTACAGCTAATTCTTGTTGTGAATAAACTACTGGAGTAAACTGATCAACTTGTGGCATAGCACCGGTAGCGCTAGCTGATGTAATATAGGACGACTGACCTACGCTAGAAGAGGTAAAGCTTGAAGATTGCCCAGTAGTAGCGTCATAGCCAATTAAAGTATTACCATAGTTTTGATATCCTTTACAGACAAAATCGACTTCGCCATCTGCATCTTCCGCTACTTGCCTTGTACCTCTGACAGCATGATCTTGAGGGTCCATACAAATTGAGCTATGCCCATTTAGCTGCAAGTCATATAAGCCGGTAACCCTACCTTCTGCTATGGCATATAACACATGAACTTCTGTTGATTTATTTGCTCTAGTATCTGCAAATATTGGGATAGTATCTACTCGTTGTACCCCATAAACTATCGGGAGATACTTTGCTTGCATGTTGAATCGTAAATCCAACTCTGTTGGAACATCATAAGGCACTTCTTTAGTATCAACACCTGTTACAACACCAAAGGTTTTATCTTCTTCAACTACTGTTTTATATTCAGTTCTATTATATACAGCAGTTAAATTTACGGCTCTAGTTGAGTGCAAAAATCCTAAATCATCGGCATACTCAGGTTTAACTGTTGCGTTTCTATCAGGAAGACCATCAGAGTCTACCCCTCTATGGCTGCTATCTTCTGTGCGTCTACCTTGTACTCTGCTAAAGTCCGCCCAATGACTAGCTGCTGTCCACTCAATTGTAGAACTTTTAGGGCCGTCTGTTAGAGTGGCCTTAGAAATCATTCCTTTAAACTGAAGAAAAGACCCTAGTACTGCTCCTGATGCTACTGAAGTTTCAAAACTGCCATTGTTGTCAGTATCTAGAGCTGTATCTTCTACTGCTATAAATACTTTATGTATTTCTATACTTCTATTAATATAACTACTATACTCAGTGGCTGTCTTACTGATAGTTAAAGCATTGAGCTCTTCAGATGACATATCAATGCTATCATATGTGACACCCGAAATTTCAGGAATAGTATCAATTGCAGTAAAGTTAAACCCTGTACCGTTTGATATGAATGTATCTAATCTCACATTATATACAGCTGCACCAAGATTTAAAGTAACCTTATCGCCCTCTCTAAAGCCTGCTTCAGTAAACTTAGACCCAGTAGTTGTTAAGCTGCCCGAGCTCCCAATAGATACTCCTGATGCAACAGTTATAACAGGATTACTAACTATAGCCGACAGTGCAACAGAGTCTAAAGTAAGAGTCATATTGGAGGCTTTTGCCTTGATAGTCTCGTTAGTTGTACTGAGCTTTAGTACTTTATTTGCTCTATAAATTTGAGGACCTAGACCAGAACCATCGTCAAAAATTATATCTCTATTACCGTCTGTAATATATGCAAAATCTTCTGCAACTTTTACAGATTCTCCTAAATATTGAGACACACTTTTAGGTCTCTCAAATTTTACTACATGAGCATATATAAATGGAACGTTCTGGCGAAGAGCTGCTTTAAGTGGGCCGGATAGATTTCTTAAGTTTTCTGTAGACATTACGGCTGAGCCTCCTCTAATCCAAGGGATATCTTATATAAATTATTTACATCTAGATTATAGCTTATATCGGGCTTTATGTTTATTACCCTAAACTTTACGTTTTTGAACTCGACAGTATTAGCTGCACTTATAAGCCTTTGTAGCGGAGGTGTAAAGTGTACTCTAATTTGAGCTTGTGCCGGCTGGCTCCCTGTTAAATAGTGGTCTCGAGTCTCTACTCGAGTAACCATATATACTTTAGTATGGTTACTATCATTAGTATCTGTTATAGAAAAAATATCTCCCACACTCGGAGTACCATGACTACTACTATCTCTAGAATCTAATGTGGTTCCAGTATTATTTGTTATAAGAAAATTATCTAGTCCTGCATTAACAGCACCAGTGGTTTTAACAGTTGAACTGTTTAAATATGTATTCCACTGACTATCTTGCGCAGTTTTATATTGAGGAAGTTCTGCAAAAAAGTGCGATAACCCACCCTTTCTTTGCAGTAAAAAAGCGTATAAAGGCTCAAACTGAGATCTAGTTAAGGGATTATAGGTAATACTTATATCCCATTTATGTCCTGCAATGTTTCTAACTATAGTACTACCAGAATTAGTTCTAGTTTTTTGGGTTGGAAATGTTGACTTTAAGCTTACCGAAGCAAAGCCCGGACCTGCAGCATACCCTGCATTAGCAGAGTCTGCACTGCCATCAGATGCAATACTATTATTTGGGTCGGGTAAAATATTTGAATATCCAGAAAAATCACTCATTACGATCTAGCTCCTTCACTAACTGTATCTACATCCTCTAAAAAGGTATCTCCTACTTCATTAGCTGATTCTCTTATCATTGAAATTATATTGGCTCGTTGATTCATTAATATATCCTCTACTCCTGTTGAGTCTAAAGCTGAGATCGAGAAATTTACATTTGAAGTACCACCTGCTCCAGCAGCATCACCTGCAGGAACAATGGTTCCAGGAGTATCAGGCATAAATAGTTCTGGTCCTTGCTCTCCTACCACGTATCCTGCACTTCCTCCGGCTGCTCTGTAACGAGCACCTGTAAACGCAGGTTGAAAGTTATTTATGTTTCCTACACCGTCTTTACCTCGCGCGTATCCTAGCTCTCCTACTGCACTTTGTGATTTTGCTAAATCCACAGTGTTTGATCTTTCTCCTGCTGATATGCTAGAAGGTTTGGCAGGGGCAGAGTCTGCACTACTACCACCACCTTCATAGGTTGAGCTTGCGATTGCTGCTATTTGTGCTGCTCCTAAAGCTACCATCATAGGTACAAAGAAAGGTGCAAGAACACCAGTCTGTGCAGCTGCCATTGCTATAGATGTAGCTATAGAAATAACAACTTGAGCCATTTTCATTTTCTTATCGCGCTCAAACTCTTTCTTCTTCAAAGCTTCTTTTTTCTTTTCTAATTGCTTGATCTTCTCTAGGCTTTTCTTGCTTTGTCCATCTCGTTTCTTCTCTGCTGCGATTTGATCATCAATCTTTCCTATCTGTCTCTTCGCTGCTTGAGCCTGAATATTACCTATGGCATTTAAAGCTGCAC
>Ga0315330_10002684_pt1 | contig 12218 bp, 10 predicted proteins | sample M140m34915metaG_FD_203453 | JGI IMG/M metagenome (GOLD analysis project Ga0315330, IMG submission 203453) | Ammonia-oxidizing marine archaeal communities from Monterey Bay, California, United States - M1 40m 34915 | ecosystem: Environmental > Aquatic > Marine > Intertidal zone | place: USA... | reverse complement strand
TTTTTGTCTTCAATAAATTTTACTGGATATCTTATAACACTACCGCTATTTAAATAAGCTTTGCTTCCGTCAGAAAAAACTATATTGAATCTTTTACCATAAGGAACTTTTAAGCTATGATAAACCAGCTCTTTTATATCTATGTTATTATCATATATAAGTTGATCTGACTTTTGAATAAGATTAATTTTAGAAATAATTTTTTTGTCATCTGTTTTATTGTCATCCTTTTCTATAACAACCTCACCATTATCTTTTGATGTGAGGACAATATCATTTTTCTTCGGAATAATTTTTTCAACCTCATTATTTGACACATAATTATTGTTTGAATAATAGCCTAAGCCAAATATTAAGCAAAAAATGGCAGCGTACTTGAGCGTATTTTTAATAAAATGAAATCTTGTAATTTTAGATTCTTCTTGTCTAATTCTAGATTTAACTTCTTTAATTATAGATTCTGTATCAGATTGATTCATTATATAAATTGAGTAGTAATTTATTTTGATGTATGCCTTAAAAATTTCTACGTTTTTAGGCTGCTTTAATTTTTTTAATATTTTTTTTAGGTCAAATATCGTAGAAGATTGGCTTATGTAGCCAACAATCAAATCCTCAAATTCTTTATCTATTGAATTTTCCATGTATTATTATTACAATTTCCAAATTATAATCCCCTAGAAATTCTTTAAAAAATATAATTTAAATGTTCTTTATATATTTAAACTATGAATAGTGATGAGGAGCTTATCTATTTATTACAAAAAGGAAATGAATTAGCCTTTACAGAACTAATCAACAAGTATAACAGAAGGCTATTTAGTTATGCTGTGAGTTTATCTGGAGATTACTCTTTAGCTAAAGATATCGTTCAAGATGTATTTATTAAAACTTTTGAATACAGAAAAAGGCTGGATCCGCAATTTTCTATTCAAGGGTTTCTTTACAGAAGTGTGTATAATCAATTCATAAACCAATATCATAAGAATAAATCTCTTCTTAAAGTTCATGACGAATATGTTAGATTTTTAGACCAAATTATTACTGATACTTCTGAATCTAATTTTGAAAAAATGGCAAAACTTTTAAATGAGTCAATCAGTAATCTTCCAAAAAAATGTAAAGAGGTTTTCATTTTGAGTAAAAAAGATGGTTTAACAAACATAGAAATAGCTGAGTATTTAAATATTTCCATTAAAACGGTTGAGTCTCACATTACTCAAGCTTTTAAATTACTAAAAAAAAGTATTCCTGTAAACTTATAGAAATTAAAATAAGGGGTGATCGACTTATAAATTCCGGTAGCCTAATTAATCCACGTTGAAATAAAAAAGTGATGAAATTATGAAAAGCTCTTTTTAAAAAGAGAATTGTAAGATCTTCTCCATTTATTGGTGTAAAAAAAGTAAAATAAACTAGTTTACGATCAAATCTTAGAAGATCCTCAAGGCTCAGTCCATTTGATAATTGGTCTATGTGGAGAAGGAGATTTTGGTAAAGAAAAAATAATTCAAATCATTTGTCATAGTAGTCTTGTCAAAACATTAAAAATAGTGAAAACTTTAAAAAAGTATTGTTCAATTCTCAACATTTCCTTAGCGAAGACATATAGTTAGATTTTTATATGTTAATTAATAAAAGATCTTACAAAGGGATTCTTAAACCTTTACGCCAAGATGGAGCTTATTGGATCAAAACACCCGATAAACTTGCAGTAAGTTTTTGGATTACAATTGACGATACTATTAAGAAAAATGGATGCATGTGGCTTATTCAAATAAAAAAATGAACTACATGTTACTCCCATTCTTGTTGGAGCATTCATTCTTAATTTTCGCGCCAAATCAACGATTGATTATGAGCTTTCGTTGGGAATTAATCATCATTATGAAAGAAAGATATGAAACAATTAAATGTTGATTTCCTTGAGAAAGATGATTTTTTTTTAGTTTTAGAATATGAAAAGATTGGTAATATATTTTTTCTCCTTTTTTGTATCCCATACAATTCAATCTCAGAATCTAAAATCAGTTGATGAGTTTGATTTTGTGATTGCAACAAAAAAAGATTATGATTCTTACCAGAATTTATTTGAAGTAAGGAGTTTAATTACAGATTTTGGAACTTTTCAAAAGGGGGAAGAACTTTTAATTAAATATCCTTCAAATAATAATTTGAGAAGATTTTCTTGGATAGCAGCCAACAAATATTCATTAATTAATGCAATGGCGATGATAATGTATCCAAGTTCAAATTCAAACACTATAATAGTTATTGATAATTTGAGAATATTCAAGCCTGAGAAAGGCAAGCCTGCTTCAATCATTATTGATTTTAGAAATAAAAGTGATTTAAATTTTGGAGAGTATAATAAATTTGGAAATATATTTAATTTTGAAAGAGCATTTAAGACAGGAGAAATTATAAGTCTAAATAAAAAATTAAATAAATATCAGGCGATTACAAAGTTAAAGGAAACTAAAAAGTTTCTTGAACTTGATATGATAAGTCGAGAAGAGTTTGACAGTATAAATGAACTTATTTACAAAAACAGAAAATAATTGTAGGTAAAAAAACCACATAATAAGAGGCAAAGGGTTATGCCTGTAGAACTAAAAATAAACCCTCCATTTGGAAGTTTTCTCTTAATATCTATAAGTTCCATCTGGTAATATGGTTGGTATTTTATAAATGGGATTTGTTAAGAGCGTAAATATAGCAGTATCAGTGTCCTCAACTTTTTTCCTTGTATTTAATCTCCATTCATTATCAATTTCATTCAGTCTGTTTTCCTGTGCTCCTAATATTGAGGTTATCGCCCAATACAAATACTCAATAGTTTGACAACTTGCGTAGTCACAGGTTTGGTCGTCATACGTATACCAAGCATTAGCTGGATAAAGATTAGGGATTGTTATAAGCTGACCTCCTCTTGCAATATCCATAGCATTTGCTAAATCTGAACCAACACGCTGTCCAAAGGCATTTGGGTAGGCTGCTGAATGTCCTGCGCTGTTAATTATATGAAGTACCTCTTCCAATGAAGCGTCAAATTCACCCATTCTCCCATTAGAAACAAAGTTTGGATGTGTTTCATCATTTCCTAAATCTTGTCCTTCTCTACCACTTGGTGGTTCGATATTGTCTAGGTCTTTTTCGTTTTTCCACATTACCATAAATGCCTTGTTTTCAAGCATTTTATCCAAAACTATTTGGTCATCTACTGTTCCATCTTCATCATTATCAAGATACTGTGCCATTACATTAGCGGCGTGTAGGAGTTTGGTGTCTTCTACCGATGAAACTGCATAAATATCTATACCAAAAACAACCACTTTTCGGTTAAAACTTGAAAATCCGTTGTCAGAATGAGCAACTATGGTGAAGTTCGGGTCATTACCTGCATTAATCAGCTCTGCTGTTTTAGTATCTTCTTTACAAGACGGAAAAAATGTAATACTAAATAAAAAAATTAAGCGTAAAAAAAGATTTATCATTTTAAGAATATTCATATCTCAAATCTACAGACAATTAATTACATATCAGATCTCAACCCGGTATCCCAAGAGAAAAACCGTTTTCTAAAACCCATGCACCTGTGTTTGGGATGAAGATGCCTTAGAAGTTTTAGGGTTTTTAATTTTTGTCGTGTATTTTGAATTAAAATTGGGTAAACTAAAACCAACTATTCCTATGGCAAAAAAAACAATTAAAAAATATAATCAAATTACAATAAGTATATCAGATCCCTTTTTAAATTATATTGATAGTGCAAGAATGCTCCCTGGGACTAAAGAGAAGTTTGGTAAACAGCCAACTCAAGATCAATTTTTAAAAGGCGTAATTTATTATTGGATTAAAAAACACGCGCCAGAAGTCTTGATAGAACATCTAAATGACAACGTGCCTGAAATATCGGAGCACAATTCATTAAAACACTAATTCCTAACATATATCCATAAATCCCTCATACAACTCTTTTATAAAGTAACATAAAGAGAATTTTAAGTTAGATCAATGATCGCTGTGTATTAAATACGATTTAGGTTTCTTATTTTGGTGGAAATAGAAACACCCTCCACTTTGGAGGATGTTTTTTATTTGTAGAAATTTTTTTAGCAATTAGTTTAACTCAAAACTTCGTTTTTCTTTTACTAAGGAATTGCCGCCAATATACACGTGAAATGTTCCCGATTCGGCGTCCCATTGTTGTTTGGCATTATAGAACTTTAAGTCTGCTTCGGTAATGGTAAAACTAACTTTTTTACTTTCTCCAGGAGCCAATTCCACCATTTGAAATCCTTTTAGTTCCTTTACGGGTCGGGTAGTACTTGCATAGGGATCTTGAAGGTATAGCTGTACTACTTCTTTCCCTTTTACTACTCCTGTATTTTTCACTTCAACAAAGGCTTGAATGCTACCACTACGGTCTAGGGTGGTGGCACTTAATTGAAATTTAGAGTATTTAAAATCGGTATAGCTCAATCCATAACCAAAAGGAAATAAAGGACTGTTTTTTTCATCGCCATAATGCGACCAGAATACACTCCCAGGATCTTCTCCTTCTGTCCCAGGACGTCCTGTACTTTTGTGATTATAGTACAAGGGCAACTGTCCTACGCTTCTTGGAAAGCTCATCGGTAGTTTTCCACTGGGGTTATAGTCCCCATATAAAACTTGAGCAATAGCGTTTCCACTTTGTGTTCCCAAGTGCCATGCTTCAACAATAGCAGGAATATTTTCAGCAGCCCAATTTAAAATTAACGGTCGGCCATTCATAACCACCAAAACAATATTCGGATTTACCCTTGCCACCTTTTCCAGTAACTCTTGCTGAAGACCAGGAAGTCCCAATTGAGTTCTACTTCTCCCCTCTCCAGACTGAAAGCCGTATTCTCCAAGAACCATAACAACAACATCTACCTTTTGGGCTAACTCGATTGCCGCTTCAAATCCTGTTTTATCCGTGGTATTTATGGCAACCTCTTCGTGGAACCCTGCAGGCACTTTGTTTACGATTCGAACACCCTGAGCATGACTCAATTGATTGCGTTTGTAATTTTGCATTCCCTCCAAAACAGAAATTGCAGTGTTATTTTCCGCAGCAATACGCCAGTTTCCTAAAGGACTGTTTTTATCTGCAGCTAAAGGACCGATCAGTCCGATTTTTTGTCCATTCTTTTTGAGCGGGAGGGTATTGTTTTCATTTTTTAATAAAACAATGGATTTCTTAGCTACCTCTAAAGTAGCATCAACAATTTCTTGAGCCCCCGTAATTTGCTTTTCTAATTCTTCATTACAATACAAATAAGGGTCATCAAAGAGACCCAGTTCATATTTTACTTTTAAAATTCGGGAAACCGAATCGTCAATTTGTGCTAAGGTAATTTTCTTTTCTTCTAAGAGCGTTTCCAATTCATTAATGTAAATAGAAGATTCCATATCCATATCAGAACCTCCCAAAACGGCCAATTCTCCCGCTTGTTTTCGGTCTTTGGCATAACCGTGATCCATCATTTCTCTTATGGAGCCCCAATCGGAAACAACAAAGCCATCGAAGCCCCAATCCCCTTTAAGGATGTCGCGTTGTAGGTAGGCATCTGCAGTTGCAGGGATCCCATTAAGGTCGTTAAAAGAATTCATAAAGGTCTTTATTCCTGCATCAACAGTAGCCTTAAATGGGGGTAGCACCACATTGTGAAGGGTGTTTAAACCGATATCAACTGTGTTGTAATCGCGACCCGCTTCTGCGAAACCATAGGCAGCAAAGTGTTTTGCGGTAGCCGCTATAGTAAAGGGTGCGTTTAGCTTCTCCCCTTGAAATCCGCGTACACGAGCCGCAGCAATTAAACTCCCAAGGTAAGGATCCTCTCCTGCTCCTTCCATTACGCGTCCCCAACGGGCGTCACGAGTAATATCTACCATAGGAGCAAAAGTCCAGTTGATTCCTGCAACTGCTGCCTCTTTGGCAGCTAGTTTAGCCGAAAGCTCAATGGCTTGAATATCCCAGCTTGCAGCTTCCGCAAGTGGAATAGGAAATACTGTTTTATATCCGTGAATAAGGTCAAATCCGAAAATTAATGGGATTCCTAAACGAGACTCTTCTACGGCTATTTTTTGGACTGAACGAACGTCTTTAACACCGCGGACATTAAGCATGGATCCCACGAGACCTTTCTTAAGGTGTTCGTATTTAATTTTTGCATCGCCTCCTTCTGGAGAAGGGCCTGTAAAGTTCCAAAATCCATTGTATTGATTCATTTGTCCAATTTTTTCTTTCAAAGTCATTTTTGAAAGTAGCTCAGCTACTTTTTCATCTATGGCTTGTTGGGCAGTTAAGGAAAAATTAATACAAAGAACTAAAGAAAGTCTTAGAACAAAGCGATTCATCTTCATAATCAAAAAATTAATTGGAGGTTGTTTAAATTAAATTCAAATATAAAAATCTAAGAAGAGTTTTTAAAAATTATAGCCTCCCAAAACATATCCACTAATACCCCAAAAAAAAACTTCCTACTAAACTCCTTTAAGAAAATTTTAGGTTAGGTCAATACCCGTATAGGACTAGAGAGGATATCAATTTGCCGATTGATGTAAATGGAAATAAATAGACCAACGTTATCGCTCGGATCGGTATAGTGAGAGAAACTAGAGTGGTTATAGAAAAAAGTACTTATTTTTTGAGAACCAAAAACAGTTCTTTATGAATTTAAATACGCTTATACTCAAAGGGTTGTTGAGGCATTTAAAGGGGATTTTCAGCTGTTTAAGCTGCTATAGATAGCATATAAAAGGGGCATATAGCCCCGTTAATTATGTAGTAGTGAATGTATCACAAGTGTTAGATGCAGTTACTCCTACACCGTGAACAGAGCATTTGTTTTCAGCAAAGTTAGTACAGTTGACACAAGAATTACTTAAAGATATATTTTCCATTTTGTATTTATTTGCTATAAAAGTAATAAATAATATTACGTAAATAGCTGTAAAACAATAGTTTATATTTAGATTAATTAAAAATAGCTTCTCTTTTAACACAAAAAAAGGATTGGTGCTTTTAAAAGTTAAATCTAGTGATAGTTAGATTTGTTTTTTACTTCTTCCTCATTTTTAACTCCTAATTATAATTATGTGAGATCATTGTAGATCCTAACAAATAATAGCAACCACGTAATTGCAATCCGATAACATTAATTCCTTATTTTTAATAAATGTCATATCGATTAAAGAAATTAATTTTTTTAGGAGTTATTATTGAATTGCTCCTTTTTGTTTTTATGTTTCTTTTAAATGATAGTTTAGGGGAAGTATTTCGTCTTTCAGCTCGATATTCTGGACGTATTTCTTTTGGTTTATATACTATCATGTTTTATCACTTTATATATGAAAAATCTAAGGGGAAGTCACTCCAGAAGACCTATTGGTGGGGGGTAGTTTTTTGTGTTTTACATCTTATCCATTTTGGATTTTTATCTGGATCGGTTTTTATTAACGAACAACCCATTATTCCTTATAAATTAGTAGGAGGATTTTTAGCATACTTAGCGATTGTTATTTATCCCTTTTTTATGAGAAAAATAAAACGATTAAATATTCATCTTCTCTATTTTTATTATGTTGGCATTGTTATGGCGATGACTTTTTTAGCTAGAATTCGTGGGGAATTTGAAGGGTCGCCTCAGTCTCCTTTTCACTATTTTGGTATTCTTATAATTACTCTTTTTTTTCTATATAGCATTAAAATATTTTTTAATTCAAAAAAGTCACAAGCCGTATGATTTAATAAGTTCAAGTTCTTTAGTTAAGGCTGAACACAAATTATTTTCTGCTTTTTGGATAGCCTTTTCGATTGTAATTCCTTGAGGTGTGGCATTTATGATTTTACAATTGGGAAAATTCTTCAGACTTTTCATTTTGGTGAACCCTGCTACAATAAGTGTTGGAATGTTTGATTTTTCTGCAAGTCTAGCAACTTGAATGGGTAATTTTCCATTAAGACTTTGTTTGTCAAAAGCGCCCTCTCCAGTAAGTATTAAGTCAAATTTTGAAATTTTATTTTTTAAGCCAGTGTGTTGGGCAAGAAGGTCAAATCCCTCCATTAATTTTGCATTTAGTAGAGCATAAAGTCCCGCACTAACTCCTCCTGCAGCACCACCACCCGTCACATTTCTAATGTCTAGGCCAAATTGTTTTTTAACAACTTCTGCAAAGCGAATACCTCCTTGTTCCAAAAGTTCGATATCCGCAGGACTTGCTCCTTTCTGCTTAGCATAAGTATGTGCAGTACCATCTTTTCCTAAAAGAGAATTTTGCACATCACTGGCAACGATCCATTCAGCATTAAGTACTTTTGAGTTTATATTGCTTAGGTCAATAGTTTTTAGTCGGTGTAACGCTCCTCCTCCAGCAGGAAGTACTTGACCATTTTCATCTAGGAAACGACCGCCAAGGGCTGTTACAATTCCAGTTCCTAAATCCTGAGTTGCGCTGCCTCCGAGTCCTAAGTATATTTTTTTACAGCCGTTATCTAATGCGTGTTCAATCATTTTACCCGTTCCCCAGGTTGAGGTGTCAAGCGGATTTAATTCTGTTTTGTTGAGTTGTGTCAAACCTGCTGTCTGAGAGAGTTCGATCCATGCCTCTTTTTTATTCTGAAAAAGAAAATACGGGGCTTTGATTGGACGCCTAAGTGCATCATAAGTTGCACACTTTATTAATTGTCCTTTTGAATGAGCTTGTAAAACTGTCAGCGCTCCTTCTCCACCATCAGAAAAGGGCATGGAGTTGCAATTGCTCTTAGGGAAAATGGCTTTCACTGTTTGTTCCATTAATTGAGCAACTTCTTTTGCAGTAAGACTTCCTTTGTATGAATCTGGGATGATGAGTATTTCCACTTCTATATTTTATTCAATTTAATAAAACAGACAGGAACAGAGACTATTTTTTATACTCAATCAAGACAACCTTGTTTTTTCTCCTCTTTTTTTTAAGTTTTAAGTTGTGTTTTTTATAAAACTTATTTCGCTTAGAAACAATTATTAAATGTTTTGCGAGATAGTAGGTAGTAGTAAGTATTGCCGCTAAACTTCCCCCTGCGCCAAGAATTTTGATGTCATTGTCAATTTCTTTTAACAAAACTCCTCCAATTAGTACAACAGCAGAGACTCCCAAATAACTTCTGCTCATTTTTACTTTGGTATCCAATTCTATTTTTTTTTGAGAAACTTCAAAGCTTATTTCTTCATTTTGCGCATTGAGATTAGACGACAATAACAGTAATGCTATGATAAATTTTTTCACGATTTATTCTATTAACATTGGTTGTGTCCAAGCTTGCATGCTACCCTCTAATAGAGGCTCCTTTTTTAGGGTATTAGTTGCGGTTATTTTAGCTCTTACAAAAACATCTGCTTTTCCAAAAGAATATTCCGCAGTTATCCCATTTACTTTTTTTAATACGTTAAGCTGATCATTTCCCTTTTGATACCCTAAAAATTCAATCTCGTAAGATGTATTGGCTTCAGGTTCAACTTCTATAAAAATTTCTTTATTCGATGAACGCAATTTTTTAAGATAAACCCCCGTTGAGGCGTAGAAGTTTCCCTTTTCCATGGCTTCAATTAATGTGCTTATCTCTAAATTCTTTGTATTGACCATCACCCATCCTCGTCCAGTATTACTATGGTTAGGAGAGTAATCATGATAGTTGTGACTGTCATCCGTAGCAATACCTAATAATAAAGGCTTGCCTTGCTTGTAATAATGAATGTTTACTAAGTCCCACATAAGTTCTGTGGAATCATAAATTTCATTACCACCATTGTTAACCGCCGGATGACCATTGTAAATCTCAAAAAAGCGTTCTCCATTTAATTTTTTTAAATCTTCTGTACTTATCCCATACCCAAAATTTGGGTGATTTATATGGGCAAACATGGGGATCCCTAACTTTACTCTTTGTTCATTAACCAGATCAAGTGTTCTCTGCATCACATCAAGAACGGATGTTCCTTTTACAGGATCTATTTTTTTATCAATATTGGTAACGTTAATATGAATTGGTTTTTTATTGAACGAAGAGGTTACTTCTTCTGATCTAATAATCTTAAAAGCGTTTTCCTCTTCTAATTTGGATTTGTACTGATCAAACGTTTTAAGCTTTAAATAAGTATCTTCGAATTCTTTTTTTCTTTCGACCCATTCGTCACCAAAGGTTTCAATATATTGATCCAAAACTTTGTTCTTAATATCTTTCTGCGTGAGTTTATACCAAAAATCCGAGTCGGCAATAGTATTGTGGTCAGATAAAGCGATGAATTGATACTCATGGTCTTTATACCATTTAATTATCATTTCTGGAAAATCATCTCCATCACTCCAAAACGAATGTGTATGAAGGTTGCCTTTGTGCCAAAGCTGTTTTTCACTCTCAGAACTGCATGAATATAAAAGAGGTAAAATCAATAAAATAAACTTAATAAAATAGTGATTTTGCTTCAAGCATTTATCTGACATAGAGATGCATTTAAAAATTGATAGTATAATTTAAACATTTTTAAATTAATTCCAATATACCTAACGGTTTTAAGAGATCCCTTGATTACAATGGTAATACTTCCCTAGCATTATTGATAAAGTAGTTCCCTTTTTTTATATATTTAGAATAATTAAATTTTAATTGTGCTTCACTAAAGTCATAAATTTAAGGGGTATGACAAATGAGTTTTGGTTGTGTTTGGAGTCAAAAAACCGAAACAACTAAGATGTTGTTTTTTATCCTTTAGAATGGTTAAGCATCATTCACATTCAAACATCTTAAACGCTATTATATTTTATTAATAATGCAGTTCAAAAATCATCTATTTTCTGTCATTGTTTTTCTACTTTACACCTTCTGTTTTTCTCAAGAAAAACGTGCGAGAGATTATGGAATTCAAATAGGGGTTTTTGAAACAGGGGAATTGAATTCAATAACCGATGTTGAAGGAGTTTCCGTAGGTCATAAAACGATAATTAAAGGAGCGCATATCCGAACCGGAGTTACCGCCATTATCCCACATCAAAAAAATATTTTTCAAAATAAAGTTCCCGCTGCTATTTATATAGGCAATGGGTTTGGAAAATTAACGGGTTACAGTCAGGTAAAAGAATTAGGAACTATTGAAACTCCCATTATTTTAACAAATACCTTAAGTGTTCCCATTGCCTCAGAATCATTAATTAGCTACACCTTAGAAAAAGAAGGAAACGAAAACCTTAGATCCGTAAATCCAATTGTAGGTGAAACCAACGATGGTTTTTTAAATGACATAAGAGGTCGGCATATTAAAGAAGAGGATGTATTGGAAGCCATAAAAAATGCCACTTCACAAGCAGTATCGGAAGGAAATGTTGGAGCGGGTACAGGTACTATTTGTTTTGGATTTAAAGGGGGGATTGGTACGGCTTCTAGAAAAATTCCCGAATCTTTAGGCGGATTTACTGTTGGTGTTCTTGTGCAAAGCAATTTTGGCGGTGTACTTCAAATAAATGGAGTCCCTGTGGGACAGGAGCTTAAAAAATTCACTTTTGATAATGCTGTTTTAAATGATGTAGATGGTTCTTGTATGATCATTGTTGCAACTGATGCTCCTCTCAATTCGCGTAATCTTGAACGCGTTGCTAAAAGAGCTATTATGGGTTTGGCTAAAACTGGAGGCATTGCTTCAAATGGAAGTGGTGATTATGTGATTTCCCTGTCAGTAAACAAAGAAAATATTACGGCCTTAGCCAAGCAGTCAAAATTTTACGAAAGTAGGGTTTTAAAAAACGAAGCATTGAGCCCCATTTTCTTAGCAACGATAGAAGCTACAGAAGAGGCAATTATCAATTCTTTATTTGCTGCCAAGACTCTGAAAGGAAACAAGGGTCAAATAATTGAATCCCTACCCAAAGACAAAGTCATTGAAATAATGAAAAAATTTAATCGTATAAAAAAATAGGAGTACCCTCTGGGAGGGTTAAATTTAATCCAACCTCTTTTTATCGACATCCAATGTAGGAGGGGATTTTAGATAATAGTCTAAAAAGTCCATGATCTGTTTATACCCCTTTTTTTGATTTTCCTTTTTTCTAAAACCATGGCCTTCGTCATCAAAAACCACATACTCTACTGGAATATTATTTTTTGAAAGTTCTCCAACTATTTCATCTGATTCAATTTGGAGCACTCGGGGATC
>Ga0315330_10002683_pt1 | contig 12224 bp, 9 predicted proteins | sample M140m34915metaG_FD_203453 | JGI IMG/M metagenome (GOLD analysis project Ga0315330, IMG submission 203453) | Ammonia-oxidizing marine archaeal communities from Monterey Bay, California, United States - M1 40m 34915 | ecosystem: Environmental > Aquatic > Marine > Intertidal zone | place: USA... | reverse complement strand
TGCTTATGGGACCACTAGTTGCAAGATTTGGAAGTGCTTACATAGCAAAACCAGGAGGAGATAAGATTGGTAGAAGAAGAGTGGATACTCACTTTATTGGCATTCAAGAGCTAGGAGCAAAATTTACACTCGAAAATAATAACTCTATTTTTAAAATATCTAGTGAAAAGTTAAAAGGAAAAAGTATTTTATTAGATGAAGCTTCAGTTACTGGAACAGCTAACATAATTATGGCTGCTTCACTTTCAGAAGGAGAGACAACAATTTATAATGCAGCATGTGAACCATACATTCAACAATTGTGTAAGATGTTGGTTTCTATGGGCGCAAATATAAATGGAATTGGATCAAATTATCTAAAAATAGTTGGTGTCTCAAGCCTTTCAGGAACAACTCATAAAATATTACCCGATATGATAGAAATAGGAAGTTTTATTGGGTTAGCAGCAATGACAAAGTCTGATATTTTGATTAAAGATGTAAGTATTGAGAATCTAGGAATTATTCCTAAAACCTTTCAAAGACTTGGAATAAAGATGAATATAGAAAATGATTCTATTCATATACCTGCTCAGGATCATTATGAAATTGAATCATTTATTGATGGATCAATCATGACTATTGCAGATGCAATATGGCCAGGGTTTTCTCCAGATTTATTAAGTATTGCTCTTGTAACTTCAATTCAGGCAAAAGGAACAGTTCTTATTCATCAAAAAATGTTCGAGAGTAGATTGTTTTTTGTTGATAAACTAATAGATATGGGTGCTCAAATAATATTATGTGACCCCCATAGAGCAACAGTTATAGGATTAGATAGAAAAATACCTCTTAAAGGTATTCAAATGACATCTCCTGATATAAGAGCAGGGGTATCATTATTGATAGCTGCATTATCTGCCAAAGGAGAAAGTATCATTGACAATATTGACCAAATAGATCGAGGTTATAGTAATATTGATACAAGACTTAAAAGTCTAGGTGCAGATATAGAAAGAATCTAAAACTTACTTTTAAGATTAGATAGTGAAAATAAAGGCCCCTCTACTATAAACATATCTACTATAAATGATGGTATCCCATCTATAATTGCATAACTCTGAAGAGAAACTTTAGTTGTCTCATTATCAATTTTTGAGAGAACCCATTTAGACTTTGAATCATCAATTCTAATAAAATTATCTGAAGATTCAATATAATCTGGTGTTGACTCTAAACTAATAGTAATTAAATCTTTATTTTTTGTAATCTTAACATCAGATACTAGATCTCTTTTTTTTAATGGCCAACTCATTTCCATTGTAAACTGAACATAAAAAAGAGAATCATTTTTTTTATCTAAAATTTTACTAGATTCTAATTTGTACATCCATTTGTGTGAATTGTTATAATCTATAATCTCTTTATAGATTGAATTCATATCTTTATTGATTATAGTTTCTGCTAAATACTCTTGTTTTTCTTCAAGTGTTTTTCTTAAAAATATCTTTATATTATTCTCTTCTTTTTTTAGTTTCCAACTAGTCTGATATAAATCTTTATAACCTGCTGAGGAAACTATTAAATTTAGAATTAAAAAAAGTTTTAACATATTATATAAAATTTATTAAATTAAATTACATGGTAAATTATATATGATATTTACATTAAAATGAGAAGACTTATACACTTTCTAATTTTCATAATTCTTTTCTCTCATCAGAGTTTTAATATTATAGCACAATCTAATAATAATGATTCTTTAAGAATAGACTCAGTCAATATTATTGATAAAAAAAAAATACAAAAGGAGTTATCATTCGAAATAATAAATTTGACAATAAATAAAAATCAAAGAGTTGAATCAGAAAACTTATATAATCCGTCAAACATAAAAATAAATGAGAGAGATACTCTTTCAATGATAATTCAACTAAAAGGGCACGGGAATGAAATAATTTTTAATTACTATTTTAATGATAACCCTAATTTCCGAAAAATTGAAAATGGTAAGATAATATATGATAAAAGCAGTAAAAGAATCTATTTTGAATTCATTCCAGATGACAATCAGGCTTTAAACAAATTCATTACATGGAATTTATTTGCTTATGAAAAAGAAATAGAACTGATGCGGTATGACTTCCTGATAGAAATCAATAATCTAGAGTATCCTCCTAAAATTATAAATAAACAAATTGATAAAATTATTAGACAAAATTATTCTTTTAATTATGTTCCAATTATCAATGATGGGGATAACAGCATACTCTTTGAATTAAAAACTGATGCTCCAATAGATAATTTTAATCCTATTACTGGAAATATAGACTGGAAAATAGATCCAAATAATATAGATGAATTAGAAAAGACTTTCAATTTTATAATTAAAGTATATAAAAAGAATAAACCTGAACTTTTTGATGTAGATACATTTAAAATTATATACTCAGAAAATAATTATGCTCCAGTATTTGGTAAAACTGCAAAATGGATTGTTGAAGAAGGTAATAATTATGAATATAAAATTCCTGTTGATGACCCTAACGTAAATGATTCAATTTCAATTGAAAATGTTGGTGCCCAATTACCTAGAGGTATGAGTTTAGATAGTGAAAGTAAGACTATATATTTTGATGTTGACTATAATCATGTGGAGAGATCTAACTCAACTCAAAATTATAACCTTGAACTAAAAGCATCTGACATATCTGGACTATCTTCTCAGATATCACTTGATGTTGTGGTTATGAATACAATTAATCCTCAAAAAGTTAAAGAAAAAATATCAGAGTTAATAATAGAATTAGAGTCTCAACAAAAAGGATTAGAAGAAATTAATGAAAATCTGAAATGGATTGAAGCTACCTCAAAAAATAACAGAAAAATAAGAACTTTTTCTGCTGCTGGAATAACATTTCTAGGAGCAGTCGTAGGAGTTATATCTGCCAATTCAGAGGGTTCTAGGAAAGCAGTGCGATTAGCAGGACCAATTATTGGTGCTAGCGGTGCTGTTCTATCTGTAATAAATGAAGTGTTATCAAGAGATGACAATGAGATTAAAAATCTTCTCCAAGAGACTATAAAGCTGCAGTCAAATGTAAAAGCAAAGTATGACAGATTAAGTTTTTATAATAATTCTCAGAATACAAGTGATTTTCAGAATCAAGAAATTGATTTATTGATAAGAACAATAGAAAATGATAGAGAGAGTTTAAATAAAAGTTTATTCACAATATCAGAAAATTATAAAATAATTATCTCTGAGAAAAGAATTAAAAACATGCTTGATAAAAGAAATTAATATAAATCTACTCTATGCTAGATATAGAAAGATTAAAACCAATACACGTAACAGACCTAATAAGAGTTGGCAGAGATAATGATGGAGGTTATATTATTCCTAAATCTATTATGCTAAAATCTAAGAGTTTACTCTCTTACGGCATCAACAAAGACTGGTCTTTTGAAAAAGATTTTAATTCAATAAACCCAAAATCTAAAGTTCACTGTTATGATCATACATTAACTTTTTTTTCTTTGATAGTATACACTTTTAAATCATTTCTGGGCATTATATTTAGATCATTAACATTAGATAAAAAAAGATTAATCCATTCTTTAAATGGAATAAAAATCATTTCAGATTATTTCTCTTTTTTTAAAAACAATATTTATCACTATAAGAGTAGGGTCTGGCACAATAATGATAAAAAAAGTGTAACTATTAAGGAGACCATAAAGAAAATAAACTCTAATAATATTTTTATAAAAATGGATATTGAAGGAGCCGAGTATAAAGTTTTTAACTCATTGTTTAATCCAGGTAACTCTATTATTGGAATGGCTGTAGAATTTCACGATCTAGATAAAAATTCTAAAAATTTTAATAAAATAATAAATGAAATTTTAAAAGATTATCATATTGTACATATTCACGGAAACAACTATAGTAATATTATTCCAAAGTATAATTTTCCAAATACAGTTGAAATAACATTTGCTAATAAATTAATGATAAAGGGAAAAATTAAAATGTCTGAGAAAGATTATCCAATAAAAAATCTAGATCAACCTAATCGTTTTTCTAAAGAAGATTATAGATTAAATTTTAATTAAATAAATAACAAGACAAAAGACCTAGACTAATTTTAAATTATATTTAGGTTTAATAAATTATAAATAAATTATGAAAAACATATTAAATATATCAATAATAACTCTTTTACTTTTTTCTTGTGATAATAAACCAGCTGTTTCAAATGATCCCGTAATAATAGGAACTTTCAAAAATGATGCTGGAAAAGTAGTGCCTATTACTATAGGTGAGGTAACTAATCAACAAATTTGGCTAGATTATATCAAAGCTCATAATGAAAAAGATTTAGGAAAAATAGCAGAAATTAATGCTGAAAATTGGGAAGGATATACTGCAGACGGGAGTGTTGCTAAAAATAGTGATACTCATATAGCAATCTTAGATGACTGGTTTAAAAATGCAAGTCCTAGATGGGAAGTAAGGTGGATGATTGCTAACTCATCAGAAAATGAAGATGGAGAGATAGAGCAATGGCTTACTACTGGAAATGACTTCTATGATGTTGATGCTGATGGTAATGATGTTTTTGAATATAACGTACATGATGTGCAATTTAAAGATGGAAAAATTGTAAGAGTAAATGTTTATTCTAGAGCAAAAGAAAATGGGTTAATACAATATAACTACCAGCTTAGAAAACTAGATTCAAAAGAGTTTTCATACTAGTTATTAGTATTTTAAAATTTAAATAATAAACTCACTAAATCTAGTTGGTTTATTATTTGTGGAGTCGGCGGGATTCGAACCCGCGTCCAGCTATGGAAATAATATTCCGTCTACATGCTTAGATAATTTTTAATTTTCGAGATAAAGCAGGGAAATATCAACCAACATTTATCCTTATCTACTAAATTTCCTGTAAGTAACCATAGAAAAAACATACAGTAGATCTCCATATGACACCATATTAATTAATCGAAGATCACCAATTAACTATGATGTGGTTATTTAAATTCTTAGAATTTAAACTGCCATAGCGTATTCGTATTTACGTTCGCCGTTTATAAAGTTTAGCATTTGATTACGGATGTTACCTTCACCCGACATGCAAAAATAAAATTTGTCATACTGTCAATTCCAGTCGACCCCAAAAAACAAAGAACAATATTGTTGCGCAAATCTAATTTATTTAATTTACATCCGTGGAAAAATATGTAGTATCAGCTAGAAAATATAGACCAATAAAATTTGAGGATGTTATTGGACAAAATCATGTGACCACAACTCTACAAAATGCAGTAAAAAACGAAAAAGTCGCTCAGTCCTTACTTTTCTGTGGTCCAAGAGGAGTTGGAAAAACAACATGTGCAAGAATTCTAGCTAATGCAATTAATGAGTTTAATATTGATAACCCCTTAGAAAATAATAATAATTTAAATATTTATGAACTTGATGCTGCATCAAATAATTCAGTTGATGATATTAGAAGTTTAATTGATCAAGTAAGATATGCACCCCAGGCTGGAAAGTTTAAGGTTTATATAATTGATGAGGTTCATATGCTTTCTAATGCAGCATTTAATGCTTTTCTTAAGACACTAGAAGAGCCTCCTTCATATGCTATTTTCATTTTAGCTACTACAGAAAAAAACAAGGTGATACCTACAATACTTTCAAGATGTCAAATTTATGATTTTAATAGAATTGAAATTTCGGATATAAAATCAAAACTTATTGACATTTTAAATAAAGAAAAAATTGAATATGAAGAAGAAGCTTTACATATAATTGCTCAGAAAGCAGATGGAGCTATGAGAGATGCTCTATCTACTCTTGACCTTATAAAAACTTTTTCAAAGAACTCTAAAATTACTTTAGAAGACGTAACTAAGAATTTAAATATTCTAGATAATGATTACTTTTTTAAGGTCACAGATCTTTTGTATGAATCCAATACTACTGACACCCTTCTAATCCATAATGATATTATTTTAAAAGGTTTTGAAAGTTTCAACTTATTAAATGGATTATCAAATCACTTTAGGAATTTGCTATTATCTCAAAATGAAAAATTAGTTGAGATAATGGAAGTGTCTGAAACGGATAAAGTAAAATATCTTGAACAAGCAAAAAAAATCAATATAGAGTTTATTGAAGAAGGAATTGAAATTTTAAATCAATTTGAAATAAATTATAAATTATCTAGCAATCATAAGATTCATACTGAGATAGGGTTAATAAAATTATGTTCATTAAATAAAAAAAAAACATTAATTCAGGAGACTAAATCAGAAGTACCCAAAATAGAAAAAAAGGAGGAGGATGAGGAGGTGAAAAAAAAAGAAATAGATAATCCAGAGATTAAAGAAGAAATTAAGGTTAAAGATACACCCAATCTCAAAAATTTATTTTCAAAAAAAAAAGAATCAGAAGCTAAGGATACTATAAATATTATATCTGAAAAAATTAATTTTAACCCAAACGAGTTCAATAAACTTATTGATGAATTTATTATAGGCATTAAAGAAAAAAAATCAGAAGTTGCAATCCTTAAAAAGAAAAAAACTATAGAAAATACAAATGTGATTTTTCATCTAGCGAACGATTTAGAAGGTTCAATTTTTGATAATTTACAAAATAAACTAAATCGAAAAATTAAAAGCAAGTTTATTGAAAATATAATTATCAAAAAAGAAGTAACAATAACAGAAAGAGAAAAAACTATTTATACTAATAAAGATAAATTTGAATATTTAGCAAAGAAAAATAGTAGTTTAAAGGATTTAAAAAATAAATTAGGTCTAGACTATGAATTTTAAATTTCCCAACCTTTTCTGTAGTCTCTTGTCACAAACTTATTAGCATCATCATAGTTCGTAATCCTCATTGCATCACCATCCCATAATAATTTCTTTCTTCCAGGATATGAGTTCCCAAGACCACTTTTCTTTTCCATGTAACTTCGTATAGCAATATTTCCCATTAACACTGTTTCTGTCATTGGACCTGAATAATCAAAAGATGATGTTAAATCCTTATGTTCAGAGCTATTAAAACCTGATTTACATGCTTGTACCCATTTTGTTTGATGACCAAATTCATTACCTGGCTGATTAGAGGTATCAAAAACAACGGTTTCCTGACCTTTCCTATATAGCTTTGGAGTAAAACCATAAACTCCAGTAGTAATTATACCTTTAGACCCTATCATCATAACACCATTGGAACTACTCTCATCTCCTAATGAGTCATTAGCTGGAATTAAATCAGGGTGAGGAGGTCTTATGCCGCCATCTAACCATCTCATCTTAAGAGGAGTTTTATTTTTATCAGTAGCAGCAAAATCCAAGGTTACAGAAGAAGATGGAGGACATCCTTCTGGTATATATTCAGGATTCCACATCTTAATAAAAACTTGACCAACACTACATTCAACTGCTTTAGGATAATGTAAACCTAATGTTCTAAAAGGAACATCTATAAGGTGACAACCCATATCTCCTAATGCTCCTGTTCCATAAGCCCACCAACCTCTCCAATTGAATGGGTGATACGCATTGGTATAATCAATTTTAGGAGCAGGTCCAAGCCATAAATCCCAATCAAGTCCTTCAGGCACTGGACTTCCATCTGATTTAGGAACTGGAATACCTTGAGGCCATACTGGTCTATTTGTCCATACATATACCTCATCAACTTCTCCAATTAAACCTGCATCAAACCATTCTTGAACTTTTCTCATACCAGAGTTTGAAGCTCCTTGATTTCCCATCTGAGTAACTATACTTTTATCTCTAGCAGTTTCAGTAAGCATCCTAGCCTCATTAATATTATGTGTCAAAGGTTTTTGAACATATACATGAACTCCTAAATCCATAGCAGCTAAAGCTTGTAAAGCATGGACATGATCCGGAGAAGAAATAGTTACTGCATCTATCTCTTTTTGTTTATCAAACATGACTCTGTAATCTTGGTAAAAATTAGCTTTTGGAAATCTATTTCTTGACTTAGCACTTATATCACCCATGTCAACATCACATAAGGCTACAACATTTTCTTTTCCTTCACCTGATGCATACCATAAGTCTGATGTTCCTTTACCTCCAACTCCTATTCCAGCAATATTTAATTTATCACTTGGGGATGTATAACCATTGCCACCTAAGACATACCGTGGAACAATAAAAAAACTTGAAGCAGCTAGCGCTCCATGTTTAATAAAATCTCTTCTTGTATTATTTTTAGGATTATTTTTTTTCATATGAGTAAGTTAAAAAGATTAGTCAGTTTAATATTGATATAAAATCACTTTAATTTAAAAATTTTTTTTTTAACTTAATAATAGTTGACACTAATTAACGAAACTTATTATGAAAAAATTCAAACTTTCATCAATGATGTTCCTACAATATTTCATTTGGGGAGCATGGTATGTTACTGCTGGAACATACATGGCAAAAATTTTAAATTCATCTGGAGAAGAAATAGGATGGGCTTATAGTGTTTTTGCATTTGCTGCAATATTATCTCCTATTTTTGTTGGATCTGTTGCTGATAGGTATTTTTCCGCTCAGAAAGCAATGGGAGCTCTCCATATTGTTGGAGGTCTCCTTTTAATATATGCCACACAAATTTCATCTTCTATACTATTTATTGCTACTGTTCTAGTTTACTCGTTAATGTATATGCCAACAGTTGCATTATCAAACAATATAGTTTTTGCAAACGTAAGTGATTCTGGTAAGACCTTTCCTGTAATTAGATTCTTTGGAACATTTGGATGGATAGTTGCTGGATTCATAATAGGTAAACTTCAACTAGAAAATAATATTGGAAGTATTGCATATACTTTCTATTTAGCTGCAGGAGCCTCATTAATTCTAGGTTTATTTTCTTTCTCACTACCTAATGTACCTCCCAAGGGAAAAACTGATGGTTCTCCATTAGGATTAGAAGGACTCATATTACTTAAAGATAAATCTTATTTGATTTTCTTTATTTCTGCAATTTTAATATGTATTCCATTATCATTTTACTACTCTTTTGCTAATGTATTCTTAAATGATTTAGGTATGGAAGGAGCTGCTGGAAAGATGATATATGGTCAAATTTCTGAAGCAATATTTATTCTTTTAATCCCATTTCTTTATTATAGATTAGGTGTAAAAAATATTCTTATTATTGGTATTGCAGCTTGGGCATTGAGATTTTTCTTCTTTGCAAATGGAGATTTAGAGGCATCATACTGGATGATAATTTCAGGAATTCTTCTTCATGGAATTTGCTATGATTTCTTTTTTGTAACGGGCTACATGTACACAGAAAATAAAGCTGGAGAAAAAATTAAAAATGCTGCACAAGGTTTATTTACTGTTGCAACTTATGGAATTGGAATGACTATTGGTTCTTGGTTCTCAGGAATAATTACTGATAGTAATACCATAGAAGGAATAAAAAATTGGGGAGATATATGGATGGTCCCCACTTATATCTCAGCAGCTGTACTATTATTTTTAATTGTGTTTTTTAAAGAAAAAAAATAAAAAATTATGCAAAAAATTTCAATGTTAGGTTCTGGGTTTATTGGTAGATTTTATACTGACTCATTACACGGTTACAGAAATAAAGACAGAGTAATTTCTATTTATTCTCGAAGAGAGGAAAGTGCAAAAAAATTTGCTAAAGATTATGATGTTCCTCATTGGACAATAGACATGGAAGAGTCTATATCTCACAAAGATGTTGATGTTGTCTGTATATCACTTCCAAATAACCTTCACGAAGAAGCAGTACACTTATGTTGCAAACACAATAAAGCAGTTATCTGTACTAAACCATTAGGAAGAACAGCAGCAGAAGCTAAAAGAATGGTTGAGGCAGTTGAAAAAGCAGGAATATTCGCTGGGTACTTAGAAGATCTTTGTTACACACCAAAATTTCTTAAAGCTCTAGATAGTGTGAAGACAGGTAGTCTTGGCGAAGTAATTTGGACAAAATCTAGAGAAACTCACCCAGGACCTCATAGTGAGTGGTTTTGGGATAAGGAACAAGCCGGAGGAGGTTGTATCTTAGATTTAGGTTGTCACTGTATAGAGATAAGTAGAAACTATATAGGAAAAGATATTAAGCCTATTGAGGTAATGTGCTGGGGTGATACTCAAGTTAAACCCATAGACGCAGAAGACCATGCTATAGGATTAGTAAAATATGAAAATGGTGCGATAGGACAATTTGAAGTTAGTTGGACATTTAGAGGTGGGTTAGATCTTAGAGATGAAGTTATGGGTACAGAGGGTACCATATGGATAAATTCCTTTCTAAGAACAGGTTTTGAAATGTTCACTACAGGAAAAGGAAGTGACTATGTTGCAGAAAAAGCTGAATCTGATTCAGGATGGATTTTTCCAGTGGGAGATGAGTTAAATGAGCTTGGATATAATCATATGTTTGCAAACATGTTTGATTCGTTGGAAAAAGGAGAGAGTCCTTCAGAAACATTTTATGATGGTTACATAGTAAACGCAATAATTGATGCTTCTTATAAATCTATAAAAAGTAAGAAATGGGAAAAAATAGATTTAGATATTTGGAGAGGAAAAGAAGGTGTCAAAAAAATTAATACATTAGAAGAATATGATGATAAATATTACTTAGTTAAGGAAGAAATCACTCATTACGGAGATAAAAAATTAATTTTAAAAAATAAGATTGACGGAAAAATAGTTGAGAAGATAATTAAAGAATAGATCTCCTTTTCAATAAAACTTTTGAAGATTTATTTTCTTTATTAAATTTTTTGATACTATTTAATTGTACACCAAAAAGTTGAGATACTTCCCATAAACTCTCTTCCTCTCTTCTTAAATATAATTGTACCCTTCCTCTCTTTCTCTTTTTAGAAAGATAATAAGGCACTCCAAATACCATATTATGATCATTTTTAATATCATTATAGACTAAAAAGTCTTTCTTAGATATTTTATATAAACTAACCACATTATCTATATTATCAACTGAATCTGCAACAACAGCCGGCAGACCATTGAGATAAATTATTTTTTTAGATAATACTTTTAAAACTTTTTCATCAACAGGAGAAGAAAGCTTTGATTTAATAAATGAATTAACTTTTTCCCCAATACTAGAAGTTACCTTAGTAAATACATTTTCTTTTTTCTCAGGAATAATAAAAGCGTAAACTCTGTCAGAAGGGATTTTATCAGATTTAATCCAAGTATTCCATTTATAAATATCATCTGAGTTTATTGACAAGTTATCAGATAACTTTTTAATACTATTAAAAGAATTATTTTCAAACACAGAGTAATTATTATTATACTCCGAAGCATTTATAAATCCTTCAAAAGCAATTTTGTGAGCAATAAATTTTATAATATACCAGTGAGTATTCTCATCTATATTCATTCTCTTGGCACCATAAAGCTTTGGGTCAACTATAGCCTTAGCTCCACTTAAGCCTTCCAAGTACGATAGTACTGAAAAAATCCAATTTTCAAATAAGAAATTACTATTCTTGATATATCTTGACGCTGCCCTTGTTGACGAGACAATATTTTTTCTTTCATCTATTTTATCATTAATCACAAGACCATATTCCTCTCCGGTCTCTTTCTTAAACTGCCAGAATCCAACAGCATTAGATGATGATACTGCCTCAGATTTAAGAGAACTCTCCTGAAGTGCTAAAAACTTCAAATCGTTTGGCATCTCTTCTTCCTCTAATATCCTTTCAATAATTGGTAAATAAATATTAATTCTATCCAAAAAAATTTCAAAATATTTTTTGTTAAGATGTAGTGCGTCTACCTCACTCTGTATTGTAGAAGATATATTCTCTGATATATGTAGAACCATATTATCAATTCTAATTTTTTCAGGAACTTTTGGTGTTGACTGAGCAAAAGAATTATATACTGTTACAAAAAACAAAAAAAATAACTTATGTATACTAATTTTCATTTTTTGTTATAAGAGTTAATCCATCCCTAATTGGCAATATTAAATTTGAAATATTTTTTTGGCTATGAATATATTTATTAAACTCATTCATGTATACGGCTATTTTATCATTTTGATACTTATCTGGCTCAGTAACTTTACCACTCCATAAAACATTGTCAACAATTATAATCCCTCCAACATTTACTAAAGGAAATACCATATCAAAATAATTTATATAATTTTT
>Ga0315330_10002682_pt1 | contig 12224 bp, 10 predicted proteins | sample M140m34915metaG_FD_203453 | JGI IMG/M metagenome (GOLD analysis project Ga0315330, IMG submission 203453) | Ammonia-oxidizing marine archaeal communities from Monterey Bay, California, United States - M1 40m 34915 | ecosystem: Environmental > Aquatic > Marine > Intertidal zone | place: USA... | reverse complement strand
TAATTATGGTTATTTCCAAGAAACAACTTGCATTAGAATATCAAAAAAAAACAGACAGGGAGCATATTTTAGATGCACCAGATACATATATTGGATTAGTAGATGAAGATAGAACGGAGGGTTTTACGTTTAGTGATGAAGGTATGACATGGAAAGAGTTTAGTTGGGTTCCGGGATTGTTTAAGTTATTTGATGAAGGAGCAGTAAATTGTCGCGATCATTATATTCGGCTTCAAGAAAAAATCCGTAAAAAGGAGAAAAATGTTGTTCCAGTAACAAAAATAGAATTTAGTGTAGATAAGGAAACAGGTGTAATCACAATGTTAAATGATGGAAATGGTATTGATATTGTGAAACATCCTGAACATGATTTGTGGATTCCTGAAATGATTTTTGGTCATTTGAGAACATCAACGAATTATAAGAAAAATGAGAAAAAGATTGTTGGTGGTAAAAACGGATTTGGATTCAAACTTGTTTTAATTTATAGTTTGTGGGGTGAAATTGAGACGATTGACCATATTAGAGGAAAGAAATATAGTCAACGTTTTGAATCAAATTTATCAGTGATTAAAAAACCTACAATTAAAAAATCTAAATCAGCACCTTATACTCAAGTTAAATTTCTACCAGATTATGCTCGTTTTGGTATGGAAGGTATGACAGATGATATGTTTAATTTGTTTAAAAAGCGTGTATATGATATTGCAGCCGTAACAGGAAAGGATGTAAAGGTAAAGTTTAATGGTGAGTTAATTAATGTGAGATGTTTTGAGAATTATTTAGATAGTTTTATTGGAAAGAAGGTAGATACAAAGAGGATTTATGAGATAGGAAATGATCGTTGGGAATATGCAGTATGTATTAGTCCTTTTGATGAATTTCGTCAGGTAAGTTATGTGAATGGAATTTCAACAGGAAAGGGTGGAAAGCATGTAGATTATATATTAAATCAAATTGTAAAAAAACTTATAGTATATATTGAAAAAAAGAAGAAAGTGAAAGTAAGAAGTGCGTCTATTAAGGAGCAACTTATGTTATTTGTAAATTGTGTTATTGAAAATCCGTCATTTGATAGTCAAACAAAAGATTATATGAATATTCCAGTATCAAAATTTGGAAGTAAATGTGAAGTAAGTGCTAGTTTTATTGATAAGTTAGCAAAAATGGGAGTAATGGAAATGGCATTAAGTAGCACACAATTAAAGGAAATGAGTGGTGCAAAGAAGACTGATGGTAGGAAAACTCGTAGTGTCCGTGGAATTCCAAAGTATATGGGTGCAAATTGGGCAGGTGGAACAAAATCAAATCAATGTATATTGATTTTATGTGAGGGAGATTCAGCAAAAGCTGGTATTGTATCGGGTTTGTCAAAAGATGATAGAAATACGTATGGTGTATTTCCATTGAAGGGAAAGTTGTTAAATACAAAGGATACAAATATTAAGAAAATTAATGAAAATGAAGAAATCAAAAATATTAAGAAAATTCTTGGTTTGGAGACAAATAAGAAATACACATTGAATGATGTAAAAAAGAAATTGCGTTATGGTTCAATTATGATTATGACAGACCAAGATTTAGATGGGAGTCATATTAAAGGATTATGTATTAACTTGTTTCAGGACCGATGGAATGAATTAATAAAGATTGAATCATTTTTGGGTTTTATGAATACACCAATTTTGAAGGCAAAAAAAGGAAAAAAGCAGGTCCAATTTTATAATGAAAAAGAGTATAATGATTGGAAGAATAACAATAATGATGGAAATGGGTGGAAGATTAAATATTATAAAGGTTTGGGAACAAGCACATCAAAAGAATTTAAGGAATATTTTACAAACAAGAAAGTAATTACATTTAAGTGTAGTGAAAAGTGTGATGATAGTATTGATAAAGTATTTAATAAAAAGAGAGCAGATGATAGAAAGTTGTGGTTAGAAAACTATGACAAAAACATTGCATTGGATACAGAGAAAAATCAGATTAGTTATGAAGATTTTATTGATAAGGAAATGATTCATTTTTCGAAATATGATAATGAACGGTCTATTCCAAATATGATGGATGGATTGAAGACAAGTTTGAGAAAGATTTTATTTTCGTGTTTTAAGAGAAATTTGGTAAATGAAATTAAAGTTGCCCAATTGGCGGGTTATGTAAGTGAACATTCAGGATATCATCATGGTGAAATGAGTTTGAATAAAGGAATTGTTGGAATGGCACAAGAGTTTGTTGGAAGCAATAATATTAATAATTTGTTACCAAAAGGTCAGTTTGGGACACGTTTAATGGGTGGAAAAGATTCAGCAAGTGAAAGATATATTTTTACAAATCTAAATCCATTATCAAGAGCAATTTTTCATCCTGATGACAATGCAATTTTGAAATATTTAGATGATGACGGTCAAATTGTTGAACCGGAATATTATTTACCAATTATTCCGATGATTATTGTAAATGGTGGAAAGGGAATTGGAACTGGATTTAGTTATGAAGGATTAAGTTATAATCCGAAAGATGTGGTTACATATTTGAAGGATATATTGAAAGATAAAACACCAACAGTAAAGTTTAAGCCGTATTATGAAGGGTTTACTGGAAATATAAAAAAGATTGATGAAAAGAAATATTTGATTCTTGGAAAATATAAAATGTTGGATTATAGGACCATTCAAATTACGGAACTACCAATTGGTTCATGGACGGTAGATTATAAAAATTATTTAGAAAGTTTAATGGATAACAATGATAAAAAGGGGAAAAAAACAACACCCTTAATTAAGGAAATTGTAGACCTATCTACTGATTCAAAGGTAGATTTTACGGTGCGTTTTGTTGGAAATGAAATGCAAAAACTCATTACAAAAAAGTGGGAGTATGGATGTAATATGTTGGAGAAGAAGTTGAAGTTGTATACAACAAAATCTGAAACGAATATGTATTTATTTGATAAAGACCAACGTTTGAAGAAATACAATAGTATTGAAGAAATAATTAATGAATATTTTGTGGAAAGATTTAAAGGTTATAAGTTGAGAAAGCAACATATGATTAATGAGTTGAATAGAATTGTGATGTTATTAACAAATAAGGCAAGATTTATTGAAGAACAATGTGATGAAGTCATTGATTTAAGGAAAAAGAAGAAGGCAACTGTTATTGAACTTTTGAAGACACGAAATTATGATGTTATTGATAATGATAATGAATATAAATATTTGAGACAAATGAGAATCGAAAGTGTTGAAGAAGAAAATATAGTAAAACTTAGGAATGAACGAGATGAAAAAATGAAAGAATTAGAAATTCTGAAAAATACATCAGAGCGTAAAATGTGGCTTACTGATTTAAAACAATTTGATAAATTATATGAAAAATATTTAATTAATAGACAGGATAGAGTATTTGGAAAAGTTAAAAAGAAGAAAATAAAAAAGTTGAAATTTAAGAAAGGTAAATAAGTTTAAAACATTATAATAATTAATAATTATTTTATATAAAATGTCTTGGAAGGATTTATTAAAAAATAAATTACAAAAAAATTTTTTAATTGAAGAAAAAGAGTTTAGTCATCCTTTAATTCAAAATACATATAATGAGGAAGAAATAATTTCTATGATTGATGTATTTGTTTCAGATAAATTAACAATGGGAGAAAGGGTTGAAACATTTGAAAATGAATTCGCAAAGTATATAGGAGCAAAATATGCATTAATGGTGAATTCAGGTTCAACAGCCAACCTGTTATCTTTAGCAGTTGCTACAAATCCAATTCGAAAAAATAAACTAAATAAGGGTGATAAAATTATAATACCAAATATATGTTGGTCTACTTCTGTTTATCCTGTTATACAATGTGGTTTAAAACCAATATTTGTAGATGTAGACCCAACTACATTAAATATTGATTTGGATAAATTAGAAAAAATGATAACACCTGAAGTAAAAGGTATTGTATCTGTTCATATTTTAGGAAATTGTTGTAATATGGATAGGTTTATGACTATAGTAAAAAAACATAATTTATTTTTATTAGAAGATACATGTGAATCTTTAGGAGCAACATACAAAAATAAAAAATTGGGCAACTTTGGTGATTTTGGAACATATAGCTTTTATTATTCACATCAAATTACAACAATAGAAGGAGGTATGATTGTATGTAATAATTATGAAGATTATCAATTATTAAAGTGTTTAAGGTCACATGGATGGACTAGACATTTAGATAATAAAGAAGAGTTGGAAAAGAAGTATAAAAATATAGATCCGCGATTTATTTTTGTTAATTTGGGATATAATTTTAGACCTATGGAAAACCAAGGTGCAATGGGATTAGTTCAATTAAAAAAATTACCTATGAAAAATGAAAACAGATGTTATAATTATAAATCTATAACTGATGCTATAAAAAATCACAAAAAATTCAATAATCAAATTACATTTGTCAATGTATTAGATGATACAAATCCATCTTGGATGGGATGTCCTATGTTTTTAAATAAAAAATATAAAGATAAACATAGAGAGTTTTTAAAATATTTATCAAAAGAAAAAATAGAAAATAGGCCAATTATATCAGGTAATTTTATTAGACAGCCTGTTTTTAAATTATTAAATATAGAGGGTATAAATAATCCTGAATCTTTTGAAGGTGGAGAATATATTCATAATATGGGTTTTTTTATTGGATTACCTTGTTATAAGTTATCTAATAAAAAGATTCAACAAATTGTTGATAAAATATTAAATTTTGATTTTTAAGATATAGGTTTAAATTGTTTTCTTATTTCCACATTACTTTCCAAAAATTTACTTATATTGTTAGAATCCTTTTTTCCTATATCGCTTTTGATAAAATGACCTTTCCATTCTAACTTTTGATTTACATATGTTGATGTAGGTCTATCAATAGGTATAGCCAAGTTGCTAATATCATTTTTATACTTTAAATAACTGTTTAATTCTGTTACAATTTTACAAACACATTCTCTAATCACTTGAGTATTTAGTTGTTCAACTTGATAAGAAATATCATCAGCAATATTTTTTGCATTTTGCAAATAAATACTTCTCATAATAATTTTAATTTGGTCTTCAGGTTGTGTATCAATAATTTTTTCAGTATTATCATATATAGATTTACGTATACCATTTTGAATAATTGTTATGTTTTCTTTACAAAAAAATACATCAGATAGTAGATTTTTCTCCCATCCACCATTTAATGCTTCGCGATAATCTGTAGAATTATCAGTAACTTGTATTTTATCTTGTAAATTAAATTTATCTTTAACTTTATCTAATAAATTTATACGACCATTATGTTTCGTATAATCAAGTTTAGATTTATTATTTATATTTTCAGAAAGAAATAACATATATTATATAGTAATAAAATATTATCTAAATTTATTTATATATATATGGGTTTTCAAAAAACAGTTTTAATCATAGCTTTAGTAATTTTAACAATAACTGTTATTTTTATTGCAACAGTTATTTCTAAAAATGAATCTAAAAAAAAATGGCCACCTGAAGTTGGAACATGTCCACCTTATTACATTGTTTCAACAGAAAATGGTGAACTAAAATGTAAAAGAGACCCAAATGCACCACGCATTGGTGAATCAGCAACATCTTGTAATATTTTAAATTTAAAACAAGGAAATACGGTAATTAGTGATAAGGCAAAATGTGACTGGGCAAACAATTGTAAAATTCAATGGGACGGTATTAGTTCACCAGACTGTAATATTCGAAGTGCCTTACCGAATATTGTTGCTTAATTTTTGCTAAATAAATTTTTAAATTGAATTAAATATTTATAAATACTTATTATAATATATGAAAATTACTATTTCTTCTTTACCAGAAGAAATAATACAATATATAATTAAACCTTATTTATCATTGGAAGACATATATCTCACAAATAAAACAGATTACATTGTTCACAAAACAGAGAAGTTTACTTCTTTGTATGAACAAAAAAAGCAAAGGTTTTCCAACTCGTATATTACATATTTACTTAGAAACGATTATTCCCTTGTTTTTGAAATATTAATAAATATAATGTTCAAGCATTGGTATAAAGCTTGGAAAATTAAATACAAAGAAGGTGTCTTCTTCTGTTATATTGATTTATTAAACTATAAATGTATTGAATATAGAGCAAATTTGTGTAGAAATATAATTAATTGTAAATTAGAAAAAAAGGGAAACCATAAAAATAAGTTTAAAAGAATAAGAATAAGAAAACATAAATGGAACAATTAGACTTAATTAATTTATTAAGTAGAACAAATGAAGAAAAAAAATTAATAGATGTTTTAAATAACTTTGAAAAAAATAAAAGCAATCTAGTATTGTCTAGAGGTGTATACGTATATGGTTGTCCTGGTTGTGGTAAAACATCATTTGTTAAAAATATATTGAAAAAGTTAAACTATGATATTATATCATATGATGCTGGTGATATAAGAAATAAAACTGTTATAGATAATATAACAAAGCATAAAATATCGGATACAAATATCATAGCAATGTTTAAAAAAGAACCTAAAAAAATAGCAATTATTATGGATGAAATAGATGGTATGAATAGTGGTGATAAAGGTGGTATTAATCAACTGATAAAATTAATAAGACCAAAAAAAACAAAAAAACAGAAAACTGAAACAATTACGATGGTTCCAATAATATGTATTGGAAATTATCACATTGATAAAAAAATAAAGGAATTAATAAAAGTTTGTGAAACAATAGAATTAAAAAAACCAACCAATAAACAAATCAAAAATATTATTTCTTTGATTTTACCAAATATTGAAATTAGCTTGAGTGAAAATATAATCGAATTTATACAAGGTGACTTAAGAAAGGTAAATTCAACATATAATATATATAAAAATCATCAAAGTATATTAAAAAACGAAATAATAAAAAATATTTTGGAAACTAAAAATTACAACGAAGATACTAAGGAAACCGTGAAAAAACTATTAAATAATAAATATTCAATAGATGAACATTCCAGTATTATGAACGATACCGATAGAACTAGTATAGGACTTTTATTTCATGAAAATATTATTGATACATTTGAAAAAAAAAATTGTGAAAAAAATATAAATCTATATTTGAAAATATTAAATAATGTAACATATAGTGATTATATTGATAGAATTACATTTCAAAAACAAATATGGGTATTTAATGAAATGAGCTCTTTAGTTAAAACAATGTATAATAATCATATTTTTCATAATTTTAAAAAAAAAGAAAAAATAAAAAAAAGGTTTAATCCCCTAGAAGTTAGATTTACAAAAGTATTAACAAAATACTCAACCGAATATAATAATAGTATATTTATACAAAATTTATGTAAACAGTTAAATATGGATACATCTGATATGTTTTTATTTTTTAAAGACCTTCGTAATACAATGACAGTTGAAGAAATTATAAATATGTTTAATAATGAAAATTATGAAATAAATAAACTTGATGTTAATAGAATATATAGATTTTTAGATTATGGAAAAGATAATAAAGAAAATTAATTAATTAGCTATACATGCAACAACTTACAGAAAGTTATAATAGTATGTATGATTTTATAAATAATTATGGAAGGGGAAGTGTTGAAAATAGTAATTGTGTAAAATTACCATTTTTTTCACAAAATCATGAAGCAGATGAGAACAAAGTAAATAATTTTAAATTAAAAGAAACCAATAGAATATTAGAAATTTTCAACGGTATACCAATACAATTAAAAAAAATATACAAAATTATAGGAAATCCACATGTTGAATATTACTTTGGAGAATGGAATTTATATAGTTTAATTAATGTTCAAAAAAGATTAAATTTAATGTTGCAAGAAATGAATTTTAATGTAGTAGATTTTGCTGTTAGAAATTGCGGCATGGGGCATTGTATTATATGTTCTTACGACCCCACAGATGGAAAAATATTTTTTAGAAGAGATGGTGGAAGTAATGGATATGAAAGAGTTGACAATTGGAACTTTATAAAATCATATAAACCTGAATACGGAAAAAAACATAAGTTCAGCGTATGGTTAAATAAAGTAGAAAAAGAATATATTCATAAACTTGAATATAAAAATAAACCATGGATGTATTTACAAGACCCATTGTTAATTAATCCTTGAATGTTTCATTCCATTCATCTATTGTGTAATTATTACTCATAGAACCATTACATCTACTACATATTGGTTGTAAATTTGAAATATTATTAGAACCACCTTTACTTTTTGGAATATTATGACCTGCCGTAAAATTAAAAACATTTATTGTATTATTACACCATGTAATGTGACATTTCCCTTTAAATTTTTCACCAAAAGTATTTAACCACAGCTGCTCTCTAACTGCTCTTGGTATTTGAGTTCCAAAATATCTAATCATTATTTAATATATATATTATAAATTATATATTAAATTGTTTATTCATTATCTTTACAAAATTGCACCATTTCATCAGGATCACGAGTAGGACATTCTTTTATCTTGTTCTTACTACCATCTGTTAACAAAACAGTTGGAAATCCTTGAACACCATTATTTTGACATTCCGGATCACTACTATCAACTTCTCTGAAACCAACCTGAGAGTCATTTTTTAATTTAAATTCTTTCCATTGTTTATCGAATCTCTTACAATGAGGACATGTATCCATACGATAGTAAACAAGAGTCTTAGACCCAAATGCTTCTGTTACATTCAAAGAATTTTGAAATGAAAACCCTAAAATTCTTTTTTTGTGAATATATTTATATACACAAAATGCAACAACAATAAGTAATGTCAATTTGACAAATTTATTGAGTTTGTTAAAACTTTTAAGTAAAGATTTTGCTTCCTTCATCAAATTTTTAAACATATACTATACTATGAGAAAAAAATTACACAGTAGTATAAAAATTCAAAAGTTCTTTATTTTTTATAATATTCTTCGGTTTTAAAGATATTGGGTTAATATGTGATGGGTCCGGTTTTTCTAATAACTGATTTTTATCAAACGTATTACTATTATGTGCAAAAACTAATATTGTTTTTTTAGGGTCTAATTGAACCATCGGTATTGTATAGTTTTTTAAAAATTGTTTTTCTTCAGCAACCTCCGCATCATCTTCATATTTTGTTATTTTTAATAATTCCTTTTTAAACGCAAATGTTCCAGCAGTTGCATGATATGGACCATATGGACCAAATTGAAATATTTTTTTATGATTTTTAAAATATATATTACAAATACTTGAACCCGCAATTAATACTTGTTTATTAGAAGTAAGTTTTAATACACTATGTCTAATTCTTTCTGGTGGATAATAATCATCATCATCCATATATACAATAATATCACCGGTGCATTTTGTATGCATGAAATTCCTTTTTTGTCCTAATTTCATCTTTTCCTCAAGTCTGAAATATTTCACATTTGATATGTCTTTAAATAAATCCTCAACACAATCTTCACCATCATCTATTACTATCCACTCAATTAATTCCTGTGGATATGTTTGATTTTTTAAACACATAATACAATATGGTATAAACTTTCGTCTATTATATGTAGGAGTGCATACACTTACTCGCGGTTTTCCCGAAAGAGATACATTCCTTCCCTTTTTTCCTTTTTTTCCCATTTATTTAAATTCAACACTTATGTTTTAAATAAATTTTTTTATGAAGTTTTAGAATCTTTTCTAGTTGTTTCTGGAATATTTAAATTGGGGTCACCATACCAACCAGCCCATCCGCTGTTTCCACGCATCCAAGATATAAATTGGAATAATGACCAGGCACCCATAACACCAATTGCAGCGCCTTTTTTAATAAAGTTATCGTAAGGTAATGAATCTGCAATTGCCCAAGAAGTAACCAAACACAGTTCAAATATAAATAATCCTCTATATCTATATTCTCCAAACATATTTCCTTTCCAAAATTGTGAACCATCTGGTGTAAATAAATGACCAACACTTAGATAAATAAATGAACGAATTGTTTGTAATATTCCTGTAATAGTTGAAACAATAATATTTTGCAAACTAGGAAATAATGAACCACCTGCACAAAGAAATGCCATAATAATATTCACAACAGGTATCCAACACGTTAATCCAAATAATAATTGTGGTATAAATAAAAAGTTACCTGACCATAACCAACCAGTTAATATACTGTTTTCTTTTAGAAATCCATATGCATAATATTGTGCTGAAGTTTGTATAATTGAAATCCAAGGATATATGGAGATCATTAAAAATGATATGAATGCGGGTGAAAGGTGAATAAGAAAACCTATAATAATCCACATCAATCCCGAAGGATTATTAGGAAACAAAGAACCAATATATTTTAACATTTTATTCATAATCCATCTATGTGTTGACCATGAGCTTTCCTGAACCCAACTAAAAATATCAGGAGCACCTTGTGAAAATAATTTTACCCAACCTCCAGAAATAAAATATGTTAGTTGTTCTATTAAAGTAGGTGGTAGTTTTTTCTTTTTTCCTTGAGAATTTCCTCCTTTCATATTATTCGATGGTGCTGTAGATGGTGCTGTAGATGGTGCGGTAGATGGTGCTGTAGATGGTGCTGTAGATGGTGCTGTAGATGGTGCTGTAGATGGTGCTGTAGATGGTGCTGTAGATGGTGTGTTAGATGGTGCGGTAGATGGTGTGTTAGATGGTGCTGTAGATGGTGCTGTAGATGGTGCTGTAGATGGTGCGGTAGATGGTGCGGTAGATGGTGCTGTAGATGGTGCTGTAGTATTTGTTTTTTTAAATATCCCATCTCCTTTTTTCATACCAGATATTTCATTTACAGAACTATAAACATTTAAATTTTCATCACCAAATAAACTACCATCATTGTAAAAAGGATTTTTAATTGTATCACCATTCATAGTAACAGTTTCTCTTCCATCACATTTCCAACTATAAGGAGGTCCATATTTATTAGAAGCTATGTCTAGATTTAAATATACCTTACCTATAGGTCCTAGTTTTTCAACCTTTCTACCTTTATCATCCACCTCTTCACCATATGATGTGGCACCACCATATCCACCTTTTCCGTAATATATTTCAAAGTCATGATATATTTTTTTAAATACTTCAAATTGTTTATCACCATCAGAACCTGTTAAAGAATCAATATTACTTGAGGGTTCATTATCTGTTGTCGCAATATTAGATACTGAAGGTTGTGTAGATTCTTGTTCACCGCCGCCATAATGAAATATTTTTTTACTTTTATTTTTTCTTCTTCCATTGGAACGTTTTCTACTTTTTGATGTCATTTTTGAAAACTTTTTTTCTAAAAATGATTTCCAACTAGAACCTCCACCTTTTTGAGTTTTATGAAATTCAGAATGTAATTCTTCAAATTTTTTTTTGGCTGTATCCGCTAAATCATTATTTAAAGGGTCTCTATTGCTATAGGGCATGTAATCTTTATGATAAGGCCAATCAAACCATCCAGGATTATATGCATCAGAATAATCATTATATGGATTGGATTTAGATCTACCAGCAAGATATATGAAATTTGACCCAAAAGCCCAAATAGTGACTAGAGTTATTATTTTAATAATTAAATTTTTAATAAATGAACTCCATGTAGGATTTTTTGACATATGTATTATATATTTATTATATTAAAATATAATTATTCTAAAAAAATCATTTAAATTTAAAATTATAAATGAAATTATATATGAAAGTTGATAACACCCCACAGTTAGATTTTAAAGATGTTTTGATTAGACCTAAGAGAACAACACTAACTTCACGTTCACAAGTGAATTTAGAAAGAGAACTAAAGTTTCCACATTCTAAACAAGTATGGAAAGGGGTTCCAATCATTGCAGCAAATATGGATACAACAGGAACATTTGGGGTGTATGATATTTTAAGTAAAAATAAGATGTTAACCTGTTTAAATAAATTTTATAATTTGAAGGATTATGAAGAACGTTGGAAGAAAAATCCAATGGACCCAGATTATTTTATGATAAGCACAGGAATAGATGAGAGAAATTTCGGCATTTTAAATGATATAGTTACTTTTACAAAATGTAAATGGTTATGTGTGGATATTGCGAATGGTTATATGGAACAATTGGTAACATTTTGTGCGAAGTGTAGAGCATCATGGCCTGATATTATTTTGGT
>Ga0315330_10002676_pt1 | contig 12232 bp, 9 predicted proteins | sample M140m34915metaG_FD_203453 | JGI IMG/M metagenome (GOLD analysis project Ga0315330, IMG submission 203453) | Ammonia-oxidizing marine archaeal communities from Monterey Bay, California, United States - M1 40m 34915 | ecosystem: Environmental > Aquatic > Marine > Intertidal zone | place: USA... | reverse complement strand
AGATGATGGCCAACAGTGCATAGGTGACTATGGCAGCTGTTTCTCCGGTCAATCCATCCCCCCCTTGTCAATCTCCTTATTCAATGACTCTAACTCCGCCCTTAGATTGTATATCGAGTAGTTCAGCAAAACTAAACCAACGAACAGGATCATGAATGAAATTGCGCCAAAACCCATCACACTACGTATTTCCGGCGCAACCCCGGTTTCCTCGGAATCCCTCAGAATAACTCCTGGGTGCCTATTCCTCCAGATTGTTGTTGCCGCAGCGGTAATTGGTACCAGAATGAATCCGAACAAACCAATGGCGGCTAGTGTGTCCCTGGTTTCTTCCCCGTCGGGCTGGCTCCTTAGTGACATCACAAGGAACAAGGCCACCGAAGTCAAGAGTGCGTATGTGTTTAGCCTAACATCGCCCCAGTCCCAAAAGACCCCCCATTCGACGGACCCCCATATCGGACCCGATATCAGGACCCCTAAACCGAACAGCAGACCAAGTTCAGAGCTAATGACGACCATAGCCCAACCCCTCTCAGAGCGCTTGGCGTACCATGAAAAGGCACCAAGGAAGAGAAGGCAAAAGGACAGGAATGAGGACCATGCGAATGGTACGTGCCAGAATAGTATCCGATATGCCTCGGGGGCGTTCCAATTGTCAGGGTCGACCAAAGGGGCTTGGAAGAATCCAAGGAAGGCCGTAATTGTGGCACATGATAGCCCCAATACAGTAATGACTACTGCTGAGTCTCTGTAATCTCCCACAGGTGTGCGAAAAACAACATAGTGATGAATGCTGTTGGTCAGTAATCTGGAATCAAGATAGCAGATAGCCAGACAAGAGCAGAGATTACGCTAGCAACGATACAAGTGACCAATGGTTCGTGAATTGACGTGCCCCATGTCATCCCGTTGTCAATGATTGAAGATAGTGCATCCGTCAATTCGAGGAAAGGCCAGACCATTACTACCAGCAGGAGTGGTGCAGGGGCGGCTGAAGACCTAGAGAGGTCGGAAACCAAGAGATGGAGGGCCGTAGATGCAATCGCCAGGTCCATCATGGCCAAGGCGGGAATCCACAACCACGCCAGCACCTCGGAAGAAACTTGGGCATCAACAGTTCCTGAAAGCATGAACCAGGAAAGGTATGTTACCGGGATCGGCAGAATAATCGAAGCCCCGGTAATTGAGAAAGCTGGTCTTGCCATCGGGCCGGCGACAGCATCCCACCAACGACCACAATCAGACTCGGAAAGCCTGGATACCAATGCGGGTGATGAGATCGATGCGATAAAGGCAGGAGCGAGTACCAAAGCAGAGAGGAGCCTGCTATCATGAGACTGTAGGTCGTAATCCATCAACAAGGCATAAGAGAGTAGGATGGCAACAATTGCTGGGGTTGCCCTTCCAACTGTTTCTATGGGGTTTCGAATCTCCATTCTAATTGACCAACGGATTAGAGATGAGATTGCGCGCTTCTCGGATGATTTGACGGGTTTGGGCAATTCACAGGGTTCTCCGATTGACTTCCCGGGCGATTCACTCAGGATACTGTCTTCGATTGAAATTATCCTATCTGCACATGACGAGAGGTCTTTGTCATGAGTTGCAAACAAAATACCATGATTCCGAGATGATAGCGCCCTAATCCAACCCTTCAGTATCTCTTTTGCGGAGTCGTCTAGACCTTCAGATGGCTCGTCTAGAAGGACTACTCTGGGAGTCTCGCTTAGTACTGCAGGGGCTAAGCCGCACAATATGGATAGTCGACGTCTGAGTCCGCCAGAAAGGTGTGCGACGCGATCGTCGGACCTATGGCGGAGGCCCCAGTGCCCCAATAGGTCCTCTATTTTCTCCCTCCGAGGATGAATGCCTGAGGCAGAAAGGGATACTTCCAATCTCTCTGAAACAGTCTCTTCACCGGAGATTCCACCCTTCTGAAGTGTCAGACCCATGGGGGGAGGGGGGTTTCTGCGACCATCCGAGTCCCTAACCAATATCGATTCCCCCTCATCATGCCAGATTACTTCCCCTGACCTCAATGGCAAGATTCCAGCAAAAGACTCGATCAGGGTCGTCTTTCCAGATCCATTGTCACCCATTACTGAAACTACTTCTCCCGATCCTATGGTGGCAGAAGCACTATTCAGCACCACGGATGGCCCCCTGTGTACTTCTATCCCATTTACCTGGGCCAATGTCGATATGGGCATATTGTGCCGGCAGAGGACTGTCATATTGAGTGTTCCATAACTGCGAATCCCTCTTTAGAGCAAACATCTGGGACCAATCAATGACCAGAGACACAGACTTTCTCTGGGATCATTTAGAGACGATTGACTTCCTCTGGATTGCGATTCTCTTTTTGACTGCGGTTGGGCCGATATTCTACGCTGGCAGGAAAGGTGATAGTTTGGCGCTTGCAGTGGTTCTTTCTCTACTTCTTGTCCATTTCGTCCAGTACTTCTTGACAGTTCTCCAACACGAGTTCTTTGATTTCTTTCCTGTCGATATTTTCGGTCTAATACCTTCTTTGTCAGGGGAACCTTCTCATTTCCACCGGATGTTCACTTCTGCATGGTTGCATGCCGACTTTATCCATGTTCTTTTCAACATCCTCGTAATAGCATTGGCCGGAGTTCCCCTTGAGCAGAGGTTGGGGGCAAAGAGATGGTTTGCTGTATACTTCATGGGATTCCTTGGTGGGAACCTCGCTTGGGTCTTGACCCATCCAGACTCAGATACTCCGGCGATTGGGGCTAGTGGGGCTGCATTTGGACTTCTGGGGGCGTACATGGCCTGCTGGCCTGAGGACAAAATCGAATTCCCCCTACTTTTGCTAATCAAAGCTTGGCCCGTTTGGCTAATTGCATTCATCCGACTAGGGATGGAAATTTTGCATATGTACACGATTCAGAGTGGCACTTCAGGAGAGGGTGATATAGCCCATATGGCACATGTGGGTGGGTTCTTCCTAGCTTACCTTTTCGCAAGACCCATCGCAAAGGGAGCGCCTAGTCCGATAGGGGATATTGGCGCTTCGGGAAAATCTTCTTCATTGTCGGATGATATCAGAAAACAGGCTACTGCTAGGATGGGTAGTTTGCAAAATGACCCTTGGTCGTACGCGGGAAAGGACTTGGAAGGGAGCGCTGCAAGAATTCTGACCAGACTTAGAGAAGAGGGGGACGAGTTGGAAACTAGGAGAGCCTGGCTAGAAGAGTTAGCGGAACACGTGATCTGTCCTGTTTGTGATGGGGAAATCATCGCTATCGACGATAGGGGGGTATGCAGGTTGAAATGCTCCATTTCCCAGAATCACATGAAGTGGCCATAAGTGACAATCTGGCAAGCACGTACAGGTTGGAATTATACAGGTCTTGACTTTGGCTCTCTAAGAGAGCCATGGTCAGAGGTCGAGGAAAGTTCTTCCCATTTGTCATCGCGACTCTGGTTTTCTTGCTTGACGTGCCCATAGGGGCTGCTCATGTTCCAGATGTAGAAAATTCTGAATCTTCTGTTTTAATCAGAGGCGAAAGGCCAACTATTCCGCCATTTATGTGCGGAGAAGAAGAATGCCAGAAAGATCGTAGCCCATCCCATACGCCTGTGGATTCTAGCCCACCGGCAATGGAATTTGGGTGGTGGGATGGTTTCTGGTCCGACTCCGACGCCAATGGTTTGGATGACAGGCTCCAACTTATCTTAGCAGGTGAGAGGGAGTCGGTCTCACTTACTTCAATCGTTGGACCCGATGGCAGGGGCACAGTTGCAATAATTGTCCACTATGCTTGGCACCCGGGAGAATCGGATATCGATTCATTGAGAGGCAAGATCGAGGAATATGGTTGGGAAAAGGAAGGATCTTGGTTCATGGTGATGGATCACCTAGATGCCATTGTCCTAGATCACGTCCCCATTAGTTCTCTTGTCGACATATGGGGACTAGATGGAGTGGTTCTTGTCGAGGAACAGAACGTCATCGTCCCATATCTGGATAAAGCGGCGAAAGGGTCCAAGGTTAGGACATCGGGAGTCTATGACGAGGCTTTGAGGGGCCTTGGTTACCATGGATCTGGTAAAGTAATCGCGATTCTTGATACCGGTGTAGACAATGAGCACTTCTCGCTTGACGATTTCTCGGACAGTAACAAGGACAACACAAAGGAACCAGATGACTTGCAGGACCCAAAATGGGTCGGAGGATGCGATGCAACGGGAGTAGGGCAATCGGGATGCAACGATGAGGACCCAGATGATGGGGATGGACACGGAACTCACGTAGCCGGAATAGCGCTCGGAACTGGAGACTCCAGCCGGGTTAATCAGGGGTACGCCCCGGGTTCTTATCTAGTCGATGTGAAAGTCATGGAAGACTATGGCGGAGGAAACTCCCAGTCAATTCTAGCTGGAATCCAGTGGGCAATAAACAACAAAGACACCGATTGGGGGAATGGAAATGGATCAAACAAAGGCATCCACGTACTTTCGATGTCCTTCGGAAGAGCTAGCACCATTGGCGACAACAACGAAGACGGGACATCGGCAGAAGGAAACCTGGTTAATCAGGCCTCGGAGAATGGTTTGGTCTGCGTAGCTGCAATTGGAAATGATGGGGCTAACAATGTTAACTCCGTAGGCGCGGCTGATACCTCAATCACCGTTGGATGGCTAGATGACAAGAATACGATAGAGCGTAGCGATGACTCGATTAGCTCAAACTCAAACTATGGTCCAAGACTGGATGATGACGACGGTGACTCATGGGACGAAATGAAACCCTGGGTAGTGGCACCCGGATCCAACATCAACTCTGCAGAGCATGCTGAATCATCTGGAATAATTCCGGGTTCAGAAGTCAATAGGGCTAGTGATGACTACACGCAATTATCAGGATCCAGTATGTCCACTCCTGCAGTGGCCGGACTTGTGGCAATAATGCTAGAAATCGGCGAAATGCGCAAAATGCCATTCATGGAGGAAGATAATCCCGGTATAGAGAGATATGAGGCCATTAGGAGTTTTCTCGCAAGTGGCTCTGAGTTCAGAGATGAATGGTCCCCAGATGAGACTTGGCAAGGAAACAACTGGAACACCAAATATGGTTTCGGAATTATTGATGGTGGAAAGGTGGCTAGTGAGATGTTCGGCTACACTGGAGGCGGCGGGGGCAATGAGACATCGGGACCCGGAGCGAACCAAGAGGGGCATTGGGTCGAGATAGAAAGTCCGTCAGCTTATTCATGGTTGGTGGAGGGAAGAGGGTACAATCTGAGAGGGCATATCAACGAACATGGCGAGGACAATGGCACTATCGAGGAAGTCGTCGTAAGTGTGGAGATGGAATACAGGGAGACTTCCGACACGCCCAAGCAAAAGTCTACTCTGGTAAACTGGTCGAATCCCACGGGAATAGCCAACTGGACTACGCCATTCGAAGTTCCAGACCTTCCGGATGAATACACCGATGTTTCAGTAACAGGGATGGTTGCAGCGAGGAATGACATAGGCAGATGGAGTAATACAACTGAGTTTTTCTTCCCAGTGGGCAGGGTCAACATCTCGCTAGAAGGACCTAGTGGCCAAGGCGATCTGGAAGGGAATGTGAGAGTTCATGGGCAGTTCCATTCAATAGGAAATGCCACAATTCAATGGAGATTGGACAGCGAGGAATGGCAGGATGGTTCATTTTACCACGATGGAGAGTGGACAATAGAGGACCAAAAGGGGATGAGGCACGCAACATCCAGGTACAAAGGGGATGGCAGTCTCGATCCTGATTACCAAGGTCACGCATATTGTTTCCATATGTTCAAAGCTGCTCAGAATTCTGGAAATGGAGTAGATTGCAAAGATGATGATGATGGATGGACTGAATGGAGTTTCAACTGGGATACGACACAGCACAAAGATGACGAATACCGAATCTCAGTAAGAGTTCTTAGCGCTGTTGGGGTGATTTCTAAAGAGATCAGGAGAGTTGTCAAAGTCGACAACATAGACCCTATGCCAGACTTGATTTTTGTAAGTAAATCTATTTCAGTCCAGGAATATGGCATTCCGATGCAGGAATCATTCGTCAACACGTTCTTGGAAGTCAGGGCCACGATTAGGAATACAGGGGACAAAGCTGCCACCGACGTCGGGATAATTCTGGAAGAATGGGGAGAAAGGCGAGACGAGTATGTGATTTCAAACATAGACTCCGGCCAGTTCGTTGAAGTCGTGCTGTATTGGAACCCGATGGACTCGGGTGACGCTCTAATATCCATAACCATCGACCCCCTGAATTCGATCCAAGAGTTAGACGACAGCAACAATGACCTTGTCGGTTCCTTCTCCGTCAACCCGAGGCCACCCGGGGTCGACCTTGCGATTCGGGCAGGATCAATCTCTGCAGTGACGGTGTCTAGCCCGATTCCCAGGCCTGACGAGTCTGCAGTTATCCAAGCGAGAGTAGACAACCTAGGCTCACAAGATGCAGTCGGAGTCTCAGGTTCTCTAGAAATAATGACAGATAGGGGATGGGAATTGATTGCTAATTCAACCACTCCACTAGTACTGGGAGGTTCTCACTCGATGATTTCTTTTCCCTTTTCTCCAAATACCACGGGACCACTGGACGTTAGGGTGAGTGTCATTTTGGAAAGCGGGGGAGACAATGACTGGTCGAATAACGAGCGCCTCAAGACCATTCTCATCGATAGTACCACCTTGTCTGGGCCGAGGAATGCTGACCTCAATCCCGGAGAGGCGCCTCTTGCCATAGTAAGCCTAGACAGCGAAGAGGGCGACGATCTGTTAATTGGCGAGAAAGACGGTTCTCTTTTCATGTACAAACTAACTGAGAGCAAATCGTTAATTGAATGCAATAGCGTGATTGAGGAACGATGGTCGGGAGACATTGCAATAGTCGGAACTGACGAAGGTTTTGCGCATATTGTTTGGACAAGGCGCTACTTGGGGCCGAACTGGTACCTAATGCAGACCCTGAGTTACTCGACCATCGACTCAACTTGTAGAATTGCCCCCCCTCAGGACCTGCTCCCGGGAATTCCGCTTTCTGATGGCAAATATTGGGGCATAGACATGGACATCAGGGATTCGGAAATTCTTGTTTCCGGATATCACAGGGACGTTTTCAGCGGGGGTAGCCTAGAAGACGAGACCAACATCTTCCTACTCCATTCAGAAAACCCACTGTCCTCCGATGACTGGAATATTCAAGCCGAAATAATCCAGAACATCGAGGCTGACCCTTATCAGAATGATCCCCTATCTATCGAATTTGGCCATGAACAGGCCCATATCCTATACCAAACAGTCAGAAATGACACCACTGGGAAGGACAGACTTGGCGTTTGGTACTCTCATGGCGAGATAGGCCAGGAGAAGTGGACATATCGTAAAGCAGTTGGTGATGAGGCTGCCCTCCCTGTGCTGACAGTTATCGAAGATGATGACGAGGATACCTTGGTATCGCTATGGAGAGAAGGGGACCCCCAAGACTCCGAGCTTATCGTTTTTGTAACGAATTCAAATTTCGTCACAATTGACGGAATGGAGACAAGGATTCCGGCAAGAGGAATGGCGGGAATCGGAATAGTAGAATCGGATAGGGGGATTCAGGTCCTATTTGACAGAGTCGGGGCAAGTGGCCCCCAAGTAGAGTACGGGTTAATTGACTATGATGATGGTTGGATAGGCCTCTCCAACACATTATTCAGAGGCCAATACAAGTCTATAGACCGGTCAGAAGATTCTGGAGAAACCATGATGATGGTCTCAGCTTCTGATGGCTGGCAAATTAGGACTTTGATAGATGACGGTTCCTCCAAACGCGAAGGAAATCTAGCCGATCAGTTAAGATCATCTCTCGGCTTGGATAAAGAGAGTTTCGAGATTCTAGTAATTGGTGTCGCAATGGCTGTCCTCATTCTTGGAATGGTGACCTTGGTCGGACTTTCCGCTCAGGGAGTCAGGTGGATGGGGAGAAGGGGGTCCATTGACAAAGATGCCAGCGTAGTGATGGAGGATGACGTAGTTGACCTAGTCGGCGAAACCGATTTGTCGATTGCTTCGGACGAGGTCGAAATAGTCCGAGGTGAGGAGGATGTGCCCCCATTAAGCGGGCGCGATAGCAGGAGGGCAAGGAGAGAAAAGAGAGGTTATGAGGATAATGCCGTGCTAGAAAATGAGGAGATAGAAACCATTGGTGCGGCATTTGAAATCCCCATTCCAGCATCTCCAATGGCGCCCCAAAATGCAGGCCAAGTAAACTGCTTAGGATGCGGCAGCAGGTTCGCCAGGGAGCCCGGTGTAATGTCAACTAAGTGTCCTGTTTGTGGTTCGAAAATCGATCTCTGAGGGTTAGGGGATGGGCACAATTCTTCTCGCTTCTGCATCCGAAAGGAGGAGGGGCATTATGAGGGGCCTCTCAGAATCAGACGGGGAGAATTTACTATTCGGAGTTCTGGGGGAACCAGAACCAGAACCTTCGATGAGTCTTGCAGTCAATCTTCAGGTCGAAGCATCGTGCATGCACAAGGCCAGATCTGCCGTCTTGGAATTTGGCTCCGATGAGGCGAATGGAGTAGAAATTATTGTGGTGTCAGACACACTGGTTGAGGATCCCGATGATTGTCAGGTTGCATTGGGCAAACCAAGGGACAAAATTAGTGCTACTTCGGCCCTCATTAGGCTCTCTGGAAGGAGACACAAAGTTTGGTCATCCACGGCAATAATCTCTAGAAATAAACCGGGTATGCATGTTGGCCTGGGTTGGATGGCTGAGGTCTGGACAGATTTCGCAATAGTGGAATTTGATGAAATAGAGGCGGATGAAATGGTGGAACTGATAGAGACGGAGTCATGGATTGGTAAGGCTGGAGGTTATGATTTGGCCGGAAAGGCGGGCTCTTTTTCGAGAGTAATAGAGGGCGATGATGTTACGGTTCTGGGTTTCTCGGCAAGAGGATTTGACGAAATCAGGAGATTATTTCTCTAAACGAATGTGACGTCGCCAAACTTCAAGACGAACTCTCGCTGAATCTCATCGAACCATTCAAGCATTGACGAATCGAAGCGAACGGTACAAACCTCATCATCGTGCAGCAAATCGTCTTGAATTCCCTTCAGCGTCCCAGGTGCAGCCCCACAGGAGACGCATGCTCCGTCTAGATCTATGACTAGTGAAAGAGCCCTACCTCCGTCGCTTCTTGCCAATATTTCTCCACTAGATACCACAAGGGCACCACCATGCCCATCCAAAGCCGCCCTAACCGGGCCAAGTCTAGCCATCAGCGCGGGAACCAGAGATTCATCTGCAGATTCGAACAGCCCAAGAAGGGATAAGGAAAGTAGCCGAGAAGTCTCGCTTGGATCAAATTTTTCTGAAATTCTACGTTCTGCCTCATTCTTAATAGCCTCACTAATCTGGGATCTGTATGTTGCCTCCAGATCATCCTGCGCTACTTTATCGATTCCGTTTCCCATCTTATTTATGGGAGCAAGCGGGCCATTATAGGGTCATCTAACGAAGCAAGGGATTGAATAGTCAATTAGTCCCGGTGGGAACAAGGATGGTTGACGGCATGTCATTACTAGAAATCAAAGAGCTTCGGGCGGGCATTGATGGAAATGAAATTCTAAAGGGTATTAATCTCGAAATTGGACCTGGTGAAATTCATGCGATAATGGGGCGAAACGGCAGTGGTAAAACGACAACTGCGAATATCATAATGGGTCACCCGGACTTTGAGGTAGAGTCGGGGGATGTGTTGCTTGAGGGCGAGAGTCTGCTGGAATTAGAATCATGGGAGAGGGCTCGAAAAGGTGTCTTTCTCTCATTCCAGTATCCACAGGCAGTTCCGGGACTTCAGGTTGGAAATTTCCTCCGTAAGTCGGTTGCTAGCATTAGAGGGGAAGAGGAGGCCAAGGGTTCTGCCTTCCGAGAGCGGTTGACTAAGGCGATGGAGGCACTCGATATACCACGCACCTTCATGTCTAGATATGTCAATGACGGTTTCAGCGGGGGAGAGAAGAAACGCTTTGAGATCCTGCAACTGATGCTACTAAAGCCTCGACTTGCAGTTCTCGATGAGACAGATAGTGGCTTGGACATAGATGGGATAAGAACTGTGTCCGAAGGAGTAAATGCAGCAATCAGGGGAACTGATTCTGGAGCATTGATTATCACTCACTACTCTAGAATTCTAGAGCATGTACAACCGGATATGGTGCATGTACTGTTGGATGGCAAGATTGTATCCTCAGGAGGACCTGAGCTTGCTACAAAACTTGAAGAGAAGGGTTACGAATGGCTGAAACAAGAATGAGGTGCTTAGGTGGGAGATAACAGTGAAGCTCGCGGGGCGGTAGGGGAGTACAAGGCTGGATGGCATGACCCTGAAGACTCGACGATTAGATTCGACTTTGGCCTTTCAGAAGAAGTGGTTAGAGAAATATCTAATCTAAAGAATGAGCCTCAATGGATGACCGATATCCGAGTTAAAGCCTTCAATCACTTCTCTAAGAGGAAAATGCCCACATGGGGCAACATGTCAATGTTAGAAGAGATTGACTTCGACAACATCTGCTACTACCTGAGATCGTCAGAATCTACTGAGAAGGACTGGGATGACGTGCCTGAGGACATCAGGAACACTTTCGAGAGGCTGGGTATTCCTGAAGCAGAGCAGAAGTGGTTGTCTGGAGTAACTGCTCAGTATGAGTCGGAGGCAGTATACCACAGCATCAGAGAAGACTTGGAAAGCCAAGGAGTGATTTTCCTGGATATGGACAGCGGGCTCAGGGAATATCCAGATCTGGTGAAAAAGTGGTTCTGTTCCGTGGTCCCTTACTCCGATAACAAATTCTCTGCGCTAAATACCGCAGTCTGGTCCGGTGGATCATTCATTTATGTGCCAGAAGGGGTTCATGTTGAGATGCCAGTACAGGCATACTTCAGAATCAATGCAAAGAATATGGGTCAATTCGAAAGAACCCTGATTATTGCAGATAAAGGAAGCAGCATCCATTACGTCGAAGGATGTACCGCCCCTACATACTCAACTGACTCACTGCACTCTGCAGTAGTAGAATTGATTGCTCTTCCCGGTTCGCACATCCGGTACTCGACTATCCAGAACTGGAGTTCAAATGTTTACAATCTAGTCACAAAGAGGGGAATAGCGCATGAAAAGGCCAAGATTGAGTGGGTAGATGGCAATATTGGAAGTAAACTCACGATGAAATATCCCTCTGTTATTCTTAAGGGTGAAGGCAGTCATGCAGAAGTAATTTCGGTTGCATATTCCGGAGAAGGTCAGCACCAAGATGCTGGGGCTAAGATTCACCACCTAGCATCCAACACAACTAGTAAAATTCTCTCAAAGAGCATCAGCAAAAATGGAGGCAGGGGATCTTACAGAGGAATGGTGACAGTTTCGCCCAAAGCGGATAACTGCAAATTGAACGTGGTCTGTGACGCGCTAATCCTGGATGAAGGTAGCAGGTCGGACACATATCCCACAATGGAAGTAGCGAACGCAACTGCAAGGTGTGAACACGAGGCGAGTGTTTCGAAGGTTAGCGATGAGCAATTATTCTATCTAATGAGCCGTGGACACTCAGAGGAAGAGTCACTGGCGATGATTGTCAATGGTTTCTTCGAACCCTTCACAAGAGAGCTCCCCATGGAATACGCGGTGGAGCTCAATCAACTGATGGCTCTTGAGATGGAAGGAAGCATAGGTTGAGGTCGAATAATGGATTCGGCCTCGCGATACCTCAGAATGGAGACGCCAGATAAGGCGGATCATCTTTGGAGATACACCCCCTGGAAGAAGGTGCACCCTACTGGGGACTTGTCTGAGATCCCAACTCTAGGTCAGCCCGAGATTAGTCTGAATCTGATTGACGGTTCGAAGGCCCCTAATGGAATCGAATTGAAACGCGGCGGTTCCGGGGAACCAGATTTCTCAATGAGCAGCGCTTTGACAAATTCATTCCTTCATGCTTCGGCTAAGGATTCTCAATGGACGTTGGTCGTGGAAAGAGGTTTCTCTCCCGGCAAGCCTGTGATTCTTGATATTAAGGCGGGTGATTTTCCATCCATTGCACACATCTCATTGGAAATAGGAAAGATGGCGGAATTTGAATTGATTACCAGGGTAACTGGCAACAGCGAATGGTTCGGACTACTGAGGACAGGTCAGATTCAAGACGGGGCAGT
>Ga0315330_10002675_pt1 | contig 12236 bp, 9 predicted proteins | sample M140m34915metaG_FD_203453 | JGI IMG/M metagenome (GOLD analysis project Ga0315330, IMG submission 203453) | Ammonia-oxidizing marine archaeal communities from Monterey Bay, California, United States - M1 40m 34915 | ecosystem: Environmental > Aquatic > Marine > Intertidal zone | place: USA... | reverse complement strand
TCGGTGACCGCGGCCGGTGGTTTGCACAACACGGCTGGCATGTCGTTCTTGTCGATCTTCCAAACCATGGGGATTCGGACAATATTCCTCTTTGGTCAGCATACAAATCAATGCAGTATCTTGCAACACTATGCGAACAAGTATCTGATATCATTCCAAGCAAAAATGTTACGCAAGCAACATATTATGGCCATAGTATTGGCGGTTTCATTGGTTTGAGGCTTCTTTCAGAAAAAAAAGAAATCAAAATCAGTGGCAGGAAATTTACCAAACTGATCCTCGAATCACCGATGACCATGTACAGTCCAATTTTAGAGGAAATTGCTGCGAGATTAAGAATCCCAAAACCCCTTTTGAATCTGTATCGTAAGAGGCTGATTCAAAGGTTCAATTCCACTCTTTCCCCACGGGGGACATTCGATTCAATGGAGGATTTTGATTTACCTCGCTGGGGCCTTCCAACCCTCCCAATTCTTTGCATTCAAGCCAGCCCCGACAATCGCCTAGGGTTCGGTCATTATGAACGACTCTTGCAGTCGTATGAGGTCGAAAACGAAGGACAATTTGTGACTCATCATCTGGTTGAAGGATTGACCCATTCAGGAGCAAAGATCAACGAAGAACGAGACCAATTGATTTCACAATGGCTCGAAAAAGAATTTTGATCATTCTTGTTCTTGTATGTCTGCCTGCTCACGAGCGAGTTCTCTCATGTCATCGACTTCATCGAGTTCATCCACAATCTCCTCGCCGAGCAAAGTCTCCAGAACGTCTTCCATCGTCACCAAGCCTGCAGTGCCTCCAAACTCATCACGTACGATGGCAAATTGCTGCCTCTCTTCGAGGAACATTTCTAAGGCTGCATCAACTGATGTTTTGGTGGTGAGGAAAAGAACGTCCTTTCGTAAATCGTTCATCGTGGTGTCCCACTCATCTCGACTTGCAGCCATCAATAATTCAGATCGAATTACGATCCCTGAGATGTCATCAATTGTCTCTTCAAAAACAGGGATTCGCGATACGCGAATTATTTTGTGTTCATCCAAGACTTCTTTGACGGTTGAATGGAGTCCGAAGGCCTTCATAACAACGCGTGGGGTCATGATATCGCCGACGTGCATCTCCCGCAATTTAAGCAGGTTATGAATGACGGTCTCTTCATCCTTTTCTATAATTCCCTCTTCTTCACCGAGGTCGGCTAGAGCTGCAACATCGTCCCTCGTCACGAGGGTGTGATCGCCCTTTGGCAGAATTGATTTCAAAATTTGAATCGGGATGATTAAGAAACTGAGGACAAAGGTGAGTTTTTGCAGAATCCATCCAGTTGGACGTGCGAGTTGCTTCCAGTAGGCCGTACCGAGGGTCTTGGGAATGATCTCTGAAAGGAAAAGAACCAGCAGCGTCAAAACGACTGAAGCAAGTGTGACAATGTCCGCTCCCCAAATTTTGGCCACTTCTGATCCAACACCGGCCGCCCCCATCGTGTGAGCGATTGTGTTGAGGGTTAGGATCGCCGTGAGTGGTTTGACAGCATCATCAGACTTCAATGAAGACCAAACAGGCCCCGATGGTCGCCCATCTTTCTCCCACATTGCAATCTGGGTGTGGGGAATAGAAAGGACCACTGCTTCGAGAATAGAACATAGGAATGAGACTCCTAGAGCCAATGTGAGGTAGAATATGAGAAGGGTGATATCCCCTTCGCCAGTAGTATCAATTGCGGTTCCTACCGCTGCCATTGCTGAATATTCCATGGATTTTCGAGGGCTCCTGTCCGTTCGGGTGTATTCCCTTCCATGTGAGATAGGTTCTTCAAAATGACGCTTACAAGCCGTTGAAAATATGCGCCCCAAAAAAGTCAATTTCGGCTCAACACACTCGCTTCACCAAGGGTTGCTATGATGAGTTTAAGACTAAGTTATCTTTCGAGTTGAATGTCATGACTGGAGACCATGTTTTGATTTGCGTCGCTTGGCCATATGCCAACGGCCCTTTACATCTCGGTCATGTCGCCGGATGTTACCTTCCACCAGACATTCATGCACGCTTTGAACGGGCAAAAGGCAACCGAGTCCTCATGGTATCCGGCTCTGACGAGCATGGTACGCCCATTACGGTCTCTGCTGAGCAGAATGGCGTAAGCCCCCAAAACATTGTCGATATATACCATGCAATGAACACTCAAGCATTGTTAGATCTTGGCTGTTCTTGGGAGCCTAAAATTGATCAACGTGGCGTCGAATATGGCGGTTCACTCTTCAATCGTACAACGGATCCGCGTCACAAAACAATGGTCCAAGACAATTTTACTTCCCTCCTGGAAGCAGGTCTCTTTGAAGAGAAAACCATGAAACAATACTACGAGACCAATGAAGATGGCAGTGGCCGTTTCCTCCCAGATCGATATGTGGAAGGCGTCTGCCCAGCATGCAATGCTGAAGGTGCTCGTGGCGACCAATGTGATGAGTGTGGCGCCACCTATGAAGCTGAAGAATTGAAAAACCCCGTTTCCAAAATGAACCCCAATGCATCGATCGAAGTCCGCGATACGGAGCATCTCTTCTATAGGCTGGATGTGTTTCAAAAGGCACTTGAACAACATGCCCAATCACAGCAAAAGGTTTGGAAATCAAATGTCAAAGCAATGACGAAGCAATGGTTAGACATGGGGCTGCGTCCAAGGGCGGTCACTCGTGATTTAGCATGGGGCATTCCGTTGCCACTCACTGAAGAGAAGTGGGATGGCAAATGCGTTTATGTTTGGTTCGAGGCCGTACAGGGCTATTCCACCTGCGCACGGATATGGTCAGAATCGATCGCAGGCCCAGCAGGTCACACACAGGGAATTGATGCATGGAAAAATTGGTGGGAAGTGGCTGAAGACGGTTCCACGCCAAGACATTTGTACTTCCTTGGCAAAGACAATATTCCGTTTCACACCGTCATTTGGCCCGCGCTCATTCTCGGTTTGAATCATGCACACAAGGGGCTTGGCATCGATGATGAGATCGCCCTCCCTGGCCCTGGAGAATTGGCATTAGAAACGAATGTACCTGCAATGGAGTATCTTATGCTAGCGGGTGGGCAATTTTCAAAATCACGCAAGCATGCTGTATGGCTCCCCTCGTTCCTTGAACGGTTCGACCCGGACACGCTGAGGTACTATCTGAGCATCAACATGCCAGAGAATCATGACACAGATTTCAATTGGCCAGATTTCGTTGAAAAAATAAACACTGAACTAATTGCAGCATACGGAAACTTTGTCCACCGCGTGATGACCCTTGCCCATCGTTTACCAGACGCAGATACCGCCCCGCTGCGCAACCTGGAACGGGCTGAACTCACCCTCGATCACCGTAAGAGGCTGGAAGAACTCCATGCCTCAGTGACGAGTTCACTGGAAAAGCATCGGTATAAGGAGGCACTCCGATTTGTTATGAACGCATCTCAATATGGCAACCAAATGCTACAAGCTGCAACTCCGTGGAAGTACCTTAAGGACGATACGCCTTCATCAGAGCGTACACAATCGTTGTCGGATTTGTCATTTGGATGGAGGATTTCTAAGTTCTTAGCAATCATGACTCAGCCCTTTATGCCATTCAGTGCCCAACGCCTTTGGGAGAGCCTTGGCCAATCGGGACCGGTTTCAGAGGCTTCTTGGGACGAAGCAATCGATTGGGACTCAGATATGACCTGGAATGCCGAACCTCCAACGCCACTGTTCCAACGACTTGAACTTGATGAAATCCTTGAATCTGAACAAGCCCTTGTTGAGTTGGATGGTGACGGCAACTCCGACCCTACCGGCGGGGTAAAAGGCAGTAAAAAGGGCAAATCGAAGAAGAAAACCAGCGGAGATGAAAAAATGACCGAAGCACCAGAAGGAATAGCGTATCTAAATTTTGAAACATTCATGGAAGTTGATTTACGTGTGGGCAAGATCACTGTTGTCGAGGATCACCCCGACGCTGACAGGCTCTACGTGGTGAGTCTGGACGATGGTTCTGAAGACGGAAGAACCATTTGTGCAGGGCTAAAGGACTACTATCAACCCTCTGAAATGGTTGGAAAATCTGTCGTCTTTGTTGCGAACTTAAAACCACGAAAATTACGTGGTGTCATGTCAGAAGGGATGATGTTGGCAGCGGATGATGGAGACGGCACCGTACGCCTCATTACCATTGACGGAGACATTTCGACTGGATCTCAAGTCCGCTGATCACTCGCTGATTCGCTCATGAACTGCGTGCATAATGCCACGAGAAATGGTACTGCATTCTTCACGCATTCCGTTCGTTTCGTTGGCGACAGGGGCGCCCATTTCATCCGGCAACGATGCAACATTGATGTCGACATTGAACAATGCCCCCTTGACCGCTGCACTTGCCAGCAAAGAGGCAACACCAACATCTGAGGCAGCGTTGGAATTTCCAAGCCTAGCTAAATCTTCCAAACTCGAAAGAAGTTTCATGCCCATCTTAGCCGTTTCTAAAGGTACTTCAGCAGCTCGTAATGTGGCATTGCGAATGGCATTCCTGCGTTCTTCTTTTTCGACATCTGTCCCCTTGGGCATTCGAAACCCTGCAACGACTAGGTCGAAGGCGTCACTGTCTTCTACCGACAGTTGGCCAGCGCGCTTCCTAACCAACGCAGAAACTTCACGAGCGTGTTGGGCTGAAGGCCAACCATCGCTCCATTGATCGTGGCCGAGGGTAAGCGCAGAGACCATCTCAGTCAGTGCACCTGCCTGCCCCAAAGCAACTGCTGCAGCGGTACCACCACCTGGTGTGGCTTTTTTGGAAGCAAGTGCTCGTTCAAAGTCTTCAAGACTCATTTCCATCCAATTCATACCTTCATGGCCTCCTTCAGTGCGTATTCAATGATACGTTCATCGGGGTTGAACGCTGACAATTGATCTAATCCGAGACCTTCAATCGCCGCTTTAACGAGCAACGCTTCATCTGTGGTCCCCGCATCAGCATACCATGTTCCTGATTCTAGGATCGCCGTCAATGGAATGAGGCCAACCACCTCGCTTCCGGGCACCTTCACGCCATGATCGCCAGCAATTGACTTGCAGGCTTCGAAAGCGACATGCATAGGGCACATGGAGACGTCGCGGAGGTTCATTGAAACTTGGCTAATTCCGTGGGATTCAAGCGGCACACCCATCCCCTGCACCATTGGTAAAGTGCCTGGAAAACGCATTCTCCGTCCGTCTGAATGTTTGATTAATCGGCCGCTTGAACGAACCAGTGAACCGACTTTTTTGGCAACGATAGCGTCCTTTTCATCGAGGTTTACATTGTATGCAACGAGAATTTCCCGCGCCCCGAAGGTCAACCCTCCCGATTTAGCACAGTTTTGATCCCATTCACGTGGGCCAAAATCTGGGTAACGAGTTTCTTCTGAATGGGAAGTTTCTTGGCGACTCAAACGTGCTTCTAACCCTTCATATTCCCCCTTTCGGATGGTTGAAAGTAATTTTTTCGATTCGTGCTTCGCTGCAGAACCATAGAGGTAAGTAGGCACGTGGCATTCCGCAGCGACCCGCTCAGCAAGTTGAGTCGCCAACACGGCGCAACGTTCCATTGAGATACCACTCAATGGTACAAAAGGGCACACGTCGACTGCACCGAGTCGAGGGTGTTCACCCGAATGACCCCTCATGTCGATTTCTGCAATAGCTGTCTGAACCAACAAAAAAGCGGCTTCGTAAACGGCATTTGGTTCACCTGCAAGCGTGATGACCGTTCTGTTATAATCAGCATCGGGTTCGACGCCAAGCACGGCACAGCCTTTGACTGCGCTCGTAGAATCAATAATTCGTTGTATCTTCTGTTTGTCCCTTCCTTCTGAAATGTTAGGTACACACTCGACCAAGGCTTGCATATCCCTTGTTCAGCCCACTCGGACTTTGAATGTTGACAATGATGGCAATGAAAATCAGTTGTAAAGGGCATCCGGTGATGTCGTTCGCCCACTATTTGATTTCTTTTCGTTGATCCTTTGTACGGCTTTGAGAAGATCGTCATTTGTAATCGCACTGCGACCGTCCCGGATAGCGATCATACCTGCTTCCACACTCGTGGCTTTGAGTTCTGCACCCGAATAACCCTCGGTTTTTTCTATGATTCTTTGAAGGTTAATTCTTTTCGTTGACATATTGGAAATATGAAGATCCAAAATTGCTTTACGACCCTTTTCGTCAGGCAGCGGGATGGTGATGATCCGGTCAAAACGACCAGGTCTCAATAAAGCATCATCGAGGATATCAGGGCGATTGGTAGCTGCGATGATCTTTACATCCTCAAGGGCATCAAAACCATCCAGTTCAGCCAGAAGTTGCATGAGTGTTCGCTGAACCTCTCTGTCACCACTTGTGGAACCGTCCAGACGTTTTGCACCAATGGCATCAATTTCATCTAGGAAAATAATAGATGGAGACTTATCCTTGGCCAGTGAAAACAATTCGCGCACCATGCGCCCACCCTCTCCGATGTATTTCTGAGCCAATTCACTCCCTACCATTCGAATGAATGTTGCATCCGTATGGTTTGCAACTGCCTTGGCCAACAATGTTTTGCCGCACCCAGGTGGTCCAACCAAGAGGATGCCCTTAGGGGGCGTGATGCCTACTTTCTTGAACAATTCAGGAGATGTGAGCGGTAATTCAATGGCTTCACGAACGGATTTCACTTGTTCTTCAAGACCCGCCACAGCGTCATAGGTAATTTCGGGCTTTGTCACCATTTCTGCACCGCTGACCATTGGATCCCATGCGTCATGCAGGACCTCAATGACGGCCAATGTGTCTTGGTTGAGCGCTACACGCGTTCCCGGTTTCAGAGTTTTAGGCTCAAGTCGTTGGTTTAATGAAACTTGGAATACTGTACCGTTCGATGATCGAACAATAGCGGTCCGATCGTCCAATACATCTTGCAAATGGCCAATGATCAAGGGTGGTGACTTTAGCAAACGCACCTCATCATCAAGGCGCTGAGCTCTCTTTTTCAATGAACGTATGTCAGTTTCCATTTGGGAGCGCTCGTTGATTAAATTCTGGGCTTGGTCTTGTAATTCAGAATAAGCAATTTCCAAATTTTTGATTTCATCCTCTTGTGGAATCGATCGTGAAGGCGAGTTCTGTTCAACGTCAGTGCCCATGCTACTCATTCTGTCCTGTTGTTTAGGATATAAGAATGGTGCGGGAATTATGTCTAGGAACCCTCGAAGACGAAGCCTTCAAAGGATGTCGACCAAACCAAAGGGTGGGGACTGATTCAAATGGCTGATTGTGAATTATGCGGGGCAATGAAAGTAAGTGTCCGACGGGTCAAGACAGGGAAGACTGAAGTCGCAGCCTGTGCGCGATGCGTTGAAAAATTGAATCTTGGTCCAAAGGAAACGGCACCTGGTTTAGCCAAAGCACATTCAATGCATTCAACCCCCGCACACAATTCCGCTTATGCGGCGAGGGGCAAGAAAGGTAAAGATATCATGCTCAAAAACGAAAAAGAACTTGCCTCTGACTTTGGCAAAAGGATTTCCGAAGCCCGGAAGAATAAGGGTTGGAATCATGCTACGCTAGGGAAGCGCATGGCAGAAACGGTCAACATCATCAAATCCACAGAAGCCGGGAAAAGACCGACAGATGGGGTGCTGAGAAAATTCGAACGGGTTTTAGGCATCTCGTTGTGGATTGTTGCCGCACAAGAAACCACATCACACCTTGATCGTTCGAGCAGCAGAGGCATGACGTTAGGTGATTACTTCAATGACCAGTGATTCAGAATTAAAGGATGTTCCAGTTCACGCCTTGTGGCTGGCACAAGACGATCCGAAAAAGAACACAGCAGTCCTTGCATCAAAGCGGGGAGATATGAAACTCCATAAGAAAATCAACACACTTCCGCGTCGTGGCATTATACTTGAACCGTTATGTGGCAAGGTGTTTGGCCCTGAAGACCACGAACTCATTCTTGAGCAGCACGGTTCCATTGTAGGTCTAGATTGCAGTTGGGCTCACATTGAATCAAGTGTGGAACAGGTCATGAAACGTACCCGCTTGCAACCAAGAATGCTCCCTCTGCTTCTGGCAGCGAACCCTGTGAACTGGGGCAAACCCGGAAGATTGACCACGGCCGAAGCGCTCGCAACCGTTCTTTTCATGATTGGTAGGATTGAACAATCGAAGCGCGTTTTGGGGGCATTCCGTTGGGGTCCACGTTTTTTTGAACTGAACGCGGAACCACTCGAGGCTTACGCCTCTGCAACTTCCAGTGCTGAACTGGTCGCACTTCAATTCGAATTTTTCAATTTGGAGCATTTGAAAGAATAAGGAGATTCACAATGACTGAACTTTTTCGTTCCACTGGCATTCATAAGGTCACGAAGGAAAAATCTGTATTGGGTGCAGATGAACTCGCTGTTGAAACACTGCTCCAACTGCGCGATGCGAATGGGACATTCGTTCAACTTCTTGGAACACCGACGGATCTCAAAGCACTCTTTGTTGGCCATTGCATTGCAGAGGGTTTGTCAATGCACCCACCCTTGTCTCTTTCCATCGAACATTCCGCAGAGGAAGGGTACGTCATAGAGTCGCTAGAGGCGTGTGTTACAAGAGAACAAAATGTTTCTTACGACCGCGTTGTTTCAACCTCGTGCGGTGCGTGCAATTCCCCGGGCATCAAGTCGCTCAATGAAGGATTAGGACCATTCAATGGGGCCCATCGCTCCATCAATCTAGATTCTCTCAATGAACATCTATCCCACATGCGTGAATTGCAAATTGGATTCAAAGCAACAGGTGGAATGCACGGCGCAGGACTTTGGGTTGGTGACCGCGGGCTCGTGCATGTCGCAGAAGACATCGGCAGGCACAATGCAGTGGACAAGGTCATTGGCCATGCATACTTGCAACAATCATCCCTCAACGACTCTGTGCTTCTCCTCTCGGGGCGATGCGGATGGGATATAGTGGCGAAAGCGTCGCGTGCTGGAATTGGTAGCATTGGATGCATCGGTGCTTGTTCATCGCTTGCAGCAGAAACTGCGAGGGCCCTTAACATGAGAATATTCAGTTTCGTCAAAGCAGATACATGCGTTGCAATTGGCCGTATTTGAGCATCTACGAAGGACAAGCCTTGAGAACCCTAATCGGTTGGTTTACCTTGAGGCATTGTTATGAGGGCACCCCTTTCCCCAGAAACACCAGATGACAAGCTGAAATTACGCCTCAATAAGCCCAAAAAATCAGCAGCTGGAATTCCAGCAGCAGTTTCTTCAATGAAACACGGGATTATGAAAATGGGCGTGGTAAAAACTGTGAAGACACTCACCATGGTCAATCAAAAAGCCGGATTTGACTGTCCTGGTTGCGCATGGCCAGACCCCGACCACAGAACATCGTTTGAATTCTGTGAAAACGGTGCAAAAGCGGTTGCTGATGAAGCCATGAAAGCCCGAGTCACTCCAGAATTTTTTGCCAAACACAGCGTGGCTGATCTCGTTTCAAGAAGCGATCATTGGCTGAATAAACAGGGACGTATTTCTTCGCCCGTAATATTACGCGAAAAATCCAATCATTATGAGAAAATTTCCTGGAGTGATGCTTTCTCTGTCATCGCCAAACAAATCAAAAATTTGGATGAGCCTGAAGAGGCTGTGTTTTACACTTCGGGGAGAACCTCAAACGAGGCCGCATTCCTCTACCAAGCATTTGTCCGATCCCTCGGCACCAACAACATGCCAGATTGCTCCAACATGTGCCACGAGTCGAGTGGGAAAGGGTTGGGTCAAACGATTGGCATCGGAAAAGGCACAGTTTCCCTCGATGATTTTAATCACGCAGACGTGATAATGGTCATTGGACAAAACCCTGGGACAAATCATCCTCGTATGCTCACAGCATTGCGAGATGCAAAGCAGAAGGGGGCTACCATCATCCACATCAATCCTCTTCCTGAGGCAGGCCTTGAACGATTTAAACATCCTCAAGATTACATGAAATTGAATTTTAAGACCACGCAACTCTCAGATCACCATTTACAGGTGAAAATTGGTGGCGATGCGGCATTGATGAAGGGATTCATCAAAACGCACCTCAAACACGGGGGACTTGATCAGAGTTTCATAGAAGAATCAACACTCGGTTTCGAGTCCATGCAAAAGAATGCAAAGGAAACCCCATGGTCCTCAATCGTAGCTGACAGCGGAATCGAAAAACAACAAATTGAATTTGTTGGCCGTCTTCTCTCACAATCAAAAGCAACAATTGCTTGTTGGGCCATGGGGCTCACTCAACAACCCAATGGTGTTGCTGTGATCCAAGAAGTCGTCAATCTCTTGCTTCTTGGAGGGCATATCGGCAAGCCAGGGGCCGGGTTTTGTCCAGTTCGCGGCCACTCAAACGTTCAAGGCGATCGAACGGTCGGTATTTGGGAAGCCCCCACCGATGCATTCCTTGATCGAATGGAGAATGGGCTCGGCATCCCCATGCCTCGGAAGCACGGTTACGATGTCGTTGGTGCCATTCACGCAATGAGAGAAAAATCTGTGAAATTGTTCTTTTGCATGGGTGGTAATTTCTTATCGGCAACACCAGACACGCTCGCTACTGCAGAAGGATTAGGCAACGTTGACCTCACGATTCAGGTTTCTACAAAGCTCAACAGATCGCACTTGATCACTGGGAAAACTGCGCTCATTCTACCGTGCCTTGGTAGGACAGAACTTGACCAACAATCCAGTGGGCCACAATTCGTCACAGTCGAAAATTCCATGGGTATTGTCCATAAGTCGACTGGAGGACTAAAACCAGCATCAGACGAACTTTTGAGCGAACCAATGATTGTGGCGCGCATGGCTGAACATTCGTTGGAAAACTCCCCTCTGCCATGGATTGATTTGGCAAATAATTATGATTTAATCCGTGATTTAATGCAAGAAAGTCTTGCTGGCTTTGACGATTACAATGCACGCGTTCGACAAGAAAATGGTTTTGCTTTACCCAACCCACCCCGGGACAACCGTACGTTTTCAACGCCTGACTCTAAAGCCCATTTTACGAGCCATCCACTTCCGAACCTCTCCGTGCCAGAGGGGTGCTATACCATGATGACCATGCGTTCACACGACCAATACAACACCACGATCTATGACGTTCACGACCGATACAGGGGCATTCATGGTAACCGGCGTGTTGTTCTAATGAACGCTAAGGATATGGCAAGCAATGGCTGGAAGAACCGCCAGAAGGTGGATTTGACAAGCCATTTCAAAGGTGTACAACGTTCTTCAGATGGGTGGCAACTCGTCGCCTATGACATTCCCGCTGGAAATATCGCGACCTATTTCCCAGAAGCGAACAGTTTGGTGCCGCTTGATTCTACAGCAGACATTTCGAACACACCTACTTCTAAATGGATCACCGTATCCATCGCCGTTGCTTCAAATCGATCCCAGGGGCAAGAGGAAGAATGAAGAAAATCGGTTACCTGGAACTGGTCAGAACGAATCGTGCATTCCGGCGCTTATGGTCTGCATCCGTCATTTCGATGCTCGGAGAATGGTTCAACACCATCGCCCTCTTCCTCATTATTTTTGAATATACAGATTCAGAATTTTTGCTTGGATTACTGTTCACAATACGAATGCTTTGCTTTGCGGCGTTCCAGCCATTTGGCGGTCTTTTGGCCGACCGATTCAATCGGAAATCGATCATGGTGTGGACGAATGTACTCCAAGTAGGCTTGGCTCTTTGTTTCCTTCTCGTGAATGGGCCTGAAGACATAGTGTGGATTTATGTCCTGACAGGATTGATGATGATCATGCATGGAATGTATGTGACTGCCGAGCGCGCAGCACTACCAAACATTGTACCACCTGAGCACCTTGCGACTGCAAATGCTCTTGACGCGGCGAGTTGGTCGACGGCTCTATGCCTCGGCGCCATGCTTGGGGGAATTGTTGTGGAGTTTTGGGGCACTGACGCAGCGTTTCTTATCGACTCGGTCACGTTTGCCATTGGTGCATTCATGCTCCGCAACCTCACCATTCCACAAACAATTGATGATGATATGAAAGGACCGCTCTTTGCTACAGCGTTGCTCAACATCAAGAAAGGGTGGCTCCGAATTGTTCGAGAGAAGCGAATCCTACGCATCGTTTTTGCAAAATCTTCGTGGAACATCGCCGGTGGAGGCCTCGCTGGCGTTTTCCTTGTT
>Ga0315330_10002674_pt1 | contig 12237 bp, 13 predicted proteins | sample M140m34915metaG_FD_203453 | JGI IMG/M metagenome (GOLD analysis project Ga0315330, IMG submission 203453) | Ammonia-oxidizing marine archaeal communities from Monterey Bay, California, United States - M1 40m 34915 | ecosystem: Environmental > Aquatic > Marine > Intertidal zone | place: USA... | reverse complement strand
TAGACTTAATTGATCAAATATATAACAATATTTTTTTATTTTATTTTTCTGAATGTGTCGGCTACAGAGTATTTGAAATTTAATGCTGCTGATCCAAAGTTTCCAAATCATTCAGAAGTTTTAGTAGAAATTTCTTTACCTAAAAAAATAACAGGAAAGTTACCCTTAATTATAACTCAGCATGGAAGTACGAGAGATGGCAAAAAGATTCAAGATGGAGCAACAGATGAATATTCAAAAAGGATCATAAAAGAAGGCACTAAACAAGGTTTTGCAGTTGCTGCTATTGATGCTTTCTATAAAAAACCTATTAAAGCACATGAAAAGACACGTTTTCCAGACGCCTTAAATTACGCAAATGAATTAAGAAAAATTTTAATTAAGGATGATAGGTTTGATAAAGAAAAATTTTTTTACACAGGTTTTAGTTATGGTGCTCAACAGGTACTTAAAACCATTGGCACCCCTTACAATAGTAAATATCCAAACGCTTGGAAAGCTATAGCTTCGGCTGAACCAGGGTGTAATTTATTTCACAAACCAATTAAACTGAGTTTTCCAGTTTTAATTATAAAAGGAGAAGAAAGTCATTATTACATTGAACCATGTAAAATTCTTGAAAAAGAATTATTAAAAGCAGGTAACAAAGTAAAACTCGTTAATATTCCAAAAGTTAATCACTTTTTTAGTACGAAAGGTGAAATTGGTAAAGGTGTTGCAGTTAATGGATGTCGGTATGATCCAATAGTCAAAATGCCAGATGGTAAATTCTTTTTATACAGTGGAGCTGAAATATCAAGAAAGGAAGCTAGGAAAAAATGTTTTACTAATGAAAGCGGTAAAGGTAAAAACAGAAAAAAGTTAGATGAAGCAGTTAATTTAACTATCACTTTTTTCAAAGATAATCTGAGTTAGTTTTCTTTCTTTTAAAACTTCCTTTACCTTTTTTTGGTTTTACTACTCTTTTTCTGTACTTAGATGTAAAAAGATCTTTGGCTATCTTGTTTCTTTTTTTCACAAATAATAACCATCTTTATTATTTAGAATAAAATTATCATCTACAAATTTTTCTGCAATTTTTTTTCTCAATCTGTATATATGAGTTTCAACTGTGTGCGTGTCAGCCTCCACTGAATAATTCCAAACTGAAGAAAGAATATTATTTTTTGAAATTGGTTTCTTATTGCTTAAAAATAATTCAATAAGTTGAACTTCTTTTTCTGTAAGAACTATAAAATTTTCTGAATTGGATAATTTTTTTTCATTTTTATTAAGTGAATAATTCTTAACTTTTATTGAGGAATTTTTACTAAACGCTTTCTTTACTGCTATATTTTCTACAGCTGCATTAATTTCTTTTAAAGTAGTTGGCAACTCCAGAAAAGCATCATAACTATCTGATCTATCCTTCTTTTTACCTGCACAAATTTTGATAATATTACTATTATTTAAAAGATTTTTTTGCTTTTCATTTTGTAATATATCTGCGTGGAAAAGAGTTATATTGGGCTTTTCCTTTGTGTTCTCTGGTATTGGATTAAACTTTAAAAACGTCTTAAGTTCATTTAAAGTTGAAAAAAAAGTAGTAGAGCCTAAAACTAAAACATTTAAATTGTGCATATCAAAATAAATAAAAATTATTTAACCTTTAACAACTATAAAGTAAAATGCGCCATAGGTAAAAGGGGAATTGGTTATAAAAAGAAAGAAGGTGATTTAATAACACCTGCAGGAAGATATATAATCAAATATATTTTATATAGGAAAGATAGGATTAAAAAAATTCAAACCCAAATTAAGAAGTTTGAAATTACAAAAAATATGGGATGGTGTGATGATTCGAGATCTAAAAAATATAACAAACTTATTAAATTACCGTCTTCGTATAAATATGAGAAACTTTATAAGAAAGAAAATATTTATGACATTATTTTAGTTTTAAACTACAACATGAGCCCTATTATTAAAAATAAAGGAAGTGCAATTTTTATTCATGTTGCAAAAAAGAATTACAAAAAAACAGAAGGTTGCGTTGCACTTAAAAAAATCCACCTTCTTAGGGTTTTAAAAGAATTAAAAAAGCACACTAAAGTTGAGATCGGGAACCAAAAATAGAACTACCTATTCTTACAAAATTTGATCCATATTTTATAGCTTCGGTATAATCGGCGGACATACCCATACTCATATTTTCAAGAGCTAAAGATTTATTCAGCTCATTCATCGATTTAAAATATTTATCAACACTTTGATCTATGGGTGGAATTGCCATCAGCCCTATTACCTTAAGATTTATTTCATTCACACAATAATTGTAGAAAGCATCTAATTCATTTACTGGTATTCCTGACTTTTGTATTTCATTAGCAATGTTAACCTGAATAAAATAATTTAAATTTTTATTTAAGTTCTTTTGATGCTTAGCAAGTGTATCGGCAAGTTTTTGATTATCAACTGAATGAATATAGTCAAAAAGTTTAACTGCTTCTTTTGCCTTGTTACTCTGTAATTTGCCTATCATGTGCAATCTTAAATTTTCATTTTGTTTTTTATGTTCTGACCATTTAGCTAATGCTTCTTGAACTTTATTTTCTCCGAAATGTTGGTGTCCGTGATTTATAAGAGGTTGGATGTGTTCTAGTGAAAATGTTTTACTGACAGCTATAATATTAACTGGTTTGCCAGCCTTTAAAGAAGTAATATTCGATTGTATTTTTTTAAATCGTTCAACTATTGTGTTCATATGTTTGTCATAAAAAATAAATATTTTTTAATAATTGAAAGTATCAAAGATATAAATTTAAAAAACATAAAAATTCGTAATAAATTTTACATAATTTACCGAAACAATAAAAAAATTGATCAAGTAGGTGATTTATTAAGTTTTAGGCAAAAATGTAAATTAAAAGCTATAAAATTTTATATTGCAAATAATGTTAAATTAGCTTTGTTGGTAAATTCTGATGGAATTTATCTTTCGTCGAATAATAGAGATTTAAAATATTTAAATTTTAAAAAGAAAAAATTTCAAATTATAGGTTCTGCACATAGTTTTAAGGAAATCTCATTGAAAATAAAACAAGGTTGTAGTTCAATCTTATTATCTAAGTTATTCATGGTTAGTTACGATAAAAAATCTCCCTACCTTGGTGTGGTTAAATTTAATACTTTTTCAAGGATTTCAAAAAAAATAATTCCATTGGGTGGAATCAAAGATAATAATTTAAATCAATTAAAAAATGTATTGAGTAATGGGCTTGCACTTTTATCTGAGGTAAAAAAAAAGCCGGCTAAAATATTTAGCCGGCTTTTATAATTTGCTATTTAACTAATTAAAACGCCATAGTTACTGCAAGCAATGTTTGGTCTACGTTATCACCAGTCACATACGCATTATTGTCATGCGAAGAGTGAGCTACAGCGATAGTCATTCCGCCCATTGTGTAAGCTAACTGAACTGAAGAAGATTCTTGTTCTACAGTTGTGTCATCTAATTTGCTTACTTCAGAAGTTTCTCTTTCGTAAGAAACAGAAAGATCATCAGAAGCAGCAAAAGCGATAGAGTAGTTAACTTGGTCATAGTACTCAGCAGCAGCAGCTGTTGTATCACCAGTGTCTTCATCTAAGTGCTCTGCTCTATATGCTTGAGAGTAACCTATTGATACAGGACCTGTTGCATATGTTGCGTAGTATGCACCTGATTCTGCTAATTGGTCTTTGTTAGCTTCACCTTTATCTCCACCGAATTCAAAGTAAGAAGCACCGATAGTTAAACCATCAAGTGGTGCTGCTTTAACTTGCATTTCAGTTGCTGTTGCACCTTTATGCGTAGCTGAACCAGTTGTTACTCCACCAACATTGTTTCCTGATGAAGCTGCAGATACGTCAGCTGTATTTGTCGCGTAAGCGATTTTAGCTGTTACTCCAAATGGTAATAAGTCTGCAGGAGTGTGGTATTGCACGTTGTTGTAACTGTCAATTGTGAAGTTATCAGTTGTTCCTGAAGGATCACCCATATCAGTTGGTCTTGCGTATACTGATTGAGAAGCCGCATCTTCTACGTCTAATCCACCTTCAGATATAAATACACCCACTGTTCCGTAAGGAGTTGTAAGTGTCATTTTAGTATCGTCGTTCTCTACTCCAGCTTGCGCTGCAGCTGTTGTTCCAGCTGATACAGCATTTGGATCTAATTCCATAGAGTAAGACCATGTGTAACCATTGTCTAGCTCACCTGATGCTGTGAAGTTTAATTCGTTAGTAATACCTAAACCTTTACCAGCGTTAGATTTACCACTGTGAATGTTGTAAGTTGCTTTTGCTGTACCGCTTACAGATAATTCACCAGCGTTTGCTGACGCGAATAAAGAAATAGATGAGAACATAACGATTATTGTTTTGATTATGTTTTTCATTGTGTTTTCCTTTTGTTGTTAAGTTAAAATTTAACTTGATTGGAAAATAATCTTCAAAGTGTCAATTTACTAATAAAATTGCGAAAATTTGCGCTTTTTTTAGCTATTGTTGCATATAAGCAACACTTATATTAACTAGTAAAATCAACCTTTTTTTAATGTTTTGTAGCTAAATATTCATAATTATTATTAGTTATTATACAATAATGGTTGTAAAACCTTAAAATGCTCAAAAATTCAAAAATAATTATATATTTTTTAATCTTTATCTTTGCTTTTTCAAGTTGTGGAAACAAATTTGGGGATGCAAGAAAAACGCCTGTTAATGCTCAGGAAAGGGCTCGAAAAAATGTTGAAGAGGGAAGAGGCGCCTCTGTAGGAAGCATTTTTAATAGAGGTAATACTAATTATGAATTTAGTTCTTCAAATCCAATGTGGAGAGCATCTCTTGAAATATTAGATTTCTTACCATTAAACACCGTAGACTATTCTGGAGGTATGATAATTTCAGATTGGTACTCTGATTTTTCTAATAATGAGTCAATTAAGATTACATTAAGATTTTTATCAAACGAGGTTAGAAGTGATAGCCTAAAAATAATAGTGCATAAAAAAAATTGTTCATCTAATCAGGATTGTAAAATTTCTTTAATAAATAATGATGGCACTTTAGTTAGCGAACTAAGATCGTCTATAATCAGAAAAGCAGCTCTTCTTGAAAAAGAAAAAAATAAAAAAAAAAAGAAATAATTTTTAGTTATGGAGAGAATTAACTTTCAAGTAATTGAAAAGAAATGGCAAAAATATTTTTCATCCAATTTACTTTATCAAAAAGATGCTAAGGCAAAAAAGTTTTATTGTTTAGAAATGTTTCCTTATCCATCTGGCAAAATACATATGGGTCACGTAAGGAATTATACGATTGGAGATGTCATAGCACGATTTAAATTTTTAAATGGTTTTAATGTTTTACATCCTATGGGTTGGGACTCTTTTGGTCTACCAGCTGAAAATGCTGCTAAACTAAACAATTTAAGTCCAAAGGATTGGACTAAGCAAAATATTTCTACAATGAAAAAACAGCTTAAATCTCTTGGTTTATCTATTGATTGGGACAAGGAAATTTCTACCTGCGATAAGGATTATTATAAACATCAACAGGAACTGTTTATAGATTTTTATAATAATGGGTATGTGTCAAAGAAAGAAACTTATGTGAACTGGGACCCTGTCGAAAAAACTGTTCTGGCCAATGAGCAAGTAATAAATGGACGTGGTTGGAGATCAAATGCGGTTGTAGAAAGAAAAAAATTATCACAGTGGTTTTTTAATATTACAATGTTAGCAGATGAACTTCTCTCAGATTTAGATCAGTTAGATAACTGGCCAGAAAAAGTCAAATTAATGCAAAAAAACTGGATTGGTAAATCTTTTGGTTGCGAAATAAATTTTAAAATAACTGATAACTCTAAAACAATAAAAGTTTTCACAACTCGACCTGATACTATTTTTGGTGCGAGTTTTATAGCTGTATCTGTTGATCATCCGATCTGCAAAGATTTTGAAAATGATGAAAATTTTAAAAAATTTAAGGAGTCATGTTCAAAAACAGGAACTACTGAAGAGGCTTTAGCTAATGCAGAAAAGATAGGTTATCAAACGAATTTTTTTGTTGAACATCCTTTTATTAAAAATAAAAAAATACCCGTTTATTGTGCAAATTTTGTTTTAATGGACTATGGTACTGGTGCAATATTTGGTTGTCCAGCTCACGATCAAAGAGATTATGATTTTGCTACTAAATATAAATTAGAAATAATTGAAGTTATACAGAATAAAAAATCAAATATTTCTAAAGAAGCTTATACTGGTGAGGGGCTACTCATTAATTCTGATTTTTTAAATAATCTTAATGTGCAGGAAGCTAAATTAAAGATTATTAGTGAAATTGAAAAAATAAAAATTGGGAATAAAAAAGTTCAATTCAGATTAAAGGATTGGGGTATTTCCAGACAAAGATACTGGGGGTGTCCTATTCCAATTATACGCTTAAAAGATGGATCTATTAAAACTGTACCAAAAGAAGAGTTGCCTGTTACTTTGCCAGATAATGTTGATCTTAAAACTCCAGGAAATCCCTTAGAAAAACACCCTACATGGAAATTTACAAAAGATAAAACTACGGGCAAAGATGCGGTGAGAGAAACTGATACTTTAGACACTTTTGTTGACTCATCCTGGTATTTTTTAAGATTTTGTTCGCCATCTTCTAAAAAAAACCCTTTTGATAAAGACAAAACAAATTATTGGATGCCCGTTGACCAATATATAGGTGGTGTAGAACATGCTATCTTACATTTGCTCTATTCAAGATTTTTTATGAAGTGTATTAATAAAATAAATAATGAAATTAATTATATAGAACCGTTTAAAAGTCTATTTACTCAAGGAATGGTTTGCCACGAAACGTATAAAGATCAAAATAATAACTGGTTGTACCCAGAAGAAATTTCAAAACTAGATAACAATAACGTAATTAAGAATGACGATAAATCTAAAGTAATTGTTGGCCCTCCAGAGTCAATGTCTAAATCAAAAAAAAATACAATAGATCCAGAGATAATGATTAAAAAATATGGAGCAGATGCAGTTAGGTGGTTTATATTATCTGACAGTCCCCCTGAGAAAGACGTTCAATGGTCAGATCAGGGTGTTAATTCTGCAAATAAATTTTTACAAAAGTTTTGGGATTTGAATAATCAAATAATAAATTTTAACGAAACATCGTCTGAAAAAAGCAACAGCAATCAGCTTGAAATTAATGTAAATATTTTTATGAAAAAACTAACAAAATCGATTGAAAACTTTCAATTTAATGTAAGCATAGCACTATTCTATGAAATTTATAGAGTTCTTAAAAAAGGTTTAGATGACAAAGTAAATAAAAAAACTTTACTTAAGAGTTTATCTAATGTCTTGAAATTACTAATTCCGTTCGTACCGCATTTTGCTCATGAATGTCTCAGTGCACTTGGTGAAAAATCATTCGATAAGTGGCCAATCGTAAATGAAAATCTAATAACTAAAGATGAAAAAATAAAAATGCCTGTACAAGTAAATGGAAAAACAAGGGATGTATTAGATATTAAAAAAGATTTATCTGAAAAAGAACTTTTAGAAATTGTTGCAAAATCGGCTAAAATTAAGAAATATACAGAAAATAAAAAAATTTTAAGAACAATTTTTGTTAAAAATAAAATTGTTAACTATATTATAAAGTAAGCATGAAAAATAAATTTCTACTTTTCCTCACATTTATATTCATAATGCAATGCGGCTATAAAGTGGTGAATCATAATGAATTAAATCAATTTAATATTGTGTCTTTTGAACTTGAAGGTGAAAACCGTGTTAACCGAATATTAAAGAAAAATGTTTTATTTTATTCAAAAAATACAAGCGAAAATATTTTTAATATTAAACTTCAAACAAAAAAAAATAAAAAGATTGTAGAAAAAAATATTAAAAATGAAATAGTTAAATACCAAATATCAATTAATACAAACGTGGAGTTTTATAAATTAAAAACTGGGAAAATATCGAAAGGTTCTTTTACAGAAATAGGTGATTTTAATGTAGGCAGTAAAAATATAGACACTAGGAACAATGAAAAAAAATTAATTGAAAACTTAATTCAAAAATTAAGTGAGAATATAATCAACAAAATGAGATCAATTTAAAATGATTATAAAAGCTTATGATCTAAACAACGCTTTTCAAAAAATTATTAATTACAACCTAAATCTCTTCTATGGTGAGAATTTAGGTATGATGGATGACTTTAAAAAAGAAATTATAAAAAAAAATAAAAATTTAAAACTAATCAGAAAAAATCAAGATGAGATTTTAAAAAATACTGAACTTTTTTTCAGCGAATTATTAAACATGTCATTATTTGAGGAAAAAAAGATTTTCTTTATTTCTCAAGCGGATGATAAAATTATTGATTTGGTAAAGAGCATAAAAGGGAAAATGAGTATTAACAAAATATTCTTGTTCTCTGGAATATTGAACAAAACTTCGAAATTAAGAACTTACTTTGAAAAATCTAAAGAATATTCTGTAATACCCTGTTATCCAGATGATGAAATTACAATAAAAAAAATTATTACTTCGAGGTTAGCTAACTTTCAAAATTTAGATAGAGATTGCATAACAGCGATACAGGAGTCTAGTAATAATGACCGTATTAAATTAAATAATGAATTAAATAAAATTGAAACTTGTTTCATTGACAAAAAAATTGATCTAATAAATTTATTAAAATTACTTAATTCCAACGTAAATGAAGATTTAAATGAATTAACAAACGCAGCGCTATCGGGTAATAAAGAAAAAACTAACAAATTACTCGGTGAAACAATTATACAAGATGAAAAAAGTATATTTTTTTTAAATATTCTTAATCATAGATTAGGTAGACTTTCAGATTTAATCAGCCTAAGCATAAAATCTAATATTAATCAGGCTTTAAATTCAATAAAACCTCCAATTTTTTGGAAAGATAAAAATAATTTTATTGAACAGTCAAAAAAATTTAACAAAGAAAAAATAAATAAAATATTAAAAGAAACTTATAATTTAGAATTAAAGATTAAATCAAATTCATCTTATAATAGTCAAATCCTGATGAAGAAATTACTAATAGATATTTGTGATTTAGCTACTTCTTAGTTAGCAAATCCGAAATTAATTCAAATTGATCAAGATCCTTGTATTCTATTGTAATCTTGCCTGCATTGTTTTTTTTATTGAAAATATTTATTTTTAAACCAAGTACCTTTTCAATCCTTTCCTGAGCTTTCAATATATTCGCATCGACCTGTTTTTCTTTTAAATTACCCTTTTTATTTCTTACTAAATATTCAACTTTTCTAGCGCTGTAATTTTTTGCAACTATTTCTTCTGCAATAGATGATGCGTTTGAAATTCCTATTAGAGGTCTAGCCTGACCTGAGGTTAATGACCCCTCCTCTAACATCGCGATTACATCACTGGGTAGTGTTAGTAACCTTAAAGTATTGCTGACGTGACTTCTGCTTTTCGACATTAATTTTGAAATACTATCGTGATCATATTTAAATTCTTCATTCAATCTTTTATACCCACGAGCTTCCTCTATTGGGTTAAGATCGTCCCTCTGTATATTTTCTACTATGGCAACTTCCAAAGACTCTACGTCACTTAAATCTAAAATCGTAACTGGAATATCATGCAAGCCAGCACGTTGAGCTGCAATCCATCTTCTTTCTCCAGCAACAATTTCATATTTGCCATTCTCAGACTTATTTGGTCGCACAGCAATCGGCTGAATAATACCATTTTTCTTGATAGAATTAGCTAATTCTTCAAGCTTTTGCTCGCTAAAATGCTGTCTTGGCTGATAGGGATTTCGGCTTAAATCGCTAATAGGTACAGTATTTGATTGCCTAATTTTAAGTGAATTTTCTTTTGGTTTTTCATCTCCAAAAAGTGCTGACAGACCTCGACCTAACCCCTTTTTTTTTCCACTCATGCGACGCTCTCTATTTTATTTTTGAATTCTTCAGCTAATTTAAAATATGACTTGCTTCCAACGCAGCTTTTATCATAAATTACACATGGCAAACCATGTGATGGCGCTTCCGATAATCTTACATTTCTTTGAATAACAGTTTTATAAACTTTATCTTTAAAATAATTTCTCGCTTCCCTATCTACTTCTGATGAAAGTTTGTTTCTTTTATCAAACATAGTTAAAAGTATTCCTCTTATAGAAAGTGTGGGATTAAGATTTTCTTTTATTCTATCAATTGTTTTTACTAACTGTGTAATTCCTTCCAAAGCAAAAAACTCTGTTTGCAAAGGAACTAGTAGTTCATCTGATGCCACTAAAGACATAATAGTAAGCAAGCTTAAAGACGGCGGACAATCTATAAATATGTTGTCATATTTTTTAAGTAATTCTGATTTTTCTGATGCTAATATTTCTTTTAAGACAAATGCCCTTTTAGAATCATTTGCAGTTTCAACTTCTAAACCAGATAAATTTACGTGCGAACCTATAATATCTAAATTTTGTATATTAGTTTTTTGTATTACCTGCCCAAGACTAATTTTTTTAATTAATAAGTTGTAAATATTTTTATCTTCATCACTATTGCTTTTGCCGAAACCTGTTGTAGCATTTCCCTGTGGGTCTAAATCAATAACGAGATTTGTTTGACCCAGAATGGACAGTGAAGCAGCTAAATTTATTACTGTTGTAGTTTTTCCTACTCCACCTTTTTGATTAATTACCGAAATGGTTGTCGTCATTTTTTAAAATCGACTATAATTATTTTAGAGTCTTTATTTGTTATGCTACTTTCAAGTTTATAATCGTATTTTTCTTTTTTAAAAGCTTTTTTTAAATCTTCCTGTGCGTTTTGACCTTTTAAAACTATTAATTTATGTGACTTTTTGGCGATTTCACGTGAAACTTGTATTATTGACTCTAATTTCTTGAAAGCTCTGCTGACTATATAGTCTGTATCAGAAAAGTTTTCGTAAACATTACCTCCGATTTCTACATTTATTGACAGTTTTTTTCTTATATCCTCTAAAAAAACTCGTTTAACTGGTGATTTTTCATATAATTTCACGTGAAAGTCCTTATTTTTATTAAATAAAGCTAAAATTAAACCTGGAAAACCGGCACCAGTGCCTAAATCTGACAATGATCCTTTTGAAAAATCAATAAATTTTACTATCTGAGCAGAATCGAGTATATGTCTATGCCAAATAATACTTTCAGTACTTTTAGAGATAAAATTGTGCTTTTTATTAGCCCGAAGCAACTCTTTTATAAATATTTTTATGTCAGATATATTTCTAGTGCTAAAGTTTAGCTTATTTTGTAGAATATTTATGATTTCATGCTCCTGCATTAAGCAGATTCTTTAAATTTTAGCTTTTTAATATGAGATAATAGTATTATTACAGCTGCAGGAGTGATACCATCTATTCTTATCGCTTGACCAAGTGTCTTGGGTTTAATTGAAATCAGTTTAGACTTAACTTCATTTGATAGACCACTTAAATTTTCATAATTTATATTCTCAGGTATTATAACTGACTCATCTTTCTTAAAAGATTTAATATCTCGCTCCTGTCTCTTTAGATAACCCATATAGTGAGCATCCGTTACAACCTGATTTTCAATTCGTTTAGGAAAGACCGGTATATCAGTAAATATCTGCCTTATTTTTGCCATATTTACTTTTCGTTGGCCCATAATTTCTAAACACGATCTTTTGACTCCATCCATAGCGATTTTAATATCATATTTTTTTGCTTCATTAGGAGTCAGAAATTTCGATTTTAAAAAATTATTAAGAGAAGAAATATTTTTTTTCTTCTCTAAGAAAGTTTTTTTTCTTTCTGATCCTACTACATCTAAATTAATACCAAGATCTGTTAACCTCTGATCTGCATTATCAGCTCTTAAAGTTAATCTATACTCTGCTCTGGAGGTAAACATACGATAAGGTTCAGAAACACCTTTGGTTATTAGATCGTCAATCATAACACCAATGTAAGAAGTTGCTCTATCTAAAACAAATTCCGATTTGTTTTTGGTTTTTAAAGCAGCATTGACTCCAGCTATCAAACCCTGAGCTGCTGCCTCCTCATAACCAGTAGTGCCGTTAATTTGTCCTGCTAAGAATAATGACTTAATTTTTTTAGTTTCTAAGGTGGCATTAAGTTCTCTTGGATCCACATAATCGTATTCTATCGCATA
>Ga0315330_10002671_pt1 | contig 12248 bp, 7 predicted proteins | sample M140m34915metaG_FD_203453 | JGI IMG/M metagenome (GOLD analysis project Ga0315330, IMG submission 203453) | Ammonia-oxidizing marine archaeal communities from Monterey Bay, California, United States - M1 40m 34915 | ecosystem: Environmental > Aquatic > Marine > Intertidal zone | place: USA... | reverse complement strand
TTCGACGATTCTTGGCCAACCAACCACCTCAACGCCTTGGAGGCTTGGGGAATTCCTTGCGGATAGCCTCAACTTTAGCCTCAATTTCATCTACATCTTCTTGACCCAAAGGTGTGCCTTGGAAAGCGTCAACTCTCGCAGCGATACTGATCTTTGCCGCCAACATACGTGCAATCTTCCCACGAACCCATCGAGGAGATCGGGAAATCCAAGGATGCATGAAGATGTGGCCATGTTTCGGAGGCGCTGTCCCACTGCGAAGGTGACTGAAGAACGCCTTCTCCGCTCCAAGAACCTGAACGGTACCTGCAGGAAGACGAGCGAGCCGTAAACGACCATGGGCTTCAACACAGAGACGTGCTGCTAGAAGTGGCCCCACGAGTGTTGATACAGACGGAAGGTGAGAGTTCGCTGATAATCGAATCGCGTGTTCCAAACGATCCAATTGACGACGCTGATTCGAAACCATTGTCGCCCAATCGTGAAGTGAATTCCATTCCGAATCGGATGGTTGCTCATACGCATCGTCCACTTCAAGGAGTGATGCAAATTCTGTCAAGGACGAAACAGCACTAAGACGTCCGGCAACTTGTGAACGATCACCTTCGAAACGAGCCGCGGGTAGAAATAGACCCACCCACTCAATAAGCCGTGCTTCCATCGTCAAGTGCAGGGTCCGGAGTTCCTCACTTGCGCGAAGAAGGTGTTCCAAACGACGGTCTGGATCTGCTGCAGAAACTGCAACACCTTCTTTTGCCATGAGTAGGGCTGCTTCATCTGCAACCTCCAACTGGTCAGGTGTTGGAAGTGGCATTTCAAATTCAGGCAATTCCTCAGAACCATGAACGGTTGGTCTAGCTTCTGGGAATCGTTCTGCAAGAACAATCGCTTCAGGAGGTAGTCGGCCGCTTGCAATCAGTTCTAACCGTTCCTTGACGGCGTGAACGGAAAATCGGGCATTATTGAATTCGGCATCAAGAACATCTCCATGTTCATTCACAACAGCCGCTGATTGCCACGAGTACCACAGCCACATGAACAACCCAGATTACGCTTGGAATTGAATGTTGTCACAATTCATTCGACGAATTTATTATCAACCTTAGAAGATAAAATGTGAGTGAAAGCATAACCACCATGATTAAATGTATTAAGTCGATGGCTTGGTCATGTTTTGCCCTGAATGTGGGACGTTGTCCTTCCCTAGTCCTTCCGGAGACATCACGTGTACGAACTACAAATGTGGCTATACAGGCCCTGCAAACGTGAAAATGAAGATGGATGGAAAAGAAATCGATCTTTCAAAAACCAAGACGACAACGAAGGCAGAGAAGCGTGAGTATGAAATCATCAAGGATTCAGACCAACGCAGAGGTGTTCTTTCCACAGAATCGTACATGTGTCCAAAGTGTGACTGCACTGAAGTTTACTTTTATCTCGAACAAACTCGTTCTTCCGATGAACCTGAAACAAGGATGTTGACCTGCAAAGATTGCGGTCATGGATGGCGAGAATACTGATTAGTAATCGCTCTCGACACGTGGTGCTAGGAAGTAATCAACTTCTGCAGCACCGTCTTCGAACGAGAAATTCATTGCGAGAGGGAAGTTCTCTCCGAATTGAATGGTGACATTGTCGCTTGGTCCGAAGCGTCGAGAGAGTGGCTCAAGATAGGTCAGGCTGTATTGGCTTCGAGCCGGACCATCACAAACGAGTTCGTCCATCTCATCCTTGTCGAAAGAAATGTCGACCGAATCGGTGTTGTTACGGACGTGAACCTTGAATGTAGATTCATCGATACTAAAGTTGACCAAATCGCCAACTTGCTTTGCCGCTTTGAGTGCTTGGCCAAGTTCAGCACCGTTCATGACCACTTTACAAGGCAATTCCAATTTGGGCAATGAAGGTGGAGAAGCCATTGTAGAATTGTCAAGTGGACGAAGGTTACGGACAATCTTGCCCAAGCTCATGGTGAAGTCACCGCCTTCTTGGTGAGAGATCTCAATCAAATCTCCTGAACTACCAAGAGTTGTAACCTCGCGTATCTTCTTCATCTCAAGACCAATCTTCTTTCCGTCCAATTCCCATCCATCAAATGCAGCCGCATCGACAGTGAGTTTGATCATTGCTACGTGTGATGAATCGACAACTCGGACTGTTAGTCCATCTTCTTCAAAGTCGAATCTTGCATCTTCGACGACAATCATCAATGTATCCAAAATCTTGCTCATGAGTTCTTGGCGAGCTGTGACGTTCAACATATGAGGCACCCCTACAACATGGCTCTCCTTTCGACGGCTTATGAACTTACTATTCCTCAGATGAGGTTTTCGCGCGTTGAACAACCTCTCTTTTACCGACGTGTTCAAGAACTCTCGGCAGAAGTATTGGTCATGACTCAGGCGTTGGACATTCTCATCATCCTAATTGCAAGTGGTTTAGGAATTGGAATGGGATGGCTGCTTGCGAAGGTGAAATTTTCGACAGAACTGGTTCGAGCAGAGGCCAAAGTACAAGCCGCTCAAGGGAACAAGGAATCACTGGTTGCCGAAATGGAAAGTGTTGCTTCAGTGGTTGCTCGACAAAATTCAGAGGACTTTTTGAGACTCGCTGAAGAACGGCTTGGCAAGGTTCAATCGGAGGCAAACAAAGATTACGACGCCCGAAAAAAGGAAGTTGAACTTCTTGTCTCTCCGATTAAGGATCATCTGGAGAAGCTCGAAAAGGCAACAAGTGAAATGGAAAAGAATCGCGAGGGTGCGTACCAGGGCATCAAACGAATGGTCGCTGGGCTTCAAGAGCAGACCACCAACCTTCGAGATACGAACGTCAAATTGTCAACCGCTTTGCGAGGTTCCATCAAAGCAAGAGGGAACTGGGGGCAAGTTGCTCTGAAAAACATCGCCGAGGCAGCAGGTATGCTCGAGCATTGTGATTTTGATGTTGAAGTGACGTTGAAATCGGGAGCCGGTGGAGCTCGAGTTGACCTGCTTGCAAAAATCCCAAATGGCGGGCATGTTCCTGTTGATTCAAAAGTTCCATTGGCAGCGTATTGGGATGGATTGGATCTCGACGATGGAGAGGCAAGAGCAATCAAAATGAAAGAGCATGCAAATGCTGTTAAGAAGCATATCAATGACCTTGCAACACGAGATTATCCCCGATTAATGGAGGGTACAGACTTCACAGTCATGTTCATTCCTGCTGAACCGATCCTATCGACTGCTTTTGAATACGAACCTACCCTCCAAGAATACGCTTTCAGCAAACATGTTCTTATTGTTACACCTGTAACTCTCCTCGCTTTGCTTCGAACAGTTGGCCTGTATTGGCACCAACAATCTATGGCAGAGAACGCTCGAGACATTCATGCTCAAGCCAAGGAATTCTATGAGCGGGCAGCGAAGTTTAGCCACGACCTAGCCAAGTTAGGAAGGAACCTGAACACCGTTGTCGGCGCATACAACGATGCTGTAGCAACATACGATTCAAGAATCGTCCCCTCAGGTAGGAAACTTGAATCGCTGAAGGTCACTGAAGGCATGCAAAAAACCATGGCTGAACTACCTGAGGTGGGCTCAAGCATTCGCGAAATAAAGCATCTCCCAAAGGTCAACGAAGATGAATGAAACATCTTTTTGATATGTAAGATACGCCACCGAGCACCATGGTGGAACCTGTACTCAAGGAGGATGGAACGCCCTACAAGGTCGCTATTCTGATACCGACCATCAACAATGCCGATGAACTTGATATCGTTTTGGATAGGCTCTCTCAACAATCCTATCCTGATATTGAGATTGTCATTTCTGATTCAAAGTCCAAAGATCACACCAAACAAGTCTGCGACAAGTACGGTGCCACATGGATTGAAGACCCGTCAACAAACCGTGCTGATGCATGCAACTATGCACTCAAGCAAATGGATCACGACCTCGTTCTCTTCACCGACGATGATACGATTCCTCCGTTGGATTGGGCTGAGAAACTCATCCGTTGGTTCAAAGATCCTGAAGTTGGTGCAGTTGGAGGACCAAACTTCGCACCTGATGAAGACCCGTTTGGTGCCAAGTGCGCTGATGTTGCCTTCTGTACAAAGTTCATGACAGCAGGAACTCGCTACGGCGCACAGCCTCGTGGAGAATTGGTTCCAATCACTCACAATCCTGGTGTCAATTGTGCCCATCGTATGGCAAATCTTCGACAAGTGAATTTCTTCGAACCAGGCTGTATTGGTGCTGAGGATGTTGTTTTGGATGCTAAAATTCAGCGTGAAGGCCACAAACTCTTCATTGATCCATCCAATGTCATGCCTCATCGTCGTCGACGTCCTTTCAAGCCGTACATGAAGCAAATGAGAAATTATGGATACACTCGAATGGTGGCCAACAAGCGATGGCCAGAAATTGCAACATGGTCGCATACTGCTATCGGATTCTTCCCCTGGCTCACAGCCCTCTCAGTACTAGCATTAGTCGCAGGAGTTATTGGAGGCGGTGCGACAGACTATCCTTGGTTCTCCATCGATGGCGATTGGACTTGGTCTCGTCTTGCAGTTCATGGTACACTCGGAATCATGGGATTCTACATCGGACTTTCTTGGCTCGGTGCAGCGATTGGAACAAGTCCACATCGATCGATCGGAACGGTTGCTCTTGCACCGCTTTTCGTATTCCTTGCTCATTGGGCATATGGCCAAGGCGTCAACAAAGCATGGCGAGAGATCCGACGAACTGGTGGAGCTGCAGGTGTCGGTCGCCAGATCGATGACCGAGAACGTACACTTTGAGTCGCATAATCGACGCAATACCTTTCAATGAACAAAATCAAGATGCCTCATGGCTGAGCGGTTTCATGATGTCTCCGATGAGGAGGAAATCTGGCTTACAATACGCTCCGTTCTCACAGTAACACGTGTTCTTATTCTCGTTGGAACTATTCTTGTCTCTGAGTTGTTTGAGGATTACTACATTCTTGACTTGACTGTGGCAATATGGTCGTTAATTGTCGGAATACCCCTCTTTTTCTTCATCTCTGTCCTTATCCTGTGGGGAAACAAGGCCTTCATACCTGTAACCACAAAAGAGCAGGTAACAACCATTCTGCGACCAATTCTGGAGCGGACCTGATCAAATACCAGCCATATCGCCAGTCTGAATGGTCCATTGACTTGAATAGACGCCTTGATGTTCAAGAAGTTCGTCGTGCTTTCCACGTTCGACAACTGCACCGTCAACCATAGCAAGAATCTCATTCGCATTTCGGATGGTGCTGAGACGATGAGCGACTGCAATGGTCGCTCGGCCTGAGCCCGTACTGAGGAGATTCTCTTGTATCCTGCGTTCGGTCTCAGCATCCAACGCACTTGAGGCTTCATCAAGAATCAACAGTGATGGCTTCTTGAGAAGGGCGCGAGCAAGAGAGACTCTTGCTCTTTGGCCACCGCTTAACATTGCTCCTCGATCACCGACCATGGTTTCGATTCCATCCTCTAATTCTTCAACAAAATCAAGCGCCCCAGCAAGTTCAAGGGCTTTTCTCAGATCCTCTTCTTCAGCGATTTGATTGTACTGAACATTGTCTCGAATGGATCCGTAAAAGAGGAATGGATCTTGGCTCACAAAGCCAATTGCCTCACGCACACTTGCGAGCGTGAATGTATTGATATTGTTACCATTGATGAGAACTTCTCCAGAATCGGGAACATAGTATCGCATAAGTAACTTCAGAATGGTCGTTTTCCCAGCACCTGTGTGACCCATAACACCCAAGAATTGCCCTCCTGCAACGGTGAATGAAATTCCGCTCAACACCTTTGTCGAGGTATTTGGATAGGTGAAGTGAACATCGCGGAATTCGACGGATTCAATTGGCGCAAGCAATTCAACAGCATCATCATTGTCGACGATAGTTGGCTCGAGATCAATTGCTGCGAAGACGCGTCGGGCTGCAGCTTCTCCTCGTTGTAGTTGATTGACGAGAATTCCAAAGATGAACATCGGCATTGTCATTCGAGTACTGATGAGGAGGAAGGTCACCAACTGTCCAGTTGTAATTTCACCTTCACTCGCAAGCCATCCGCCAGCTGTGACAAGGAGTCCAAAAGCGACACCAGCAACGACGTAAATCATCGGAATGAACCGATTTCGGTCTTGACTTGCTCCCATTGCTTGGTCTCTGTATGCACCTGATTCTCGGTCGACACGGTTTGCCTCCCACTCTTCTGCGTTGTAGGCTTGAACAACAGCAATACCCGAGATAAGATTCTCCAATACGGCTGTTATGTCTCCTGTCGATTCACGTTGCTTGCGGTATTTACGCTGCACACTGGTTGAGAACCAGTAGACGATGGGAACGATGAATATGATTGGACCAAACAAAACAATTGCCAGTTTCCAAGACATCAACACCAGAATGAGAAATGCAGTAAAGAAGGTAACAATAATCCGAATAATGGACGTTGAGGAGTCTGAGACTACGTCCTCCAATTGATTGACGTCACTCGAAAGCACGGCCATAATTTGACCAGTTTGCCTCATGTCGTAGTAAGAAGCTTCCATTGCAATCAACGATTTTGTTGCATCCATTCGTAAATCATGTTGAATTTTGTAACCCAACGTCTGCCAAGAGTATTCCGAAATACCTTGGAAAATAGCCAAGAAGAAGAATCCGAGGAAGATCAGGACACCGTAACCGACCGCAGGATCTCCACCAAAAGAAGTTACAAAATCCTGAATGATTTGTGGACCAGAGAGAATACCTCCTGTGAAGTAATCAACTGCTAGGCCAATTGCTACAAACGGCATCAGGTCAAAAAACCGGGCCATGGCGTTGCCAAAAATACCCGACAATACACGACCAGGATAGCGTTTTGCATAAGGAACGACGCGCCAGATTTGACGTCCAACAATCTGAGTTTTCTCATTAATGTCGGAAGGTTCCATCGAATCTCCACCGCTTGAACCCATACCGCGCATGTCCTATCCTGATGCAACCCTGCTTTGAATGCTCGTTATTCTCAAAGTTGGTGAATGCAAATCATTCATGAGTGACCGATGTTAAGACGCATGCATGGGGGCTCGGCGAATGCGCGTTTCTTTCTTTCTCGTAATGGTTATGCTGACACAATTGATGGCCCCTCTAGCATCTTCAAACAGCAACAAACCGGAAATAATTATTGAAACGAATGCTGAACTAGATACCCTTGGCCAGTTAGGAATCAAACCAACGAAATCCCACGCTGAAGGCTGGTACAATGCAGAAGAGGGTGTAGGAACCATCGGCTTATTGTATCGTGATGCAACCGTCACTTCAGTTGAAGATTGGCCTGAGCGAGCAAATGAAGATGTCCTCTCAGGATATTACATTCTCACTCACACATACCCAGTACCGACTGAATGGGAAGGCGAACTCAACGAGGCAGGGATTGATTGTTTCTCCTTTTTACCTGTCAACGGATTCCATTGTGAATTGAATAAACATTCAACGAAGCAACTTGGTTCATTAGGTGTCGAAGGGATAGTCCAACTCGATCCTACCGACAAAATGAGTCGCGGTTTAGCTCGAATTTTAACAGGTGATCTTTCAAGCACATCGGAACTCTTCTACCAGCAAGAGATGGTCCCAGTTAATCTTCTACTCAGCGGCAAAACACTTCCAGAGGAAATCTACTCAATGAATGAAATTGAGATCACATATCATGTAGGGAGATTTGCTACACTCTACATACAACCCTCGTCTTCTGCAATATCTTGGTTAGCAAGTCAGAATGAGATTGAATGGCTAGAAGAGGAGTTTGAGTATATACACACAAACGATGAAGCTGACACGGTTCTAAAGGCCCCTGACTTATGGAGCCAAGCAACAATGAGCGGAATCAACTCTTCATGGGATTATGTCGATGGCACCGGCATTATTGTAGCCGTCGCAGATTCAGGACTCGATAGCGGTACAAATGATTCCACGATGCATCCAGATTTTAGAGACCACATCGTCGATATTGTCTCACTTCCAATGACGCCAGCAAGAGCAACAGCATGCGGATCGCCTGCAAACGACGGAGCAGAGGATATCGATGGACATGGCACACACGTTGCAGGTTCTGTCCTAGGGGATGGGACTGATTCTTCTGGAAACATCAAAGGCATGGCTCCTGAAGCAAGATTGTATTTCCAATCTGTTGGATTATGGTGCCAAAACAACCCTGCTGGTAAACAAAATACACTCAATGGTATTCCAACAAACAAAACCGATTTGTTTAGATTTGCTGCTGAAAATGGTTCACGAGTCCATACTAATTCTTGGGGCAACACCTGCAGTAACCTGCCAACCCCTTGTTACAGTGAGTACACCATAGGATCATTACAAGCAGACATAGCAGCGAGAGAATATACGAACATGACAATCTTGTTTTCTGCTGGAAACTCTGGAGCAGATGCAAACTCAAACGGAGAGGTCGATTTCGATTCGTTAGGAAATCCGGCAACTGCAAAGAATGTCTTCACAGTTGGAGCGAGTGAAAACAATCGCCCATCGCTAAACTACATTTGGGGAAGTTCATACGGATCTCCGATAAATAATGACCTAAGAGCCGATAACATAAGTGGAATGGCTGCATTTTCAAGCCGTGGACCTGTCGATGATGGGCGGTTGAAACCAGATATTTCTGCACCTGGAACATTTATTCTTTCGACAAAATCAAGGTCAACAAGTTCTGTAGGTTGGTTGGCATACAACTCCAGTTACACATACATGGGCGGGACGAGCATGTCAACGCCGTTGACTGCTGGAGCAACTGCTCTTCTCCTCGAACACCTCATCGACAATCGAGGTCATCAGGACCCAAGTTCTGCTTTGGTTAAGGCAATATTTGCCACAAGCGCACATGACATGATGGGTCAATACAACGATGTGACAAATGGTGCTGGTGAAACTGCTCCGAACAATCATGAGGGGTGGGGGCTTGTTGATTTACGAAACGCTTTGAATGCCACGTTCATTGAGGATGAAAGTGTTTCAACATCTGAAAACAGGGGATGGAGTTTCAACATTCCGAACTCAGCACCAGACTTGAATATCGTACTCTCTTGGACCGATCCTGAAAGTACGACTGCTGCTTCCACGAACCTCGTGAACGATCTCGATCTCGCTGTAAAAGATCCTTCAGGTACTTGGACTGAATTATCAAACAATCTTGACAACCTTCGTGGATTGGAATTTTCAAACCCTGCTCAAGGTACTTGGGAAGTCCATGTCAACGGGACAAATATTCCACGTGGTCCACAATTTTTCGCCCTGGCATTGAATCAGGAAACAACCTTGGTTAACCTCACAGAGGACGAGGACTTCGACGGTGTCATTGACGACGATGATGATTGTGTTAGCACATACGGAACATCAACGATTGACAGAACAGGCTGCCCGGATACAGATGGGGATGGTTATTCCAATCCCGATGGTGTATGGCTTGTTTCGAATGGCGCTGATGCATTCCCAGCAGAGAGCACACAGTGGGCTGACCAAGATTTCGACGGCTACGGAGACAACGGTGGTGGTTTCGAACCCGATGCCTGTGTTTCAGAACAAGGAAACTCAACGGCCGATCGATTTGGTTGCTTGGATGATGATGGCGACGGCTACTCAGACCCCGACCCAACTGGCTTACATGGCCCTGTTTGGACTGTTACAGACGGTGCGGATGCCTGCAATTCCGTCAAGGCGTACTCGAACATCGATCGAAACGGTTGCCCAGATGAAGATGGTGATGGGGCTTCCGATCCAGACCCCGCAGGTATCAATGGGTCAGTATGGACAGTCACGGACGGTGCGGATGCATTCCTTGGCGATGCCACACAATGGAAGGACTCTGATGTTGATGGGTATGGAGACAACCCTCTACCAGCTACTGAAGGAGATGCATGCATCACAAAAGACGGAACCTCCTATCAGGATCGATTCGGATGCATTGATTCAGATAATGATGGATACTCAGATCCCGACCCAACCGGCATTCATGGCCCTGTTTGGACTGTTGCCGATGGTGCGGATGCGTTCCCAAGCGAACTGAGCCAATGGTCCGATCAGGACGGTGATGGATATGGCGACAATGCAAGTGGAGTTGATGCTGACAATTGTCCCACAACGTTTGGAACATCGTCAGAACTCGGAAATCTTGGATGCAGTGATCTCGACAATGATGGATATGCTGACTCTGATGATGCCTTCCCGACCGATTCAACGCAATGGAATGACGCAGACAATGATGGCTATGGCGATGAGGCCGCAGGCAACAATCCTGATGCTTGCCCGACTGTAGCAGGAACCTCTATCTCAGATCGCTTTGGTTGTCCCGATTCCGATTCAGATGGTACATCCGACGAGGATTTGACAGGAACGAACGGCCCTGTATGGACCATCGCAGATGGTGCTGATATTTTGCCAAACGATGCATCGCAACAAGCAGACAATGACGGTGATGGATTTGGGGATAATCCATCTGGAACGAACGGCGATGCTTGTCCTGGACAATTTGGAACCTCCACGATAGATCGAATGGGTTGTCTCGATACAGACAGTGACGGAATCTCAGATGAAGATTCAATGTGGACAGTAGCACAAGGAGCGGATGCCTTCCCAAGCGACCCAACTCAGTCCTCTGACACCGATGGGGATGGTTACGGTGATAACGCATCCGGCACCAACCCCGACGGATGTCCTACGCAATTTGGAAGCTCGACGGTTGATCGTGTTGGTTGTCCAGACTCAGATGGCGACGGCATATCCGATGCTGATGGACTCTGGAATGTCTCTCAAGGCGCAGATGCCTTCCGTAGTGATGCGACGCAATCAGAAGACCAAGATGGAGATGGATACGGTGATAACGCAAGTGGCAATTTGCCCGATGCATGCCCTGCCGAATTCGGGAATTCATGGCAGAACAGTACCCTAGGTTGCCCAGATGCTGACCAAGATGGTTGGGCTGACATTCAAGATTCTCATCCAGATGACATCACGCAATGGTCCGATGTTGATGGTGATGGGTACGGTGACAATCCAGGTGGAACCACACCAGATGCCTGTTCCGGCACAATCGGGAATTCAACAAAAGGCAACCGATATGGATGCTTGGATACTGATGGAGACGGCTGGGATGATATCATTGACGAGTTACCAAACTTGAAGCATCAATGGCTTGACCAAGACGCTGATGGTTTCGGAGACAATGCTACAGGGCCACAACCGGATGCTTGTCCTGGGGTGCCTGGAACATCGACCGTCGATCGCTATGGTTGCGTTGATGGTGACGGTGATGGCATCTCCGATGAAAATGATGCATTCCCTAGCGACCCAACACGGTCCAGTGATACAGACGGAGACGGATACGGTGACCTTGAAGACGGTTGCATGTTGATTACTGGAAATTCAACTCAAGATCGTCTTGGTTGTACAGACTCAGACGGAGACGGTTATTCGGATGGTGATGCTGAATGGACAATTGTCAACGGTTCTGATGCCTTCCCACTTGAATCCACACAACATGCTGATCAAGATGGCGATGGTTTTGGTGACAATGTTGTCGGCTTCCAAGCCGATGATTGCCCGACAACATCGGGTACATCCTTCCGAGATGTCTTCGGATGTGCAGACGAAGATACAGATGGAATGTCGGATACGAACGATGCTTTCCTTGGTGAAGCAACACAATGGAACGATACCGATGGAGATGGATATGGCGACGAATTAAACGGAACTCAAGGAGATGCTTGTCCAGAAGTAGTTGGAACTTCAATCAACGATGTGTATGGATGCATTGATACGGATGGAGATGGATACTCTGACTTGAACGATGTGTGGCCAAACGACAATACACAATGGTACGATGACGATATGGATGGTTTTGGTGATGAATCATCAGGAACTGCTCCAGATCAATGTCCAAATGAATACGGTACTGCGTTCAGAGGATCACTTATCGGATGCCCAGACACGGACGGTGATGGATATGCAGATGATGAAGATGCATTCCCACTGCAAGCCTCTCAGCATCTTGATACAGACGGCGATGGCTGGGGTGACAACGAGACTTCGGGAGCACACAAGCCCGATCACTGGCCGAATGATCCATCAAAGAATGCTGGTGAGGCATCCATGACATGCAGTCCTGCTAAGATTTCAATTGACGCCGTAACCGGTTCGAAATTCATCTTCACATGCGCAGTGACCACAAGCATGAGCAATGGTTTCACAGC
>Ga0315330_10002669_pt1 | contig 12249 bp, 10 predicted proteins | sample M140m34915metaG_FD_203453 | JGI IMG/M metagenome (GOLD analysis project Ga0315330, IMG submission 203453) | Ammonia-oxidizing marine archaeal communities from Monterey Bay, California, United States - M1 40m 34915 | ecosystem: Environmental > Aquatic > Marine > Intertidal zone | place: USA... | reverse complement strand
GTTGTCACAATCCTTCAAGCCATGTCGACAGATGCACGAAAAGACATATTGGCAGAGTTCACTACGCCGGCCGATGTGGAAATCCTAGCGGATGTTTTGCGTCGGATCAGCGAGGGCATGCCAGTTTCATCATTGATCAAAGAGACGGACGAGAAATTGTAGTCCTCGGTTAATTAGCTAGCATGGCGTGACCATGCCGCTTTTCCCCGACGGTTGCGAGCTCGAACGTGACTGGGGGGAGCCAGAGATGAGTGATTTGGAAGCGGGTCTTCGTGCGCGAGACGCAATCATTACCGATGTAGCGGGGGGGAAACTCCGTTCGCTGGCTCGTGGTGGTGGCGATCAGGCGTCCAACGAAGGGTTGCTGGATGCATTTGCAGAGGTCTTTGCTCGTATGTCGGAGTCGAAGATGGCTGCTCCGATTGATGAGCAGACTGAGCCGTCTGAAGATCCGTTGATTCCTTCGTCTGATTCCCCGCTTGAATCAGAAACGGAATCACAGAGCGATGATGGCCACCAGCAATGCGTCGCATTGAAGCCGGATGATCTGCCAACAGAGGATGTTGAACTGCCCTCTGCACCCATTGCGGAAATAGTTGCCTTGAAAGAGGTTGCGCCGCAGCAGGGAGAAGAGTCAGGATCGGTTGTGGACGCCGCTACCGAGACCTACGTGGCAGCACCTGTTGCCGCAGAGATCTCGGACACGGAGGAAGAAACTCCAGAAATTGCTGAAGAGCAGGTGCGGCAAGTGTTGCCCAGCGAGGATGGCGAAGATGTTGTCGGGCGGCGACGCAATGCAAAGCCCACATCAGATGCGAAATCGGCAAATGTGAAGCCGCTTGACGGCCCACGAGATGGCGAAGCCGTAGCAGCGGAGAATTCCGAGCCCGAGGCTGTCACCGCCGAAATTGAAGAGGATTCGGAACAGCCGATCGAGGAAGTGGGGCGCGAGGTGCGGCGCAACCGACGTGATCGCCATCGCGGTGGTCATCATGCTGAGAAAACGCAGACACCGGTTTCCCAAAATGGCTCGCGGGAAGCTGCCTTAAAAGTCGACTCGATGATGAACCACGAAATGCTCGAAGCCGGCAGTGGTACCGAACGCGTGAACCCTGTGGGGCAGGGACAAGGACGCACCGTTGCCGCAGCAGTGAATCGCTCGGTGCAGGCCGCCGCCGCAGCAGCTTCTTCCGTTACTTCTAATAGCGGGGCAAATACTTCGCGGTTCGGTGCAACGACGGCAAATGGAATCCGTGAAGTTGCACAGAACCCATCGCTGGGTGCAACGGCCAAGGCGGCAGTTAGTCGGCCAGGGTCTGAGACGCGCGGAAAAAATGTAGACACGACTGACACGCTTGCGCGAGTCAAGCTGATTCAGCGTGTGACCAAGGCATTTCAACATCTTGGTCCAGACGGCGGAGTCATTCGTTTGCGATTGGCTCCAGCTGAAATGGGCTCGGTGCGAGTTGAAATGCGAATTCAGCAACGTAAAGTAGCTGCTCGAGTTGTTGCTGAGACCGAGGCTGCGAGTGCCGCCCTTCGAGAACATCTTCCTGATTTGCGAGCAAGGTTGGAATCTTTTGGGATGCAGGTGGAGCAGCTTGACATAGAGACAGAAAGTCTTGATCACGATAGTGGCTCACATTTTGAGGACACAACTTCTCGTGACGAGAGTTGGCAGGAGCCTGGTCGGCGTCAGCAACGTGAACGTGCTAAGCAGTTTCAGAAGCCGAATGTCGTTGATGTTTCACAAAATGTTTCACCGGTGATAACAACGGCATCTCTGTCGGCCGGCATCGACGTGCATCTCTGATGCAAGCTCATCAATGGAAGCTGATTGCTATCGCGTTCGGTCGTTATCCCGTCGTACAAGAAGAGCGTCAGGGATGTCTTGAGGCATCACGATGAAATGCTGTGATCTTGGGAGATAATCATGTCGCAAATCGGACAGCCAGCAACTTCAAGTGCTGCTGCGCAACAGTCTGCTGGAACAACCGGTCAGTCGGGCTCAAGTTACAACGAACTTGATATCGATGATTTCCTGAAGTTGTTGATCAGTGAACTGCAAAATCAGGATCCTTTGGATCCAATGGACAACAGCGAAATGGTCCAGCAGATCGGGCAGATTCGTGAAATTGGGGCGACTGACGATCTGACGAAAACACTTTCTACACTTTCCTCAAGCCAAGAATTAGTGACCGCTAGTAGTCTGATTGGTAAGTCTGTAGAGGGCTTAGCGGAAGATTCCAGTGCAGTTGATGGCATTGTTGATCGCATCACTGTTGAGACAAGTGACGAAAACGCTACACGAACTGTCAAAGTTCACGTGGGTGGAAAGACGATGGATATAAAAAACATCAGGGAAATACAGACTGGGTAATTTCTACCGATTATTAATTGCCAGCATTAAATCATTTTTAAGCTGGCAATTGATCTCATCGCCTGCGATGAGCCATCGAGAGAGTTTATCTGGTCTCACAATCGGAGCTCTACGTCGATGGGTCTTACATCTGCTCTTACTACGGCACTGACTGGTCTGAACGCTGCGGAAACGCAGATCGATGTGATTGGTAATAATCTTGCCAACTCGCAAACTGTCGGATTCAAATCGTCAGATGTGATTTTTGGAACTCAGTTCCTACAGACACTCTCTTTGGGTGCAGGGCCATCTGCCAACAGCGGTGGTATCAACCCCCGGCAGATTGGATTGGGTGTTCAGGTGGCCGAGATTGCCGCCAATCACAATCAAGGCACGATTGAAATCAGCAGCAGTTCGTCGGACTTGGCGATTCAGGGAGACGGATTCTTTATTGTTGAGGGTGGCGAGGGAGAACGTCTTTACACTCGAAACGGTATCTTCAAGCTGAACAGTGATGCCGAGCTGGTCAGTGTTACTGGTCAGCGATTACTGGGATACGGTGTCGACGAGCAGTTTCGATTGCAAAAAACGGAACTGGTTCCACTTTCGGTGCCTCTGGGAAGCGAGAGCGTTGCTAAGGCAACAGAGAATGTGACGTTCGAAGGAACGCTGACACCCGAGGGAGATCTTGCAACGGTTTCGCAGGTGATCCAATCGGCCAGGTTGGGAGATTCGAAGGTGCCGCAGCCCGAAGCCCCTGGTGTTGGTATCGCTGCAGCTCCTTTGTCGGATGCCGCAGCAGTTGTGATGAACAATGGTGGGGTCGGTACGTTATCGGCTGGTACGTATCAGTACAGATTTGCTTTGGTTGACGCAGCGGGTGCCGAGGCTACACCAAGTGTTTCGATCAGTTCAACGGTTGGAGCTGGTGGTCGGATCGATCTAAGCAATCTGCCATCGGAAGCTTCGGGGAGTTACCCGACCGTCAATATTTATCGCACAGCACCTGATGGAAGTGACTTTTTCCTGCTTGGTTCGGCGGCAGTTGGGGGCACGTTTAACGATGATGGTTCAACCCCGTTATCAGGAACACCTTTGGACGATACGACTTTGACAGGAAACTATTCCTACATGGTGACGTACCACCGTAGTGGTGAAGTTGAGAGTCGCCCAAGTGAATTAATCGGGCCACAGAACGTAGTCAACGGACGAATCTCGTTGACCAATTTGCCGGTGCCACCTGTACCCGGCCCTGAGAGTGGTTTTCCTGCCTACGATGAAATCCGGATCTACCGAAACCTCGCGGGCGACCAAAATAATTATTATCTCGTCGATACTGTCGCTCCTGGTTCTGACTACACCGATTCAAGGTCAGATGAAGAAATCGCAGACCTGACGGTGGCCGGGAATCAATTGGTGGATCTTGATGGCCCGACGATTACCAGCAACACGCTTTTGACTGATGTTCTCAAGCGGGATGGTCTGACGTACCAAAGTGCTTTCGAAATTGGGACCCTGAGTTACAGCGGGCGAAAAGGTGGCCGTGCATTAGGCACCAAGCAGCTTGAAATAGTCGACACGACGACGGTTCAGGACTTTGTCGACTTTCTAGAGTCAGCATCCGGACTTCAAAGTCTGCTCATCGATTCACAAAACCCCATTCTGGCGTCTGAAAACAATATCCCCGGTGAATCCGGTGAGTTGGTGCCGGGGGGGTACATTCAAGATGGAACCATTCGTTTTGTGAGCAACACAGGTGAATTGAACGCTTTGGAAATTGATCTCTCTGCATTCAGAGTAGAAAACGCTGTTGGTGATGTGATAACACCAAACCTTGCTTTCGGAACTCTTCAGGAAGCACAAGGTCAGAGTGCGGTGAGTGATTTCATTGTTTATGACTCTCTTGGTATTCCGTTGAATGTGCGCGTGACAGCAACATTGGAAGGACGGACCAACGAGCAGACGATTTACCGTTGGTATGCAGACAGTCCAGAAAACCAACCCATCGCCGGAACGGACATTTCAGTCGGTACTGGTTTGTTGCGTTTTGATGGAAACGGAAACTTTGTCTCAGCGACTAACGACAGCATTGCGATTGATCGTGTCGGTGTGCCCAGTGTTAATCCACTGCAGTTCGATCTCGACTTTAGTCAAGTCTCAGGTCTGGCAACTCAGGAAGCCAGCCTTGCTGCGACGCGTCAGGATGGTAGCCCTCCGGGCGTCCTGACAAGTTTTGTGGTCGGTGAAGATGGGACTTTGAGAGGGGTCTTTGGAAACGGCGTGACACGTGATCTCGGCCAATTGCAGCTGGCTCGATTTGCCAATCCCGTTGGTCTGGAATCTCGCGGTCTGAATGTTTTCGCCAAAGGCGTCAATACTGGCTTGCCAGTTCAGGGGGCACCTGGGGAAAACGGTATCGGTGGTGTGATTGGTGGTGCTTTGGAGTTGAGTAACACCGATATCGGAAAAGACCTTGTTGAATTGGTGATGGCTAGTACCCAGTATCGAGGGAACAGCCGCGTGATCACGACCAGTCAGCAGTTGCTTGATGAATTGCTGAATCTGCGACGGTAGTGAATGATTAGAAAATGGCGTCTCAAGTTGTTGTCATCCTAGCGGTTCTGTTGCTTTTTGCACGAACTGCCGTGACGCGTTGAGTCTTCTTTTTTCATTACCTGACTGCAGTTGCCCTAGATTGTGTAGCTCAAATCCGCACAATTTGAGTTGATTGGATCACAGCTCGTGATTGGTCCCTGTCTTTCTCCATTGGCAGCGAATCAAGTTTTAGAGTTTGGCTGTGATCCATGCGTCCCAAGGTTATCCCCACCCAACGGTAGAAATTTCCGATGGCAAAAGCTCCCAAGAATGCGATCAGCCCCTCCCGTGCTGAAGACTATCCCGAATGGTACCAGCAGGTCATTCGTGCCTCTGACTTGGCCGAAAATAGTCCCGTTCGTGGCTGTATGGTGATCAAACCATGGGGCTACCGTTTGTGGGAAAACATGCAGCGAGCCTTGGATGACATGTTCAAGGCAACGGGCCACCAGAATGCTTATTTTCCTCTCTTCATTCCGATGAGCTTTCTGGAAAAGGAAGCTGAGCACGTCGAGGGGTTTGCCAAAGAATGTGCGGTGGTAACTCATCACCGCCTCGAGCCAGATCCGGATGGTGGATTGCGGCCTGCCGGTAAGCTTGAGGAACCATTGATCGTACGTCCAACCAGCGAGACGATCATTGGTGCGACCTATGCCAAATGGGTCCAAAGTCATCGCGATCTACCCATCCTGATTAATCAATGGGCGAATGTTGTGCGGTGGGAAATGCGTACGAGAATGTTTCTGCGGACAGCAGAGTTCTTGTGGCAGGAAGGTCACACGGTGCACGCCACCAGTGAGGAGGCAATCGCCGAGACAGAGCAGATGATAGATGTCTATGCAGACTTTGCTGAGAATTGGATGGCAATGCCCGTCATCATCGGTAGCAAGACTGCTGATGAGAGATTCCCGGGAGCGGTTGAGACGCTCTCTATTGAGGCAATGATGCAGGATCGCAAAGCACTGCAAGCAGGGACAAGCCACTTTCTCGGACAGAACTTCTCAAAAGCACAGAACATTGAGTTTCAAGCGGAAAATGGAGAGCGGGAGTTCGCATGGACCACAAGTTGGGGTGTCTCAACGCGACTCGTGGGCGCTCTGATCATGAGTCACAGCGATGACGATGGTCTTGTCATTCCGCCTCGTTTGGCACCTGCTCAAGTTGTCATTCTTCCCATTTACCGAGAAGATTCGCAGCGTGCCGATGTGCTGCAGTATGTTGAGAAAGTCAAACAAGAGCTGACGGCTCAACACTATGCGGGTAGCCCGATTCGAGTCGAAATTGACGATCGCGATATTCGTGGCGGGGAAAAGAAATGGCACCATGTAAAACGAGGCGTACCGATTCGTTTGGAAATTGGGCCCAAGGACATTGAGAAGGATGCTGTGTTTCTCGGACGTAGGGACCGGCCCAAAAGTGCTCCCATGGGGCGTGGCGAGTTGATTGCTGGAATTAGCTCCTTGCTTGCGGAGATGCAGCAAGGGTTATTTGATGCAGCGGCAAAATTGCGAGATGACAATTCCTGTGTGATCACTAACGAATCGGACTTTCGTGATTTCTTCACGCCGTCCAATGAACAAGATATCCATGGTGGATTTGCCCATTGCCACTTCTCCTCTGAGGATGACCTTCAGCCATTGCTCAAAGAATTGAAAGTGACCATCCGTTGTGTTCCTCGGGACGGAAATGACGAGCCAGGGACCTGCTTCTTTACCGGTAAACCGGCAGCGAAGGTCGCCATCTTTGCCAAGGCGTATTGATTTTCCGGCTTTGTCTGGGGCTGGGGCTTGCTAAATGCGAAATTAACAGTGTGACCTGAAAAGTGACAGATGCCGCGCCGACGTATCGCTTAGCGTATCACGATGAACGCTGGTAGATGGCGGTTAGCAGCGATTCGGTGTCTTTGAATTTTTTGCCGCCAGCCATCGTTTCGTCGATCAGTTTACGGGCATCTGCTTCGCTGTGTCCCAAGGTGATCAATGCGTCAAACGTTTCACTGATTACGGCTGATGCGGCAGTTCCTTTGCCTGCATTTTCACTGGTGACTGCCTGCCTTTCGACCATCAGTGCGAAGCGTGGCATTTTACGACGCAACTTTGCGATCACACGCTCGCTTGTTGCTGGCCCGACACCGGGAAGGGCCGACAGTCCTTTTGCGTCCTGTTCCTCGATGAGGACAGCGAGCTCCTTGACTGGACGCACCATCGCACGAAGTGCTTTCTTGACCCCGACGCCGTCGACACTACAAAACAAATCAAAGAACTGACGTTCAGGCTCGGTCATGAAACCAATCAGCCGTGGAGTTAAACGACCACCTTGCGCATTTCCCTCAATGTAATCCAGAGTATGAAGACGCGTCTTCTGACCAATACTATTTTGCAGCATGCGGCGAGTGTAGTCGGCTACCAGTACCTCATATTCGAAGGGGGGGGCTTCGATGGTGACAGCAGTTTCACTGACGCGAACCAGTGTTCCGGCGATGGTAACGATCAAGAGTGTGTGCTCCGGGGATGAGGAATTTCTGATTCGATGACAAGGAGAGTGTCTGAGAGAGTCTTCCAGTGCGGGTCAAAAAGATGGAGGATTCCAAAGACGGGGTCAAGCCGAGCGTTGTCTGCCAGCGAGATCCAAACGCGAAGATGAGGCAAAACCACGTTGGAAAATGAAAAATCAAAAATCAAGAAGATTTGCTAAGAGCTGACATGGATGTCCCGTCTCCGAGGTGGTGGCCGCACAACGCGATCGCGAGGGCGTCGGCCACGTCTGCCGGTTCAGGCAGGGTTGCCAGACCCAATTGAATTTTGACGGCTAACTGAATCTGGTGTTTCGGGGCGTGACCATTGCCGGTCATGACTTTTTTCACGCGAGTGGGTTCAAAGTGAAGCACATTGATGTTGGATTGTGCCGCTGCAAGACAGATCACGCCTCGTGCATGTCCCATCAGGATTGCGGTCCGCGGACGTTCGTAGTGTGAGAACAATTGTTCCAACGCCATTACATCTGGTTCGTGCGCTTCAATGACCTCGCGCAGGCCGCTGTGGAGCTCTCGCAGTCGGGCTTCGATGCTTTCCTTGGGTTTGCTGCGGATGATACCAGCTTCGATCAATCTGATTTTTCCCGGAAGCGGCATCGAACCACCTGCCGTTCCGACTTCAATCACACCATAACCAGTGGTGTTCAAGCCAGGATCTACTCCTAAAAGTCGGCGTGTGGCAGAACCAGAGGTCACGAGTTGCGTTCCCAGCTTGTGCCTTCTTTTTTGTCCAGCAGGGCAACGCCCAAGTCCGTCAAGCGATCACGGATCGCATCGCCTGTCGCGTAGTCCTTGCGTTCTCGAGCCTCTTTGCGAAGATCGATTAAAAGGTTCACCACGCCGTCGAGTAAGTCAGTGTCTGCCTCGTCTCCACCACTTCCAGCAACGGCTGGCTTCAGAAAAATTCCCAGTACACTGGTCAATTCGCGAATCACAGCAGCTGCTTTGATCAACGACACAACTGCAGGTGCATTCAGTTCGGCAGCCGGCCCCAATTCGTGTTGATCAATGTGTCGGTTCAATGCACGAAGTGAATCGAACAATACGCTGATGGCTGCACCGGTGTTGAAGTCGTCATCCATTGAGGATAGGAACTTCTCACGTGCCGCATGCATTTCCTGCAGCAGCGTGTCTTCTCCAGGCTCAAAGTCGCCGTCAGTTCGACAGGTACCCAGCGGCAGGTCATAGAAATATTGGCCCGGGTGCTGCGCGCTTTCCTGAAGCGAAGTTATCTCGTTGAAACGATCAAAGAAGCGATAGAAAGCTTCCAAGGATGTACCGGCTTCTTGCAAACCGTCTTCGTTGTACACAATGGTAGATCGGTAATGAGTTCTCAAGAGAAAGAATCGGATCCTTTCACCCGTGTGTCTCCGAATCACTGTTGAGAGTCCGCCGTCTCCCTTGCTGCGACTGATTTTGCCAGCTGACGCCTCTTCTGTTGATTCTTCACGGTCGCTCTTTCCACCAATTTTTCCTTTCTCGCCAGCTCGCATCAAGCCATTATGCATCCAGTACTTAACCATCGGGGCATCGTGGCAGCAGCCGCTTTGTGCGAGTTCGTTCTCATGGTGAGGGAACATGAGATCCAGTCCCCCGCCGTGAATATCAAATGTGTTCCCCAGTATTTCATGGCTCATTGCGGAGCATTCGATGTGCCACCCCGGACGTCCGGGGCCCCAGGGACTTTCCCAAGCAATCGAATCATCCTTTGCACTCTTCCAAAGAGCAAAATCGCCCGGTGAGCGTTTCTTGGCGGCAGCTTCGCCCCCTTCACCTTGTTGCGACTCCATGCTTCGATTGGATAACTGACCATAATTGCTGTCTTTGGCGACATCGAAGAAAACATCACCATCTACCGCGTAGGCATAGTCCTTTTCTTCCAGTGCCTTGATGAAGGAGATGATTTGAGGCATATGATCAGTTGCTCGTGGCAAATAATCGATTTGATTGACGCCCAGTTCACGCAGATTTGATAAATAATCTGCCGTCATCTCGCAGGCAATCTGGCTCATGGGAAGATTGCGTTCCCTGCTCTTGGCGATCAGCTTGTCATCAACGTCCGTGATGTTCACCACCCACGTCACGTCGTATCCGCTGTAACGCAGGTAACGCTTGATCGTGTCGAAGATCACGGGACCAACCATGTGTCCTATATGTGACTCCGCGTAAACGGTTGGGCCACACAGGTAGATGCCAACCTTGGGGGGATGAAGCGGTTCGAACGGTTCCTTGGTCTTGCTAAGCGTGTTGTAAACGCGAATCGTGGGTTTGTTGGTCGACGCGTCAGAGTCGTTTTGGCTTGCAGTCGCGGTGCTCATCTTTGTCGTCTGATAGAGAGTGGATCGCAGGTTGGAATTCTTAAAGTAGAGGCGTGAATCTGACCAAGGAAATGCTAGCAATGCATTGCATTGATGTCAGATCATCAGCGGCTCTACCCGTGAAGATGGGGATTATAGGGGCTGAACGTTTTCCTGCAGAGGGCGATTTTCGGCACCCCGGATCAAGTCGCGTTTTTGATCCGTGTTTCACCAGATCCATGGACCGTGATCGATCGATGTAGTCGAGGCGAGAACAATGAAAGCAATTGCCTGCCGACCGGTGAAACCTGCCGACCAGTGAAACCTAATGAAATCCAACAAGACGCAGCCTGACACCAAGGATCGGCTTACGTTTTGTAGACCAGAACCACCACTCTGGCAGCGATGGCTTCGCCATGACCAATGGGGCCAGTGCCCTCCCCTGTTTTGGCTTTGATCCCAATGCGATCGGTTGGAGTGTCCGTTATTTTGGAAATCGCAGCCTTCATGGCATCAATGTGCACGGCCATTTTTGGCCGCTCCGCGAGGATCACACAATCCATGTTGGCAATTTCCATTCCATGGTGCCTCAGTCGTCTGATCGCTTCATGCAAAAAGTCGGCACTATTGCGATCATGGTTTTCTGCAGCATTGTCTGGGAAAAGTCGGCCAATATCTTGCTCTGCGATCGAACCCAGGATGGCATCGGTAACCGCGTGCAGCAGGACATCAGCATCGCTATGACCGATGCAATGCACCTCGCAATCGATGTCGATGCCCCCGATGCGAAGTGGACCTCCGTTGCCAAGTCGGTGGGTGTCGTATCCAAGTCCCACTCGGATCGGTGGAATCGGTGCTGTCATGGGAGTTTTTCCGTCCAATAAAATCTGAATCTGAAAATCTGAATCTGAACCGTGTGGTGAGTATTACGGTGTGCTCATCTTCCGCTATTCGCCATCACCTCGTTTTTGCACAAGTCATTTTCCTCGGCACACCGGTTCCGTGTACGCATGCCCGCTTCATTGTGAGTCAGTTCGTGTTGTTATCTCTTTCCGTGTGCTCGTGAACTAGGGGCAGTCTTTCCTGTTTGCCCTTTCCTGCTTGCCAAGGTCGGTGGCTGTCCTGTCTCCACAGGTCGGTGGCTGTCCTGCTTGTAAAGGCCGAAGCTCGCGGACTAACTTCTTCAGGGCATCCTGAGAGTCACGCACATCTGCGCTGCGTAATTTTAGTCCCGGCTTTGAACCTGCTGCCTTGTACCTACAATAACGGACTTTCACACGTCTGCGAGCCACATAGCCCATGCCAATTATCGAAGTACGAGAGTTGGCCAAGTCTTACCGCGTTTACAACAAACGCGAAGGGTTGGCTGATAGCGTTCGGGGCCTGTTTCGTCGTGAATACAGGGAAGTCAAAGCGGTTCAGGGAATCGACTTGAACGTGGAGCAAGGGGAATTTGTCGCATTTCTTGGCCCAAATGGTGCTGGGAAAACGACCACTCTGAAACTGCTCAGCGGTGTAATCAATCCGACGAGTGGGGCAGCAAGCGTGATGGGTTTCACGCCTTGGCAAAGAAAAAATGAGTATCGCCGCCGCTTCGCACTGGTGATGGGACAGAAAAACCAGTTGTGGTGGGATTTGCCTGCTCAGGAGTCATATCGGCTTCATCAGCAGATTTACGGCGTACCGGTCGACGAGTTTAACAGCACGCTAGCTGAACTGACGGATCTGCTGGATGTGGGAGGACTTTTGAGTCGACCTGTTCGTGAGCTTTCGCTTGGAGAACGCATGAAAATGGAGCTGATAGCAGCTCTGCTTCATCGCCCAGAGGTCCTTTTCCTTGATGAACCAACGATTGGGCTTGATGTTATCGCGCAGCATAACATTCAACAGTTCCTGAAGTACTATCAGGAAAAACGCAAGATCACCATTTTGTTAACCAGTCACTACATGAAGGATATCGCTGCACTCTGCAAACGTGTTGTGATTATCGCTGGTGGGCGGATTGAGTACGACGGTTCTTTGTCGGGAGTGATTGACAACTTCTCTGGGCACAAAGTCATGACTTTGCAATTTGCGGATGGGCATCAGCCTGATCTTTCGCAATTGGGTGAGGTCCTCGATGAAACATGGCCCAAGGTTCGTCTGCGTGTTGATCGTCGTGACGTACCTCGTGTGCTTTCTGAAGTGCTTCGTGATAATCCGATCGAAGATGTAGCAGTTGAAGATGTTCCACTTGAAGAAGTCATCGCTGAACTCTTTCGCGAGTCATCGCAGAAATCTGATGCGGACGAACAGTAGAGACGAACAGTAGAGAAGAACTGAGGATCTGATTCGATGTGCAAGTGCCCCGCTGAACCCTTGTAGGTTCGTGTTTCCCAGTGAGGGCGTAGGTGGGTGCTCATGCAGAGCCAGACTGCGAAGTCCGTTGTGTTACACGACCGCGGGGGAGAGGTCATGTTGCAACG
>Ga0315330_10002664_pt1 | contig 12256 bp, 5 predicted proteins | sample M140m34915metaG_FD_203453 | JGI IMG/M metagenome (GOLD analysis project Ga0315330, IMG submission 203453) | Ammonia-oxidizing marine archaeal communities from Monterey Bay, California, United States - M1 40m 34915 | ecosystem: Environmental > Aquatic > Marine > Intertidal zone | place: USA... | reverse complement strand
GGGCGCAACTAGGCAAGTTAGCCTCACAAAAAACCTCGCCGCCACCAATTTTTATAATGATGATAGCCCCATAACCTCTCTGCAAGATAATGAGAAACTGCGTTTAATTAAAAATCTTAACACTAGGGTTAGGAGGGCAGATCCACGCGTAAAAGATGTGAAGATCAATTTGTCTGGTCAGCACAGCAATATTCTTGTGGCTCATTCAATTGATGGAATCTTTAAAGACAGCAGACCCCTAGTACGACTTAACGTCACTGTCGTAGTTGAGAGCGATGGGCGGAAAGAGACAGCAAGCTATGGAGGCGGGGCGCGTTCAACGTACGATTTTTTCTCGCAGGACAACTTTGCTGAAAACATTGCAGATGAAGCACTTCGTCAAGCAACTGTAGCGTTAAAGTCGCGTAATACGCCAGCAGGTGAAATGACCGTAGTGCTAGGAGCGGGATGGCCTGGCATATTACTACATGAAGCCATCGGGCATGGACTCGAAGCAGATTTTAACCGAAAAGGAACGTCTGTTTTCAGCAATCTAGTCGGAGAAAAAATCGCAAATGAAGAGTGCACTGTTGTGGACGACGGGACCTTAATGCATCGGAGGGGTTCTTTAAATATGGATGATGAAGGCATTCGGAGCGAATGCACTACACTAATTGATAAAGGTCGCTTAAGCAGTTTTATGCAAGATAGGCAAAATGCAATACTGATGAACCAAAAGGTGACCGGAAATGGTCGACGACAATCTTATGCACATAGACCAATGCCACGCATGACGAATACCTATATGCTTCCTGGAAGTCGATCACCCGAAGAAATAATCAAAAGCGTAAAAAAAGGTCTCTATGCTGTAAGTTTCGGTGGGGGACAAGTAGATATAACAAATGGAAAATTTGTTTTTAGCGCGAGTGAAGCATACTTAATCGAAAACGGAAAAATCACTGCTCCAGTGCGTGGTGCAACACTTATTGGAGATGGTGCAACTGTACTTAAAAACGTCTCTATGGTGGGAAATGACCTTAAATTGGATAGTGGCGTAGGAACGTGCGGTAAGAGTGGGCAATCTGTGCCAGTCGGCGTAGGCCAACCTACCCTAAAAATAAATCGGTTAACTGTGGGAGGCACCCAAGCCTGATCTTAGACAGAAATAGTGGTTAACGCCCACCAACTAGTGGATAAAAAACATAAAACACTCACGTTAATAAGTTAGAATTAAAAGCCACCGGGGAAACAACCTGTAATACAAACTGCTCTAAGCGCGAACCAAAACTATGCTGAGATTCTTAGAGAAAATAGCCGACCATACTCCTCGCTTGTTGAAGTGGTCACTCTTATTATGGTTGCCGTTTTGTGCGACTCTCCGTCTCGCAGTGCCTTATTACATCGAAAAAAACACTCTGATTACCGATGAAATTGCCAACTTCTCTGGACGACCAGTAACTGCTGAAAACATAAATTATCACTGGAATGGATGGTCTCCTCAAGTAACTGTTTTTGGTTTAAAGCTGCTGGATGACGACGAAGAGAACGTACTGATCTACTTTCCAAAACTAACCGCGACTGTATCTCTGTTAGAATCAATTACGAGTAGAATGTTAGTGCTGCGTAGTATTCACTTTAACGGTCTAAATATCGAAATACGACGATCTGTGGAAGGGAAATTCCGTATCGTTGGAATGCCTCCCCCTAAGTTCCCTATTTTTAAATGGCTACTTCAGCAGGATAAGGTTGTACTTTCTGAGTCAAATATTCTTTTAACTCTTGAACAACAGCAACAGACAATAGATATGCGCGGAATATCTGCGGTAAGTAATAACTTTGTCGGTGGTCAAAACATCCAAGGTGAGATGGAGTTCGGGGAAGACTTTGCTACTCGCGCTTCTTTTGCTTTAAGGACGACAAAAAATATAGTCAACTCGCGTGATGGTTTCGAAATAGACTTTAATCTAAAGTCAATCAAGCTTGATAACTTGATTGCCCGCTTTACCAAAGAAACACATGTAGCCCAAACCTTACCTCAATTAGACGTTACAGGCTCCTCAAGTTGGAAAAATTATAGTTTGGATACACTAGATTTTCGTTTCTCTCAGACTAAAAACTCTAATCCTAAAATAATCCCTGACCTGTCGGGAGACGCAGCTAAGGCAGACTCTGGATGGAATATTAATTTTTTAGTAACCACCTCAGAAAACGACAAAACGATATCTCTCGGAGAAGTCTCTAATGTGCTGATAGCCGACACAGAGGAAGACCCGATCATAATTAGCAAAGCCCGTAATATAGATTTAAGAACCGCGCTCAGGCTAAGGGAATATCTTTTACCTAATGGTACAAATAATAAGGACTCGTCATTCGAAGCATCGCTCCAAGGGAAACTAAAATCATTAACCTCGGCTTACAGACTTAGTCATAACAAAACAGATGATTATTTTGTGCGCGCTGCTTTCAACGGTCTTTCTTCCCTAGGCGACCAACACGTCCCGTCTTTTAGCGCACTTTCCGGAGAGGCCGAAATCTTTCCTGGTGGCGCTGACCTTACATTCGCTGATAGTACGTTAGAAATTATAAAGCATGAAAAACTGTATAGGCCGCTATCCTTGAAGAAAATTAATGGCAAAATTTCTTGGCGCTCACAGGGAAGCCTGACGCAATCGACCATATTTAAGCGGTTGTCCGGCACCATTAACAGCATAGATTTCGCGATAAACGGGCATATAAGCAAGGATAAAAATTCAACTTGGTATGTGGATGGTCTGCTTGACATCGATAACGCCCCAGCTTCGAACTTGCACCACCTCGTAATGGCAAACAGCCTACCTAAAAGGGGCGATTACTGGCTCAGAAACGTTTTTGCAGGAGGTCTAATCGAATTCGGTTCCGTGATAATTCGAGGTCCGATAAGAAAGTTTCCCTTCCGTAATATGGAAGGCTTGTTCATGGGTAACCTCCGAGTAGCCGGTGCAAAAGTGAAATTTTCTAAATTTTGGCCAGCTGCCGAGGACGTTACCGGCGTTATGAAACTAAAGGGTATAGGCGGTCATTTCGATGCAACAAGAGCAAAGATAAAAGGTGTGGACATTGATAGTGGAATTGTTACCTCTTCTGACCTATTCGCCAAGGAAAAGTACGTGCACGTAAAAGCCAAGGGTTCGATTAGTGATGGTATTCCGAAAGAGCTGGTCAGGCAGAGCCCATTAAAGCATACAAGTGCTGGTCAAATTTTGGATTTTGTTCTGCACAATACCGTTGACTTGTCAGTGGACATGAATCTACCTTTATTTCGCGGAGGGCAAAAATCTATCGTAGGTAAAGCGCTTCTGAAGCAGAATGACGTCAAAAACAAAAAGATTGACCTAACCTTCAGAGCCATGACGGGTACCCTGACTTACGACAATGGTCGATGGAATGGAACAGATCTTACCGCAATACTAGATGAGGCCAATGTAAAACTGAAGGTGCGGGGCGGGATTAATGCACCATCCTTCAACACTGAGTTTGTAGTGACTGGTACGACGCCGATCAAGTATATTTTCGACAAACTGGAGCATCATTCGCCATCATTTGCCACTTGGCTCCAAAGCTATGAAATCCCCGAAAATTTCAGTGGGATCACTTCATGGAAAAATATTCTCCGACTGCCAAAATACGTGGCTAATTCTGAAGATAAAAAAACACAAATGATTTTCAGTTCAGATCTAGAAGGTGTAACTATTACCCTCCCTGAGCCATTTAAGAAACATAAGACAGAAAGCAAACTTCTTGTCGCTGATCTGGCCTTTAGGAATGGAAAAGTAGAAAAAACTTTATTGACTTATGATCAGCTTTTTAGATCTGAAGCTGTGATCCTCAAAACAACACAGCAGCCAGCGCTAGATACGTTACCATATGCTCTACCTCAGACCGGTCGCAATATAATCGTAAACGCTTCAACAGAATATCTTCCTGCAGATATGTGGATTCCAGTCATCAAAAATCGAGAAGCTAAAAACGAAAATAACTCCTTTGCTAATGGATTTAACTTCAAAATAGCGGCTAAAAAAATGACTTTTCTGGACCATCAATTCAACACCACTACTATTGACATCGATCCTAGAGAGACAAGTAATCTTTTTACCTTTAACGGGCACGATATAGAAGGAATGATATCAATACCTAAAGGCCTGGCAGGAAAGGAGATCGAAGTTTCGTTGGAAAGGTTACGACTGATACCGCAGGAAGCAGGTGGAAAGGCAAAAAAAGCACCTTCTATAAAAGTAGTACCGTCTATCACGGCAAAGATTAAATCACTTATGTACGATGGAATACAGTTAGGTAGCGCTGACATAGTAGTCCAGAAATCTCCTGGAAAATTAGATTTCACAAAATTAAACTTCCAAAGTGTCGACGCAAAAATTTCAGCCGAAGGTAGTTGGGAGCAAGGAATCGAAGGGGACAAAAGTTCGTTAAAGTTTGATTTAACAGGTAACAAGGCGTCGGACGTGATGGAACAGTTTGGCTTTAGTGGGAATAATATCAAAGGAGGTGTTACGAAGATAAATGCCTCGCTCCACTGGCCTAACACACCCCAACATTTTGATCTAAAACATTTAAGCGGTAACCTAGATCTGAAAATTGCTGATGGGCGTTTCAAAGATATAGAACCAGGTGCGGGTCGAATATTTGGTTTACTAAGTGTTCAGTCTCTTCCTAGAAGACTATCTTTAGACTTCAAGGATTTGTTCAAGAAAGGCTTCTCGTTCGATAATATCGAAGGCTCTTTTTCTATCGATGGAGGAGATGCTCACACAGATAGCTTAGTCATGACTGGGCCTTCCGCTACGATAGAGATTAGTGGAAGGACTGGTTTGGTAGCACAAGATTATGATCAAAAAGCAATCGTAAGCCCAGCATTGTCAAATAGTATTCCAGTTGCCAGTGCCCTATTTGGGCCAGTAGGAATAGGCGCGGGCGCCGTATATTATATTGGACAGAAAGTTTTCAAAAGTATTCCAGAACGAGTAGACAATTTTCTCAAGCAAGAATATTCGATCAAAGGTTCTTGGGAAAACCCAGAAATAAAACGATTATAGGCTCTCATGAATAATTGGATCCCTGAAAATCTAGCGCTAAACCCGTCTGAGACTCATATCACAATAGCCATGTCGGGCGGTGTAGACTCTTCAGTAACAGCGATGCTGGTGAAAGAAGCTGGTTTTTCATGTTCAGGCCTGTTTATGAAGAATTGGAATGAAGTTGACGGCGATGGTGGTTGCCGTTGGGAAGAGGACGTTGAAGACGCCTTAAATGTTTGCGAAACACTTGATATTCCGCTCAATACTATCGACTTATCGCAGGAATACTGGGAAAACGTTTTTACCCTCTTTCTGGACGAATACGCTAGGGGACGAACGCCGAATCCCGACGTGCTATGTAACCGAGAGATTAAATTCAAAGCTTTTGTGGATCAGGCGAGACTACTGAGTGCTGATTTTGTAGCGACAGGTCACTATGTTAATTCTAGGTTTGATGGCAGAAAATTAATGTTATTAAAGGGACTGGATCATTCAAAAGATCAAAGCTATTTCCTTCACTCTCTAACTCAAAGTCAATTAAGCTCTGCTGTGTTTCCAGTGGGTGGGCTTACAAAAGCTGAAGTGAGACACTTAGCAAAAAAAGCCGGTATAAGTACACATGATAAAAAAGATAGCACTGGTATCTGTTTCATAGGAGAAACCCACTTTCGGAAATTTCTAAATAGGTTTTTACCACTAAAGAAAGGTCCAATCCTAGATCTCAATGGACAAGAAATAGGCGAACACCACGGAGCCGCATATTATACATTAGGCCAGAGAAAAGGACTTGGTATCGGTGGCGTCAAAAACGCGGGAGAGGATCCATGGTTTGTCGTCAGGAAAGATATCGCTAAGAACATAATATTTGTAGCACAGGGTGCAGATAATCCGGCTCTATTAGAGAGGGAATTGTACACAGCTGGGGTATCTTGGATATCAGGAGAGACTCCCCAGTTCCCGCTCAATTGCAATGCTAAAATCCGATACCGCCAAGCAGATCAGGTTTGTACAGTTTCTGAGTGTACGAACAGCGAACTGAAAGTCACGTTTCGTGACGAACAACGATCTATTACACCGGGGCAATCTATCGTTTTCTACAGTGGAGACCTTTGTCTCGGGGGAGGCGTAATTTCACGTACTTGACTGAGTGCTGTAAATAATGGACAGATATGTAGTCCAACTTTGGAGGCAATCAGTGCAAAGTACTTTCAAGACTTACAATTCATAATGCGGTGACAATATTGAAAAATTCTTTTAACACTAAACAAAAACTCTTGGTGGGCGATAAGGTATATGAGATATATAACTGCAATAAATTATCGTCTGAATACCCGATTAATAGGCTGCCGTTTACACACAAAATACTGCTAGAAAATTTGCTTCGATTTGAGGACGGGATAAACGTCACTTCTGCTGATATAAGAGCCGTCGCAGAGTGGGATGCTACAGCGGAGCCTAGTAAAGAGATCTCATTCACTCCTGCTAGAGTACTTATGCAAGACTTTACGGGTGTGCCGATTTGTGTCGATCTGGCAGCGATGAGAGATGCTGTCATTGATCTGGGCGGTAATCCCGATCATATCAATCCACTTTTGCCTGCCGAGCTTGTCATAGACCACTCAGTCCAAGTTGACGTATTTGGAACGCCAGACGCAGCAGCAAAAAATGCTGAAATCGAATTCGGTCGAAATAAGGAGCGATATGGTTTTCTGCGCTGGGGGCAATCCGCATTTTCAAATTTCTCGATTGTGCCGCCAGATACGGGAATCGTGCATCAGGTAAATCTTGAGTTCCTAGCCCGAACAGTATTCTCGGGAGAAAAGCATGGGCAGCTACAGGCATATCCCGACACCCTAGTAGGTACCGACTCGCATACAACTATGATTAACGGCTTGGGGGTACTTGGTTGGGGCGTAGGAGGCATTGAAGCGGAAGCTGCGATGCTAGGTCAACCTATTACAATGCTAATTCCCCAAGTTGTCGGTTTTGAGTTGCAAGGTAAAATGTCGGAGGGAACTACTGCCACCGACCTAGTACTAAAAGTGGTCGAGATGCTCCGTGTTAAAAACGTGGTGGGAAAATTCGTAGAATTTTATGGTGAAGGACTTGATAACCTTCCCCTTGCTGATCGAGCGACACTGGCAAACATGGCTCCTGAATATGGCGCGACTTGTGGTATCTTTCCGATAGATAAAGAAACAATAGACTATCTAGAACTTTCGGGTAGGAGTCAGAGTCAAGTTGCCTTAGTAGAAACATATGCAAAAGCAACAGGAATGTGGCGCGACTCGGAAACATCTAATGCACAATACTCAGATACTCTTTGTTTAGATATAAGCTCGGTAGCGCCTAGCTTAGCCGGCCCCAAAAGACCACAAGACCGTATCGGCCTCAGTGATGCACACAATGTTTTTAGGAGCGCGCTAAATACTGCCACTAAAGACCGGAATAAGGGTGGTGAATCGACACTATTCTTGGATGGAAGAGACCAAAAAATTCAAGATGGTGTCGTAATTATTGCGGCCATAACATCGTGCACTAACACCTCTAATCCGTCGGTAATGATAGGCGCGGGACTACTAGCAAAAAAAGCGAATGAACTTGGCTTACGCACCAAGCCCTGGGTAAAAACGAGTATTGGTCCGGGATCACTAGTGGTATCTAACTATTTGGATAAATCGGGCCTGAGCCGCCATTTAAACTCCTTGGGCTTCCATACCGTTGGATATGGCTGCACTACCTGTATTGGGAACTCTGGACCGATTCCAGAGCCCGTCAGCAACGCGATAAAAGATGGTGATTTGGTAGCCTGCTCAGTACTTTCAGGTAACCGTAACTTTGAAGGTAGGGTGCATGCGGAAGCAAAAATGAATTTTCTAGCCTCCCCCCCGCTGGTTGTAGCGTATGCACTAGCGGGTAGGATGGATATTGACATTACGAACGATCCCATAGGATATGACCGAAGCGATTGCCCAGTTTATTTAAAAGACATATGGCCAAGTGGGAAAGAAATTCAAAAAATTATCACGACTACTATCGACTCGAAAATGTTTAAGGGAAGCTACGAAAATGTTTTCGATGGAGATGCTCGCTGGGCCGGAATGACAATTAAGCACTCTAGTCAGTACAAATGGGATGAGCATTCCACCTATGTGAAAAATCCTCCTTACTTCAAACATATGCCAGTAAAAGTTCCGGAACTAAGATCAATTGAAAAGGCTAAAGTATTACTTAAATTAGGAGATTCTATAACGACTGATCATATTTCACCTGCTGGTGCAATCAAGGCAGACAGCCCTGCCGGAAAGTATCTAGTGGATAATAATGTAAGACCAGCTGATTTTAACTCTTACGGATCTCGACGAGGAAATCATGAAGTCATGATGCGTGGAACCTTTGCTAACATAAGGTTACGCAACCAACTAGTCCCAGGAGCCGAAGGTGGCTGGACTCGTCATTGGCCCAGTGGGGAACAGATGTCCGTCTATGAAGCCGCAATGCGTTATAAAAGTGAAAAGACGTCTCTAATTGTGTTGGCTGGTAAAGAATATGGTACCGGCTCTTCCCGAGACTGGGCAGCTAAGGGTACCTACCTTCTGGGGATCAAGGCAGTGTTAGCCGAAAGTTTCGAAAGAATCCACCGCTCTAATTTAGTAGGAATGGGCGTCCTTCCATTAGTCTTCAAAAGTAGTAATTGCGAATCTCTCGGCTTAACAGGGCTAGAAACTTATACAATAGAAAACTTAGAAGTAGGCTCTAGAGAAATAACTGTAGCAGCCGAAGACAGTGATGGTGGTATAACCAAGTTCCCTTGCTTAGTCCGGATAGATACACCCAAGGAGTGGGAGTACTATCAGCATGGGGGGATTTTACAATACGTATTGAGGCAATTGACCTCTGCATGACAAGTCAAAAAAATACAAAAATAAATTTTTTAGAGATATTTTTCATTGGTATATAATTATAAACAACCAACACAAGGATGCCGATAAATGACGAACCAAACAATGTATCAAGCCTTCGCGAATAACTTTTTAGGACAGTCACCGGACTGGTACAAACTTACAATCATTAGCTTCCTAATTATTAACCCAATCTCTCTGGTCGCGTTCGGACCCTTCATTACAGGCTGGGTACTTATACTTGAATTTATATTTTGTCTGGCGATGGCTCTTAAATGCTATCCCCTGCAACCGGGCGGTTTGCTTGCCATCGAGGCCATCGCTATTGGCTTAGCCTCTCCAGAAGCGGTCTACCAAGAGACGGTAGCAAATTTTGCTGTGATTATGTTGCTCATGTTTATGGTGGCCGGAATCTACTTTTTGAAGGAACTGCTTCTTTTCTCCTTTACTAAAATCCTTCTGAACGTGAAATCTAAAACAACACTATCATTCCTATTTTGCCTAGTTGCTGCGGTGCTTTCAGCCTTTTTAGATGCCTTAACCGTTACCGCAGTAGTAATCAGTGTCGCACACGGGTTTTATATGGTTTACCACAAAATTGCGTCTGGAAAGACATATCATGATGAGCACGACGCTTCAGCTGATACTGAGATTCAGACAATCCATGAAGAGGACTTAGAAAACTTTCGATCTTTTTTGTGCAGTTTGATGATGCATGCAGCGATAGGTACAGCTCTCGGTGGAGTTTGCACTCTAGTTGGGGAACCACAGAATTTACTCATCGCGCAAATTGCGGGTTGGGAATTTGTGGAATTCTTTCTCAAAGTTGCGCCTGTATCTATGCCTGTTCTTGTTGTGGGCCTTCTTACCTGCATTATGTTGGAGAAAACCAAAACTTTTGGTTTTGGAACCCAACTTCCTGACGCTGTAAAAAGCGTTCTTCAAGACTTTGATGACTATCAAACCGAGCAGCGAACTAAACAAGATATCGCTCAACTATGGGTACAAGGAATAGCGGCAGGATTTCTTTGCATAGCACTCGGTTTGCACTTGGCCGAGGTAGGGGTGATTGGCCTCGCGGTTATCGTACTTGCGACAGCTTTTAACGGCGTGACCGAGGAACATAGAATTGGACATGCCTTCGAAGAAGCGCTCCCTTTTACATCTTTACTAGTCGTATTCTTCGCTATAGTCGCAGTAATTCACGAGCAACACCTATTTTCTCCAGTCATCACCTGGGTACTTACACTTGAAGGTACTACCCAAACATCCGCTTTTTATCTAGCGAATGGTTTTTTATCGATGATAAGTGATAACGTTTTTGTCGCTACAGTATATATAAAAGAGGTTTTTGAGGCCTTCGAAGCCGGCAAGATCAGTAGAGATCAGTTTGATCTACTGGCTGTCGCTATTAACACTGGCACCAACATCCCAAGTGTCGCTACTCCTAATGGACAAGCTGCATTCCTATTTCTGTTGACTTCAGCCTTAGCACCCCTCATTAGGCTTTCATACGGTCGCATGGTAAAAATGGCTTTCCCCTACACAGTGACAATGTCAATTACTGGACTGCTGGCAGTTATGTATCTACTATAAAAATTGGTACTTTGATTTAGGGAATCAAAAAATGAACCTGACTGAGATCATACAGACTAATAATACGTGCAGATTCTATCGCGATGAAGATGTCAGTGATGAGCACATAGAAAAAATAGTCTCAGCTGCTAGATTTGGGCCTAGTGGCGGAAATCGCCAGCCAGTAAGTTTTATTGTTGTACGAGACAAAACTGTAAAAGATAAAATGCAAGCGCTGTACTTGCCATTTTGGAACACCTACACACAAGCAATAAATGAAGGAATGGTAAAACTAGGTACTAAAGACAAGCGGATAGTCAGTGCCGCCGATCATTTCGCGAGACACTTAGCCGAGATCCCTGTCTTCTTAATCGTATGTGCCCGACTAGCAGACTGTCATGCAACTGACACGGAGCTAGATAGACTAAGCATTGTCGGTGGAGCCTCAATATATCCCGCAGTGCAAAATATGCTTTTAGCAGCGCGTGATATTGGATTAGGCACCGCACTCACTACCCTACTATGTCATGTAGAGCCTGAAATTAAAAATCTATTAAACATTCCCGAGGACGTCTCAACAGCTGCGATGGTAACTGTGGGATGGCCAGAAAAACCATTCCCATCAAAATTACAACGCGTGCCTGTCTCTGAGATGACCTGGTCTGAGACGTATGGAAATCCTTTCGTAGCTGAGTAAGTTAAATAAAAATAACTTGCAGGTCATTTAAAAAGCGACAGCCCAATCGGGTAGGCTTTACCCAATCGCTCTCTCTTGAGAGCAACCCTTTATCGCATGCTAATTCTATGTTCTGCTCAAACTGTTTATCTAGGCTAGAGTTACATGTTTTTACAAGGTAATCGTTTAACGAAAAGCCGTCCTTCAACCTCAAGGCGTTTAGCATATACTCCCCAGCTATAAGTGAGGGGTCGATTTCCGATTCAACTCCACATTTACCATTAAATTCGATGGCACGCATATAACTTTCTGGCTTAGATAGTTTTTCTGTCCTAACTACCTTTGAGCCCGAGCTGATCTTGCCATGGGCTCCGGCTCCGATGCCAAGATAATCCCCAAACTCCCAGTAATTCAGGTTGTGCAGTGATTTAATCGAATTTCGTGCATAAGCAGAAACCTCATATTGAGAAAATCCATTTCTCTGTAGAATATTCTGACCGATTTCAAATTCGTCGCATATATCATTATGAGGAGGCAAGCTTGGAGGTCTTCGAGCAAATGCCGTCTTCTCCTCTATCGTGAGTTGATACCATGAGATATGCATTGGATCAAATTTTATCGAATGTTCCAAGTCTGAGATAGCATCTCCTCTCTGAGACCCTGGTAATCCGAACATCAAATCTATATTGAAGTTTAAAAAGCCAACAGATTTAGCAATACGAATCGCATTCTCGGCGTCTTCGGCAGAATGCTTTCGACCTATAGCTTCTAACAGTTGATTATTAAAGCTCTGTACTCCTATTGAAATGCGGTTAACTCCGGCTTTAATATAATCTTCAAATCGATCTGCATCCGCGCTCCCGGGATTTGCCTCAAGCGTGATCTCACTACCTTCTTTAAGTTCTACTCGATCTCTAATACCGTCCAATAAATGACTGATAGACTTGCCAGAAAAAAGACTCGGCGTCCCTCCTCCAATAAAAATACTCTCAAACCTCGAGCTACCAAACTTCGCCAAGTCTTGGTCTAAATCCGACAACAAGCAATTAATATAT
>Ga0315330_10002662_pt1 | contig 12258 bp, 10 predicted proteins | sample M140m34915metaG_FD_203453 | JGI IMG/M metagenome (GOLD analysis project Ga0315330, IMG submission 203453) | Ammonia-oxidizing marine archaeal communities from Monterey Bay, California, United States - M1 40m 34915 | ecosystem: Environmental > Aquatic > Marine > Intertidal zone | place: USA... | reverse complement strand
CAATCGGTCCGACCGGCCGGTCGAATATTAAATTACCTTCTTGAAACGATTGGTTTCTCAACTGAAAATCGATTGACGCACACCGATATTACAGTGGGCAAGCACATATATGATGCCTTCCTAAACCTTAACGATGCGAGAAATTCATCTTCGGTGGTCCGCACAAACTGTGGCGGCATCTGAATACGCCCCAATCGCCTCTATCGCGCACAATTTGGAGGTTGTCGGCCATCTTGACATCGGAGAAAATGGAATCAGGCAACTCATCTCACCAACTTTTTGCGATGGGAAGGGTCCAGATGATCTCGATGAGGTCCCATTCTTGAAAGTTGATACCGTCCTAGGTAAAGAGAAGGGGGGGTACCTTGTAGTTTGGAATTCGCATCCTCTCTCGATGGCAGCAATTAAATTCCCAGACATCCACATTCTCCCACCCTACACCTACGGAGGTGAAGGGATTTCAATCAAGGTCAGGGGCGTCCCAAGCGGAATTTCGGAATTCCTGAAAATCACTCGAAAAGTTCTACCGCCTGATGTGGTCAAAGTTGTAGAAATGGAAAGCAACGAAAGCATCATCCAAACGTTGCTCACTGAACGTCAAATAGAATGCATGAACATCGCTGTTGCCTCTGGGTACTACCAACACCCTAAAGAAATTAATTTGAGGGAATTGGCCGAACTCATGGACACACCCCGTTCGACGCTTCAAGAACACTTGAGCCGCGCTGAAATCGCCCTCATGCATTGGGGTTCAGAGCAAGTGGAATGAGGTTTTTTCTGTGCGAAACCTTGAGAATGGTGACAGGTTGGAACCCCCATGGAGAAGCAGGAACGGCTAGAGCAGTTGTTGCCCGGTGGCCGCGGTGTGTGGATTCCAATCGACCACGGCGCCTCGGATTTCCCAATTCCCGGACTCACTGATACAGAAGGCGTGATCAAATCACTGATCGCTGCTGGAGTTGATGGGATTGTTGCGCAAAAAGGACTTGTGAGCCATTACGGACACCTTTGTGAAGGCTCGTCGACTTCGATGGTGATTCACTTTTCAGTTTCGACACGCCATGCGGGACCAGATGTTGCAAACAAGGTCATCGTTGGTCATGCGGATGAAGTGATCCCCCGTGGAGGCGCTGGCGTCTCTTGCCAAGTCAACATGGGAAGTCCGAATGAGGCTGTAATGATTGAGCGCATGGGGCAACTCAGCAGAGAAGCCCTCCACCACCAACTTCCGATGTTTGGCATGGTCTATGCACGTGGAGAACACCTCAACCCAATCGATGGTGACCTCACACAATGCAACGCACATGCGGCCAGGCTGGCCTTTGAATTGGGCTGTGATGCAGCAAAAACGGTCTGGACGGGGGATGCCGACTCATTCCGAGCAATCACACAGGCTGTACCGATTCCACTTCTTGTTGCTGGCGGTCCAGCAACAGGTGACAGTCGTGGCATCCTCACAATGGTCCGAACTGCACTTGATGCCGGTGCATCTGGAGTTTGCATGGGTCGCCAAGTGTTTGCCCATGAGAACGTCGAAGGCATAGCTCGGGCTCTTGTGATGCTGGTCCATCAAAATTCAACCGTCGATGAAGCGATGACCGCATGTGGTTTGTGAGGTGGAAACGTGGAACTCTGGATCGATGACCGGGTCACAGGCAGCCAACAATCAGCCCTCCCCGTTGGTTTCGACCAAAGAATTGGAGAAGCAGGTTTGACCCTTGAGGGACACAAAATAAACCACAATGGGAACCTATTCGGCGCCTACATCCACATTGGAACTGCTTCCGACCAGGCACAAGCCACTTCTTTGATTGGCAGCGTTGGATGGCTTTTGGTCTCCTTCTCTGATTGGTCGATGATTCCAATCGAGAATCTTATCGCTGCAGCTGAGGGCACACCCACTAAAATCGCCACATTGCTCGATGATGAGGTGCAAATCCAGGGTGCTGCATTTGCGTTGGAGAAAGGCGTCGATGCCATTGCAGTCGCCCCTCAAAGAGCGCTTATTGAAGCTGCCCAAATCGCCAAATCACAGCGGCTTGAACGACACCAGAACAATGAGCCTCTAGCGGTGCAATCAACGCCGGAAATAAACCTTGAAGCATTCACGATTACCGCTGTAGAGGAAGGTGGTCTAGGAGAACGCTACTGCATTGATTTCACATCTCTTCTCGTTCAAGGCGAAGGGATGCTTGTTGGCTCTAACGCATCGAGTTTTATGCTCGTTCATGGTGAAACAATTCCCTCTGAATTTGTACCAATTCGCCCGTTTAGGGTCAACGCTGGATCGCCACAATCTTACACGATGATGGCCGATGGTTCAACCAAATATTTGTCTGAATTATCATCAGGCGATACTGTTACTGTGGCGAATGCCGAGGGTATGACCCGCAATGTTACTGTTGGAAGGTTGAAAATCGAGCGCCGGCCAATGTTATTATTTCGGTGGTTAAATGAAAACCATAAAGAGGGGCATATCTTCTTACAACAAGCAGAGACAGTACGAGCAGTCGGAACAAACGGGACCCCAATGTCAGTGACATCACTGGCGGTTGGCAATCAAATCCTTGGATGCTTCGACGTTGGTGCACGCCATATTGGCGTCGCTATCTCGAGCGCTGTCCAAGAGAGGTGAAGAGTTGGCAGTACTTGGAAACGGCCATGCACATGGTGCTTGCAGTCTTCTCCATGCCGCTGGACTAGGCTATGGAGCCAGTGTTGCACTCGACCTTCCTGTTGCTGTACGGCTTCTTGATGCACCAAGCAAACGAAGCCTAGACGATCCGGATCAATTGCTCGACAAGGTGCTTGCAGTATGGCAAGCATCCGGTCATGCTTTGCCTGGTGGTCGCTCACAAGAGGACTTGCATTGGGCTGTCGCTTCGAAAATCCCTTCACGGCAGGGCCTCAAATCCAGTGCTGCGATCGCTGTTGCTGCTCTTAGGGCGCTTGAGGATGCCTCTAAAATGGAACTCCCCGATGCAGATGTGGTCGCAATGGCCGCTCAGGCTCAAATCGATGCTGGTGTCTCCTTAACCGGCTCTGTTGATGATGCATGGGCTTGTGCCACGAACGGATGGAAACTCATCGATCCTCAAGCAGATTCAATCTCTGAAGGAGTTTTGCTCGAGAGCCCCGGACCAAGTTCAGATGATTGGTACGTACTCGTGGTGTGCAGAGGCGATCGAGAACACAAACCCGTGCTCGAAGATTTCGTGCCACATTCAGGTGCCTTCCAACAATCTCTCAGCGCCCTACAAGAGGGAAGGGAACTGGTCGCCCTCACATGGAACGGTCGTGCAATGCTTGGAGTGCTGGGCGATATCGCTGGAAGGAAATTGACCAATGATGCGTTGCTTAACGGGGCAAGAGCAGCGGGGATTTCAGGTTCTGGTTCAGCTCTCGTGGTCGTTGCCCCAAAGGTCAGTACCCCAACATGTGAAAGATTGAGGCAATTCTTTGAGAAACAAAGTACGGTTGCAAATGTCATCGAAACTTCGTTTCTCAATGCTTCAGAAGACGAATGAGGCCGGTATGGAGCCGCACGCACCTTCATGAAGGAAGCACGGCTGGAAAGAACGATTCACATGCATATGCAGTTTGGTGAACACCTTCGCTTGACCCTGTATGGGACAAGCCACGGACCACAGGTCGGTGTGAACTTGGAAGGTGTTCCAGAAGGCATCAAAGTCGACCGTGAAGGCATCAAAGCAGCGATGGACGCTCGTAGGCCCGGTGGGCGATATGCGAGCAAAAGAAACGAAGAAGATGCTGTCGAGATCTTGAGTGGCGTGGTTGACGAGCGCACCACAGGTGAACCTGTGGAATTGAGGATCCTCAACCAAGATGCTCGTTCCAAGGACTACAGTTTCCTTCCCGACCATCCACGCCCGGGTCACCAAGACATGGTGATGCATAAGCGCTCAAATGGGGAGGCTGACTTACGCGGTGGTGGCGTATCTTCTGCCCGCTTGACCGCTCCTCTTGTAGCAGCATCTGCTTTTGTCGCTCCTCTGCTCTCACCCTACGGTATCAAAATTGAGGCTCATGTGGGGGCGATTGGCAACATCGAGGCTGGGGTGATGGATGCACAACCCGTTCGCTGGGCAAATGAATCATGTCAAGAAATGCGATGCAGAGACCCGTCTGCAGCTGAAATGATGGCCGCTACGGTGGAGCAGCACCGCATGGATCGTAATTCTGTTGGAAGCAGGGTCGATTTGACGATTCGAGGCGTACCATTGGGCCTTGGCGAGCCATGGTTTGACGGAATTGAACCGGCGATGGCTCGAGCGATGATGTCGATTCCTGCGGCTCGAGGCGTGACCTTCGGGCGAGGCTTCGGCGTTGTGCAAATGGATGGGCGAACTCACAACGATGCATGGGGGGGCACCCCTGACGCACCAACGCTGCTAGGAGACCAACCTGATGGTGTCATAGCCGGCCTAGCCACTGGCGCCCCCATTCACTGTTCCATCGCGTTCAAACCCCCGTCAAGCATCGCCAGTAAGCAAGTGACGTTAAACCTCAAAACGGGAGAAATGGAACCTCTAACGGTCAAAGGCCGGCACGACCCAGTGCTCGGGCCACGTGCTGTCGCTGTCGTGGAAGCAATGGCAACCTTAGTGCTCACCGACCTTGCCCTTCGAGGGGGATTTATCGATGAGTGAATCGATTACGGTCCACAAATTTGGCGGCTCATGTTTGAGGGACGCCTCTGACCTTGACCGAATCGCAGAGGTCATAGGAAATTGGAAAGGGCGCTCGATGGTTGTTGTTTCCGCTCTTTGGGGAACCACAGATCGATTGATGCGAGCGAGCAAAGAACCGCGTTATGCGAGCCGGTTGGTCAATGATTTGTCCAGCCAACATCTCCGCTTTGCTCCCGGGTTGCTCAGCAGCGAACTTGGACCGGTCTTCACAAAAGTGCTCGAAGGCATCGAAAAATCGCTTGTGAAATTAGCGAGAACACCCAATGATGGAGTGGCTATCAATCGCTTGCTTGCATCGGGCGAGCGGCTGTCCGCTCTTGTCGTAGCACACCGATTGAAGCAATCCGGCATACAAGCGCATCCTGTAGGGGCAGAAGATATCGGTTTGAGGCTTAATGGCATCAACCGTGCCCCAAGCGTGGATTTGTCCACTTCAATGAGCCTGCTCGATCGAAAAGCCCTGCATGATACTCCTATCATCACAGGTTGGTTTGGTGAAGGAAAGGACGGGCAACTTGCGTTGCTTAGCAGAGGAGGTTCGGATCATACAGCGACCTCAATCGCACGCCTCGTCGATGCAAACCGTGTCATCCTCTGGAAAGATGTTCAAGGTATTCTCCCACTCAACCCACGCTGGGGGATTTCAACTCAACCAGTTGCCTACCTTGGATATGGGGAGGCAATGGAACTTTCCAGGCTCGACACTCCAATTTTGCATCCCGCAACCGTTGAACCTCTTGCAGACACTGGAATTCCTTTGGAGATACGCCATTTGCACGGCCCAAACGACCAAGCTGCTGCCACAGTGGTTGGTCCCGATGTGTATGAAAAGAAGGCAATTAAGGCCATTGGATGCCTTCCAAGCGTCGTTTCAATCCAAAGTCAGACCAAATCCCTCGAACAACAAAGTGGCCGCCTCGGTGAAGTACTCGTCGAAATGTCAGAAGCAGATATCTCATGCTGGCATCTTGACACGCAACCGGGTGAAATCCGCTGGATTGTCTCACAACATGATGCCATTACCGCTCAAGCATTGGTTGAACGGCATTTCGGTTCGACAAAAATGGAAACTTACACTGCGATCGTATCGCTTGTTGGCAACAGAGAAGGAGCGAACAGTGGAGGTTTCACCTCAAGCGAAATCGAGCACCTTGAGATTGAAATCCTTTCAGAAACTGAACACGCAGTTCGACTGTTGACCAAAACGCAAAACCTCGTAGGTTTATTGCAGAACTTGAGCCAACGGTACGAGTTGAAGCATACGCTACAAACCAATGATTAGAATCACTCTGCTCGCTTTTCTCTGAAGTTTTGCAGGTGAGTTGGTAAGTTCAGAGCGAACAAGCCACCAACTACGCAGAAAACAAAGAAGGTTCCAAGTGCGACACCATAGACCGAAATCAACTCAACTGATTCCTCCATACGTGTCGCCGTGTCCTTGGAAAAAATACCAACAAAGAACGGCAAGATTGTGTTTGCAGAGAGAACAACAGTTGCCAGGACAACTGCGATAATTGGGTTGATGATCAGAGAACGGTGGTACTTTCCAACGATTTTCTGTGGGTTCATCACATACACTTCGTTGGTTCTGATGCTGGTATCAAGCATGGAGTAGCGAAGCACACCATTGCTCAGTTCGAAGTACATGATCAACAACACAGCATAGACCACGACAAGGGCTGAAAGCAAGAATTCTTTGTCTTGCAAACCGAAGAGGTCGCTTGAAAGTGTGACCTTGGAGGAGGCGAACCGTAGGATTGCGAGAATGAACAGTAAGTTGCTGATCAAACTGAACCTGCCATCCCGTTGGAATGTACCCCAGAATCCAGTTCCGGTTGCAGCAACAATGAGCACAAGTTGCAAAGCAGTTGCAATCCCGAGGCTTCCAGTGATCATGTACCAGATTGTTCCTTCTGGTGGGGAGATAATGTAGGTGAGCATGGCAAGTGCAACAAGCACCCCATACACGCACAATTGGAGGGTTTGAACCCACTTTGCTGGAGGCAGGAACTTGGTCTTTGGGACAAGGGGCCCGCCGAGAAGACTTTCGATGAAGGACGGGATTTCCACGGTTGGAATTGCATCCTTTGGAATTTCACTTCCTGCTCCAATTTGCCCTGCTGCCTTCTTTCTGGAAGGCGCTGAAGAACGAACGGTTTTACCGTCGTACAGGTGGGAAGTATCGCTGGATGGCTTGCTTACAGTCATCGTTTCACCTCAGAATCCTCGTGCCCCAGCTAGAGCGGTGGAAAGGAGCATATCGGGCTCCCAATCCATGATGTTGACACCAAGACCGCGCAGTTCACTGATCAGCACGTCGCGCTCCGTCTTCATGACTTCATATCCGGTTCGGTCAATGCGGCGTGCATCGAACTCAAACTCGAGAGAAGAAGGGGTGAGCACAGTGACATCGAAATCACGGGCTCGGAAATCTCGGAGTGCGTTGACGATGGTAGGATCGTCTTCCAAGTTCGATAGGAACAAAATTGGACTGCCTTTGTTGATATGTGGGAGAATTCGGTTCACGACCACTTGCAAAGGAATGTTGCCTCTTGCAACGGCACCAGCGAGTTTTGTCAAAATCACATAGAGTTGCTTTTTACCAGTATCACGGTCGACGCTTACCACTTCGTCACCATACACAATGACGCCAACGCTGTCGCGTCGGCCGAGGAAGAACTTAGCCAATGAAGCAGCGGCTCGTGTTGAGTACACAAGCGCATTGCGAGAAACTGGACCTGTTTCAGCAACAGATCGAGAATCAACGATGATGATGATGTCCGAAACAGCGTCACGCTCTCGCTCGTTGACCATCAGTTTTCCAGAGCGAGCGTACGCCGACCAGTTAATGGCACGGAATGAATCGCCTTCGAAGTATTCACGAAGGGAGTAAAATTCGGAACCGGGTCCTGGTTGACGGATGTTGACCGCACCGGTGAAAATCTTCGGAACACGCGATTTGACGAAGGTCTCTTTGAGGTCTTCCATCTTCGGGAACACAAGGAAATCATTGTAGACATGCAATTCCTTTTCCTTGTGGAACAGACCGAATGGGTCTTGGATCCTGACAGCCACAGGACCCACGCTGTAGAAGCCTCTGAGAGGGCATTCAACGGTGTATTCGATGAGGGTTTCACGGCGAGGGCCAAGTTCCATCAAGATGTAATTTGCACCGTCTTTGATGCGCATCACTTCAGGAACTCGGTCGCGTACTTCCAAGATCTTGGCGAGTGAAGAATGGTTTTGCATTCGTAATGTAATGTTTAACTCACCATCTTCGAAGATCCGAGCGCTCGAGAGTTTGCGCATGGCAGTTACGCTGCCAAGAGCGACACCCTCTTCTCCCGTCCATTCTTCTGCTCGACGGCCGCTTGAAGCGACGTCAGCGTGACCACCAAACAAGGCAGCCCAGGTAAGGAACACAAAGATGACGACCGCAATCGTAACGAGTTGGGAGTTTCGCAAGGTCAGACCTAGCAAATACATGGCAACAGCCAAACTTCCCAGCATAGCAGATTTACGGCTCCACATCCATCATCACCTCAATTCAAGAAACGTTGGTCAACTCAAACGGTTGGCACAGGCACTTCTCGTAGGATCGCTTGAATCACTTCACCAGCTTCAAGTCCCTTGATTTGATGCTCAGGCTTGAGGATAATTCGGTGTGCGATAGCGAGTTCAGAAACAGCCTTGATGTCGTCAGGCGTCACGAAGTCGCGACCTCGAAGAGCTGCTGCTGCACGGGATGTCTTGAGCAATGCTTGGGAACCACGAGGTGAAGCACCGACGAGAACTCGAGGGTCCTCACGGGTTCGGGACACGATTTCAACCATGTACATGCGCAGTGCTGGGTCGACGTAGACGTCTTCACAGGCTTGCTGCATAGCGATGACTCGTTGTGGGTCAGTGATCACGTCGACATCGACTGCGTCCTTACCACGTGAAATACGGCGGCGAAGGATTTCGTCTTCGTCAGCACGGTCAGGGTAACCGACGGACATCTTGAACATGAAACGGTCAAGTTGTGCTTCAGGGAGCGGGTAGGTACCTTCTTGCTCGACAGGGTTCTGAGTGGCCATAACAATGAATGGTGCTGGGAGCTTGTGGGTCACAGTACCGATGGTCACTTGCTTCTCTTGCATAGCCTCAAGCAAAGCAGCTTGGGTCTTTGGAGGAGCACGGTTGATTTCGTCAGCTAGGAGAAGGTTACAGAACAGTGGTCCTGGTTTGAATGTAAACTCGCCCTTCTTGGCGTCATAGATGTTGGTACCTGTGATGTCAGCAGGGAGCAAGTCAGGCGTGAATTGTACACGCTTGAAGTCACAACCAAGCGCATCAGCGAAGGTGTTGGTCATCAAGGTCTTTGCCAAACCAGGGTAATCTTCGAACAGAAGGTTACCGTTCGACAAGATGTTGATCAACACATTGTCGATGACGTGAGGTTTTCCGATAATCACTTTCTGCACTTCAGCAGCAATCGCTTGAGAGATTGCGCCGACGTGGGTCAAGCGGGCTTTGACCTCGGGGCTGGCTTGGTGCTTCGGCTGGGCCGGAGCGGCCGGTGCTGCTGGTGCTGGGGCTGGGGCCGCTGGTGCTGCTGGTGCTGGAGCGGCCGGCATTGGTGGTGCTGGTGCTGCAGGGGCGGCGGGGGCGGCGGGGGCCACAGGCATTGGCGGCGCTGGCGCGGGCGGGGCTGCGGGTGGGGTAGGGGGTTGCATGTCTATTGTCCTCCAGGTTTCAATTTCCCCAACGTCGTATATGCGGGATTACCTCTCGCAATTCTTCGTTGGAGTAGATGCGGTTGGAACTGATCAGTTCCACCAATCGCGGGTCACGCACCATTTGCATGATTTCCGCAGGAGATTTGCGCATGAATTCATCACGCGTCAAATCGTTGAACTGGCGCACCTTGGAGAGCAAAGCCTCACGGGTGCGCATTTGGTATTGAGCGGCGTCAACCTTCTTGGGACGCTCTCTAAATCGAGTAAGATCGAAGACGTGGCGCCAGTTTTCTTTTTCTGGAACAACCATGATAGCGATGGCAAGCAAGGCAAAGAGGTTGAGAACGATCAGCCACTTTAGAACAACATCGCTTGTCAAGAGAACAATGGCGCCCATTGCTTCAGTAAAAGGAGAGGAAAGAGCGCTTGAAACGTGGCGGCTTTCATCAAAGACGACATAGAAGTTGTCGTTGAATCGGGTCACGGAGGTGGAAATGTCTTCGTTATCCTTCTCCATCATGTCGACCATAAGGGCGCTGAAGTATTGTCCGTTTCCGTTCCATGTGGTGTCGCCTTGTGCATCGGACAAACCATCAGAATCTGAGTTCCAGCAGTTGTGCCCGTTCTCGACGTAGTAAGGAGAACTGCACTGTTGGTATCCCATTTCTTCTGCGATGTCTTTGTCCCAGAGGTGGTTTGCAAGGACGGAGTGATCAGCAACGAACACAATCGATCCTGTGACGTCAACTTGACCTTGATCGTTATCGATGGTGGTGTCGAGAACATTGATGTTCGGGTAATCGATTCGCACAATCAATCCAGTTTTACCCTCACCCAGCGTTGGGTTCTTGTCGCTGTTGATGTCAAGGTTGTTTGAATCTGTGACGATTACGGCCGAAGTGGAAGCTGCGGCCAGAACGTTGACTTCACGGTCCGTCTCGGACTGGTAATCGAGCACCTGAATGGCGGTTGGGCGGTGGAAGAGCACGGGCAGTCGACAGTTGTTGTAGATGCCCTGGTCGAGGTTGTTCTGGCCACATGGAATCAGTTTCTCATCGCCCATTTCAGTGACATTGGCCTGGAGGCTGGCTGCTGCCCAGAGTCGGCGGTAGTCACCTGGAACAGATTCGTCCAACTCATTGGTCATCTCATAGTAGCGTTGATCATCGAGAACCATGTCACCGAAGTACTTGACTCCAAATTCATCCGCCACGAGTTGAGCGTTTGTGGAATTTGCTGCGAGAATGACTTTGCCGCCTTTCTTGGTGACGAAATCATAGAGAGCCGATGCTTCTGCTGCATCGAATGGCTTCTCTGGACCGGCGATCACAAGCATGGTTCGGTGAGGGTCTTGCCAGTCATTGACGAGCATTGGGGTGGACATGGTGTTGGCGATCGAGAAATCACTGTCAGAGAAATCTGCTCGCATCGATGTGAGTTGTTGCTCGGAATAAGCATCGTCGGCGGTAGCGTACGGAGAGAGCACTGTTTGCTTATCCAAACTGACCAAACTAATGAGCGCAATTGACAGAACCAAAGAGGTCATCAAACCGACCTTGAGCCAAGATTCTACGGAGAGTTTCTTTGCTTCAGTTTCTGCCAAATCCAACCCTCCTTTCTTCGCTGTCGCCTATGAATTACTCGTAAAGACAACTGTCGGAACTTCGCTCCACTCATAATGGTTCTCCATGGGTGCTCTAATGAAAACCGACCAGTACAGAGGTTGATATACCCCCTGTGCACAAATTTACGAACTATTTGGCTCACGAAATGTAAGAAAACAGCCTTTTCACTCGATGATTGACTTTTTCCGGCGAAGCAAGCCAACAGCAGCGATCATCGAGACTGCTTCAACCGCAAAGAAGCCCGGGAGCGTATTTGATTCCACATTCAGCCCGCTACCGTCATCGTCTTGCTCGCCGGTATCATCGTTGTTCGTGTTGGATTGTGGCTCTTCTTGATAGGCAAAGACATCGACATCGAAGGTCGTGCTTCTCGCAGCATCATCACCCTCAGAAATCAAAGCAATGGTGATTTCGCATGTGCGACGGGGTTGACTTTCCGAGGCAGCCAGCGTTAACGTAGCAAACACATCTTTGCCGTTCCTTGCATCCGTTGGTTCAACCACAGTATTGGCGAGTGCGTCAAGGCCTTCCACAGTTAGATGTGGGCAACTGCGCACTTGGGCGGTGGCTTCTTTCACCGCATCATTGGCGTTGCCGAGGTTGAGCATTTGAATCGAGATTTCAACGCTGGAACCAGCATGCAATTCATCGTTTGATGGTGTGATTTCAGGGCGCAGATTGAACACCTTCGGCACGTGAATTGAACCATCGATTTCTTGATTGCTAGTAGAGGTGTCTCCGACTTTTTCATCAGCCATGATGCTGAGCGTCGAGGTGTTCGAGGGGTTGTATTCCCGAACGTCGACGTCGTTATTGGTCGTCAATGTGACGGTGAATGTTTTGTTCTCTCCAGCACCCACGGAAATTGTATCTGGACCATCGATTGTATAGGGCACCCACGTGTTGACATCATAGGTCAAATCAAGTTGGACTTGGCTCATCCGTGTGTTTTCCACATACGCCACGATTTCGCCCTCAAGATCCCAATCGTCTTCCAGGGTCACAGTGTAGCCATCGTCCATGTCCGTTGCCCATCCAAGGGTCCAACTTGGTGCTTCGAATTGGTCCTGGGCGGCTGCTGGCGTTGGTAAGCACATGCCGAGAAGGAGAAGGGTGGAGAAAACAAAGAAAGGCAAACGTGAACGCATATTTATCACTCCAATAATCCTTGAACGGCTCTCTTGGTCAAGACGCGCACCA
>Ga0315330_10002661_pt1 | contig 12260 bp, 13 predicted proteins | sample M140m34915metaG_FD_203453 | JGI IMG/M metagenome (GOLD analysis project Ga0315330, IMG submission 203453) | Ammonia-oxidizing marine archaeal communities from Monterey Bay, California, United States - M1 40m 34915 | ecosystem: Environmental > Aquatic > Marine > Intertidal zone | place: USA... | reverse complement strand
CCGCGCACAGACCGCAGCGTTGAAAGAACTGTTTCCCAAGCTGCGTCTAGTGCGTTTGGCCCCGATTTAGTTGGTTGGTTCACCATTAAGCACCGTGTCGTGAACTGCCACGTCTTTAATTTGTTCGGGTGCGACTTCATATGGGTCGTCATCCAAAATGGTGAAATCAGCGTGCTTCCCAACTTCCAGGGAACCCAACGAACTATCTCGATTCAGTATGTAGGCAGCATCAATAGTGATTGCCCTAAGTGCGCTATCGACAGAAATTCTTTCTCCAGGTGCCATAACGGTTTCACCATCAGCGCCGACGCGGTTCACTGCGCACCACGCAGCCAAAAGAGGAGATAGCGGTGTCACCACCAAATTGAAATCGCTATGAAGAGCAAACGGTGCGCCGGCACGTTGCAAAGAGCCCAGCCGCGCAGTGGCCTCACTTCGGTCAGGCCCAAATCCATGTTCACTGTGTAACTGGGCTCGGAAATGCACAAAATAGATGTTTACCGATGCTTGTCCCCCTAAGGCAGCTAGACGGCGAGCCTGAGCAGGCGAAGAAATGCAGTAGTGCTCAACTGTGAATCGGTGGTCGAACCTCGGGTGTATCCGTTGCAGAGCCTCAAGTGTGTCAAGCGTCATATCAAGCGTACGATCGCCATTAGCGTGGGAATGAATTTGGATCCCCGCTTTCCAAAACGGCAGCATCCGATCCACCATGTCTTCCCACGGGATCTCTCCGGTGTGTGCCCCGTCTTCGTCTAGGTAACCGGGTTCGTTCATGACCAAAGTCATTGAAGGGTACGAACCATCATTTACGTATTTGACTCCGTGGGTATTGAGGCGGTCGTTGCCTTCAGCTCGCTTTGTTTCGAGAAAGTGCAGCATCTCTGAACCGAATTCTCTAACAAGTTTCGGTTCGAAAGGAATCATGAAAATGCGTAGCGGAAAGGTGCCTTCTGCAATTGCTGACGCATGGTCGTTCCATTCAGGCTCAAATCCATCAGCCATCCCCCACACTAAGTCCGCTGTCGTGGTGACGCCCGCTCCTTTGGCGACCGCTCCCATGCGATCAATGGCATCTCGGCCTGCGTTAGTTCCATAGACCTGTTTAGCAACCGGTCGGGTAGCAAGCGCCGTCGCTTCTGTTTCCACAAACCATCCGTTGAGGCGACCATCCGGATACCGCCCAATCCCATGACCCACTGAGTCGTCGTCTACTCCGATCATTTCAATCATGGGTGTATTTGCATAAACGATGTGAGGTGCGTAAGCGATCACCCAGATAGGCACAGAGTCACTGATTTGGTCGAGCATGTCTCGATCTAGGTGACCTTCTTGGCTAGCAGGGTCATACCCCCACGCAGTAATCGGAACGTTCGGGTCATCATGTTCGGCAGCTAAGGCTCGCAGCTGATTTAGGACGGCATCCCTGCTCGGGAGACCTTTCCTGATCCCGTTGGGAGCGGCTGAGTCAATCGGGCCCACATATTCCAAACCCATATAGGTGCCGCTCAACCTCAGGTGTGTATGGGGATCGATGAAACCGGGCATCATCACTTTGTCTCGGTACCGGTCATCGATCACGTGTGGGTAACGCCGCAACCAAGGTTGCATCGACTCAATGGAGCCAACCGAAACAATCCGTCCGTCAGAGACTGCTACTGCTGAGGCTTCAGGTCGACCTAGGTCCATCGTGTGGATCTGCGAAGCTGTATAAACCGTTATCTCTTCCAATGTGGCCCCTCGGAATTTGTTTACACCATAGGGCTAGTTCAACAATCCATGTCTTCCGAGAAGGTTTCTCCCAAGGTTTAAGTCTCAAAACGGCAGTCACGAACAAGCTTCAGTATCAACTGAAGTTGAGCAAATCTCTTTTAAAGCGCCGCTCGAGATGCACCAGTCCAGACGCTGAGTGCTACAGCAAGCGTCATCTGTGAGAGAAACTAAATCGGTCCACGTTGGCGACTACCATGGCTCCCATTGTTCCTGCGTTCCAGCATTTCTGCCAAGGGTGAAATGACTATAGGTCTAAAGAATATTTCGGCATTGGTTTTGCTTTCTATGTTCAGTGTTGCGTGCGCTGGCGCCTCTCAAAGCACGGATGAGCCTGCGACAGAGAACACCGCCGAAGTGGTGTCTGACAGCCAAGGAGGAGCGGAAACAACTAGCGCTCCGCTAGTTGAGTCGGTCCTTTCCCTTGAAACTGTTACTGACGGCCAAAAAGTAGCTGCATCTTTTGAAGGTGACGGTTCTGCTGATTTGGGGTCCCTGAACCTTGCCGTGGACTATTCACTTATCATCGCGTCGGATAACGGGCCGTTAAAGGTCTCCATAGAAGACAGCGACGGGGGCAGGGTTGTCTATGAACGACCTGCCGGTACCGGAACTGGTAGCCACCAAACAGGTGAGTTAACCCGGGGAGAAGTATCTATTAGCGTCGAGGCATCTGAGCAGGTTTCGTGGCTACTTGTCGTAACTGGAGAGCTTGCACCAGCTCCGGAAAAATCAGAGGATGCAACCCAGGCGCAACCGAAATCAGATATCGGAACATCTGAGCCAGGGTCCGGGTATAACACTCTGTATATCGGTCATAGTTTCGGCAAACCATTTGCGGATCGCCTTGAAGACTTCGCAGATAATTCTGAGATTGTTGGACACTCCCAGAGCATCATTTTCCGCGGCGGCAACACGAACGGTAACCCTGAGGGACTGTGGAATGATGAAGCAGCCCGAGCGGAAATACAGGCGATACTTGACCTGGGTGAGACCAATTTACTGATCATGATTTGCTGCCCTAACGACCCTCGTAATCCCGCCTCTTATTGGGGTATTCCAAAATGGATTGATTACGCCTTGGCACAAAACCCGGAGACGAAATTTGGTCTCGCCTTGCCTTGGCTCGACCAGCCGAAGCAGTACTCAGATGCAGAGAGCTTTGCGAACACTTGGAACATGTTGCACGAAAGGCTTTGGCTTACCATCATTGCAAATCTGAAGACGCGCTATCCCGGGACAGAGTTCCTTGACATTCCTCATGGTGCCGCTGCCGTTGAGCTTCGGAATCGTTTTGAAGCAGGAACGCTCAGTGATGTCTCTGCGCTTGTAGGGAGCGAAGGGTCTGCGATTTTCAGAGATGATCAAGGGCACCCGGATAACATTTTGCATGACTTGGGAACGCTTATTTGGCTTGGGTTGATCTACGACGTTGACCTCTCGATTTACCCAGCCGGAGACCCTGGTAGCAGAATCTCGCGCTACGAAACTGATCTCAGGGAAATAGCGCAGTCGATTGTTAACAAAGAACGTGAGCGATGAACGCGTTTATGACTTACGCAAGTTCGGCCCATCGAAGGGTTGCGACAGGAAGACTAATTACTAGTGTTCCTCGACGCTATTGACTCGACAATCCACGGAACAAAGGACTACAGGTGAGCTACAAAAAAATTATTAAACTCGGATTACTTCTCACTATTGCGCTGTCAGCTTGTGCCGGAGAGGGTACAACGACCGGCACTTCTGGGAGCTCCACCCAAGAGCCTGGTAACGGTGGGGCCGGGGTCGCAGCCACGGTCGAACCAAGTTCCACCGCAGCGGCTACCGTTCCAGCCCAAACTCAGCCAACCGCCACTACTGAACAGCCTCAGGGCGACCAAAGTTCAGATCCGCTACAACCACTGAACCTATTAGCTACACCGTTTGTCAACATTGATGATTATTGGGGAGTCCAACCTTTCGCTACTAAAACAAATCAACTCGGAGTTCAGTTTCACAATGGCATTGACTACTTCACAGGCCAAGAAGAAGTAGCGATTCAAGCCGTCTCCGACGGGCGTGTCACGTTTGTAGATGTATATGAAAGACAGCCCGATGGGGCATTTCAAATCAACTTGGCCTGGCAAACCCCAACTGGTGAGATCATCTCTTACAGCCTCGAACCCTCAGCGGGTCCCGCAGACCAAGCCAAAATCGCCGAACAAAAACTTCTCGCTCAAAAAATGATGGAATCCATGACGATTCAAGTGGGCGAACAAATCGTTCAAGGTCAATTTCTCGGATACCTGTACGGCCAAGACGATTGGGCCCATGTGCACATGTCCCTAAAGGCAAGCGATCGGGGTCCCGAAAAGTGGTTATGTCCAGCTGACTTTATGTTGACCGTAGAGGAATCGGATCTGGCAAGTAAGTCGTTAATTTGGGCTGACCGCTTATACAAGGGATCTAAACAGCCTCAACTCTGCAACTACTAGCGCGCCAGCGTTTGTTCTTCTCCCGAAATGAGTGAACCACTCCAGTTAGCGGCTTCAGCTATATCGGGCTGCTGGGCGTCGTGCGAATAGTCCTAATTCGCTGTGGTTTGTCCACCACGAATCAAACGGCCTGGCATTTGACCCGTGTGAACCCCATTCTCATAAGTCACGACTCCGTCACAGATAGTCGCAACATAACCATCGGCTTTTTGGATCAAACGCTTTCCGCCTGATGGCAGATCGAACACCATCTCGGGGTCATGCAGCCTGACTTTGTCGTAGTCGATGACGTTGATATCGGCTTTGTATCCCTCGGCGATGACGCCCCGATCAGTCAACCCGTATACACCAGCGGTGTCTTGTGACATTTTGTGCACGACAAATTCAAGCGATAGTTGCGGCCCCTTTGTCCGATCTCGAGTGGCATAAGCAAGCATGTAGGTTGGCACACTTGCATCACACAGCACTCCGACGTGCGCGCCGCCATCTGACAATCCAAAAACGGAGCGATCGCGGGAAATGAAATCGAACTGAGGCTGAACGCTGTAGTCGTAGTCACCGAAGAGATACAGAATTGGACGCCCATCAGCCATCGCATCCATAAGTGCTTCGCGTACTGAAATGCCGTCGCGAGCTGCTCTTCCCTCTAGGGAATCTTCGTAACCGGGTTCATAGGACAGGTCCTCGGGCAAGACAAACATCCTGTCCCACGATGAAATCATTTTGTTGGTATCTCGATCTCGAGCGAGTTTTGGCTCATCGGCCATAACTCGCGACCGGAAGTCTTCAGACCTCAGAGCCTTCTTTTGTTCTTCGATACTTAGATCTCTAATCGCGCTGTAGGACGGGAACTGCCTCATTGGATTCACAGTCCCCTCTAGTGTCATCAGTATTGACGCCAACCGTGCGCCCGCTTGAGGTCGGATCTCGATACCTTCGGACTTGAGGCGCTCAGCGAGCTTCCAAATCTCTTCGCCGGTTTCGGGAGTAACCAAAGTAGTTAATGGCCGTCCGGTGGTTCTTGCCATGTGCTCAATCCACTCGAGCTCTTCTTCGCTTTTCAGGTGGTCGGAAATAATCTCGATAGCACCGTGATCAACATGAGTGAAGGCGTCCGCTATCGCAATCATCTCGTCGCCACTGGCGTTGGTACCGGGAACTAAATTCCCGGCCTTGTCGCGATGCCCATAAAAGCGGCTAGTGCTGAATCCAACGGCCCCTGCCTCTAGCGCCTCCCTAGTAATTCGGCTCATTTCTTGCATGTCTTCAGCAGTTGCATCGTCATAGCAACGTTCACCCATTACAAAGTGCCGAATCGCCACATGAGGCGCTTGAGCAGCTATATCGATTGCGTAGGGAGTGTCGATCACATCTAAATATTCAGCGAAAGATTCCCAACCCCAAGGGATTCCTTCGTGAAGCGCCGTTCCAGGAATATCTTCGACGCTTTCCATTAGCTCGACCAGGTCGTTTTCAGTACCCGGTCGGACCGGAGCGAAACCCACTCCACAATTTCCCATCACAATTGTGGTGACCCCGTGCCACGACGAAGGGGTCACTTCTTTGTCCCAGCACACTTGGCCGTCAAAGTGCGTGTGGATATCAACGAACCCTGGTGTGACCAGCTGCCCTTCGGCTTCGATCTCTCTTCGCCCAGACCCCGAAACGTTCCCTACTTGGACAATTCTGCCGTCGGAAATTGCTACGTCACCAGTGAAAGCCGGACTACCAGTTCCGTCGACGATACTTCCGTTTCGAATAACGAGATCAAATTCCATTTCGTCCCCTTACTAACCCTGCTCAACAGAACGTCTTACAGGTAAAGCTTCGACTACAGGTTAAGCAATTAGCAGGCTCCGAGTAGCCGATTTAACAAAACCACCAAACCCTAGGTCCCATTTACACAGGCAAAGCACCGAACACGCCGACCCAAAGCAAAATGGCTGGCCCCAGGAGCCGCCTGACTTAGTGTGTGCACTCTGACCTATAACCAACCAACAGCAGAAAGCTAGAACCAATAATGAGCTACACGTCATTTTCGATAGGAACACCAGGCCGAGCGTGGGACGGAATTGAATTCGGGTCCCCTGAATGGAACGAACTCTTCACCAAACAAATGGGCATTCTGGAAGCAGCAGGCACAGAGACAGTCGCAAGCGGCTACTCGGCCGCCATCGGCAAATGGGTCAACATCAATACCTACCCAAGCATGGAAGCGAACCTCAAAGTAATTGCGGAGCTATCCGCTTCTCAGCTTTTCGAAATTGAAAACTCTGGGCCATTCGTCGATCAAGTAGAAATGATGGGAATGATGATGGGCTCCTAGAGCGGAGGAACAATGAAGACCGGCAATCTATTACTTATTGCTTTCGGCGTAGTGTTCATCATCATGCTGCTAGCCAAGCAGTTCTAAAAACACATGGACCGCCCCGAAGGGCGGCCCATCATCGATAACCGATTGCGGGACTTACTCTATTTCCATTCCCATAGTTCCCATGTGGCCTGTCCATCAGCTGCCACAGTCCAGTCATAGACAACCGCTACGCCATTGAGGGAGCTAAGGGACGGGGCAGAAGCGTTGAAATAGACGACCCCTTTGAAGGCAAACCCACCATCTTCAGTTGGTGAGCCGACGCCAGTAGCTGAGAAAGTCGCAACCCCATCTGCGGCCATGACTATGCCTGAATTCGGGCATTCTCCCTGCCAAGACCCATCAGCACGCATTGTTGCCTGGTACGTCGCCATACTTTGCACTTCGACACCCGCCAAAGTTCCCGCAGTAGTTGCTGTAGTTTCAGCAGCCGGCATACCGTTTACCGCTGGTAGAGCCGTCATTTGTGAGGCACCTGCCATAGAACCAACATGTTCTCCGAGCATAATTTTCCACCTTTTCTCGTTGTGATGTAGATACAGGACCCTAATCCGTAGATGGAATCACCCGCTCATGCAATGCGGGTTCAACCTGTAAGCCGAGGCTCGCTTCAAGACGCTCGGAGGCGATCTCGCCGCCATGAATCCGCCAAGGCAAGGACCTCTTTAACTGATTTTGCTAGATGGCATCTCTCGACAACTCAGAGAACAGCCCGTCCGTTCATTTCCCCTAATGGTTCCGCCAGAAGTTCCAATCGTTCTCCATCTGGGCCGCTGAAGTAGATGGAGCCCGCGTGCTCAAACACTATTTCAACACCTGCTGCCTCTAATCTGCTTCGAAGGTGGTGCCATCTCTCCGGAGTCACCGAAATAGCTAGGTGATGCAGAGAGCCCAATACTTCTTTATAAGGACCCAAATCAAGGCCCGGGAAGTCGAAGAACGCCAACGCGTTGCCGTTCCCAGTATCGAAAAAGAAGTGCGTCGAACCCGCGTAATCACGATTTTCGAAAAGTTCGGTCAAAGGAAATTCAAGAATGCCTTGATAAAAGTCAATGGTTTTTTCGACGTCAGAACTCAATAGCGCCAGGTGATGAATGCCTTGAGCGGAGGAGTCTGGTCTTTCAGTCTTAGAACGCAAGTGTTTTTGCCGCAGTAGTTCCCATTCCTCTGCGCGCGTCGGTTCCGGTTTGATCTCTTGTTCGGTCACTGTTCCACGATAGAACCAATTACTAATCTCACCTCGGGCAAGCCATCTGGTGCCTGCAGCAATCCAAATGATTCGCTGCGCTAATCGTCCTAGGCAAATCTTCGACTTAACGTCGGTTTAGTTGAAATTGCCCGGGGCAAGTTTTCCTGATGAACTTCGTGGAATGTCGCTCCTCAACAAAAGTTCCATGTCCCACTCTGATCAAGTTCTTTACGAAACTTCACAAAAAATTGCCACAATAACGCTCAACAGGCCCGAGAAGCTCAACGCTATGAGCCGGAGTTTGCTCAATGACCTGGAGGCGGCGTTTGAACGAGCCAAAGGTGATTCGAGTGTGAAGGTAGTTCTCCTAAAAGGGTCCGGTCGGTCATTTTGTGCGGGGTACGACCTAGCTCCCGATGATTGGATCCTCACTCAATACGGAGCGGACTTTGAAGGACCAGTCAACGCAGTCCAAGATCGCGAAGACGTAACCGAAATTCTTGAATACTGGTTGCGGCTGTGGAAATTTCCGAAGCCAATTATCGCCGAGGTACAGGGTGCCTGCTTGTCCGGGGCAGGAGAGCTGCTCGCCATGGCGGACCTCGTGGTTGCTGCCGAAAATGCGCGATTTGGCCACCCAGCAGGACGAGACTTGGGGATTCCTGTCACATTGTCTTTTTGGCCCATCTTGATTGGGATGCGCAAAACGAAAGAATTATTGCTCACTGCGAAATTGATAGATGGAATTGAGGCCGAAAGAATTGGTCTCGTCAACCAAGTCGTTCCCGCCGAAGACCTCGCCTCAGCGGCGCTGGCGATGGCCAACGATGTTGCTCGAACCGCAGAGGTTGGTCTTCGAGTATCGAAACTCGCGACAAACCGGTGGTTCGAAAATATGGGTCTCATAGCGTCGACCTACAGCACAGCTGACTTGGATACGTTCTTCCACCAAAGCGATTCCTACGTCGGCTTTTTCAAGACTGTCCGGGAACAAGGAATGCATGCAGCTCTAGAAGAACGAGCCAACAAATTTGGTTGACCAATAGAGCGATTTGCAGTGGGTCGAGCTTCGCTCAGGCTTTAGAGCCGATCTAGCGAACCGGCCTTCCGGTTTGAGCTTCGATCGCTTCCACTCGCTCGGCGTAAGTCGAAAGTCCTTCCGGCTCCACTAAACGATCAAGCGCGCAGATCAGTGTTGCTTCAATCCGTTCCGGCAGAAAGCATTCATTGTCATCGCACAACTGAAAGTCAACGGTGACTGAGACTCCCAAAGTCTCGGGAATCTCATGACCCAAGCGGATGACATCTGATGTAACTGTTATTGGGATGGATACTCGGATTCGCCCCTTATAGACAGGTACTGCCTCGTCTACACCTAATGTTTTCATTGATTCGCTAGCCGGCCATGACACATCACCGGTGCGGATTCCGTCGGCTTCTACCTCAACCGAGAGCCGAGCAAACTGGTCTGGGGCACCAGAAGCGTATGCGTGCATTCCTTCGGGAATTTCAATATCAACAAGGAGTTGAGATACGACTTCTAGCTGAAGCGCTGGCTCACTGAGGCCGATCGCAACTTCGATTTGGCTAGAAACGGAGACGCTCTCAGCTTCGGAGTGAACTTCCATCTCTTGTCCAAGAGCGCGAGCTAGTACTGAAGCTCCAGATGCTCTCCGCGCGTGATGCTGATGAAAGTCCTTATCAGCGACAATCATGTTTGCGTCGAGGTAGTAGGTGCCCGGATAGGGAATGCCGTACCAGCGCATACTTTGACCTTCATCCGGTCTTATCAGCTCGTTCATTATTCCGAATGCTCGGATAACTGTCGAATCGCTGTCAGATAAAAGAGGGAAGGTGATGTCATGCTTCGCAGCAAATTCGCCGAGGATTTCGACTGGGTCATTGCTTATCGCAAAAAGTGAGTATCCAGCTTCCTCGAGGTTTTCTTTAATTCCCTGCAGTTGAACCAACTGCGTCATGCATGGCGGTCACCAATAAGCAGAACGGTGGAAGACAACCACTCCCCCGTTGAATCCAAGGGACTCTGCCACGTCGACAAGGTCTCCGTTCTGGTCTGGGAGAACAACTGATGGAACGACCTCACCGACCTCGGGGCCCGTGTGGAAGTCTTTTTCGGGTTGCCGACGTGTAGCTCTTGTCAGTTCCTGTGGACTGTAGAAGCCAAATTCGTCGTAGTACTGATTTTCGGTCGGTGACACAGCCGCTTCCTCAATTGATTTTGATCTAGTGGATGAAACCGTCAATGAAATCGAAGTATTCGATTTCGAAGCCTGCGTCCGAAGCCCACGTTTTGAAGTCGTCAGATACGGGGCCAAGCAGGCAAAGGCGTCCGCCGTCAGTTCGCTCAAGAACTTGGCCGACAAATTCCCCTTCAGCAAATCTTGCCCCGTGAAAACTGCAAGCGTCCGAGTCAACGAAGGTCTCCAGAAAAGTGAATAATGTTTCACTTTCGTTCATGTAGACGTTGTATCTAAGCGTCCCCGGTTCCCCGGAATCGTTAAAAGAAACCATCTCTTTAGCGATTTGTCTTAACTCCGCTGCTTTTCCTGGGATCACGTTTAACTCATACGTTATTTGGATTTGGCTAGTCACGGCCCCACCTTTGAATCCGGGATTCTCTAGGTTGGAAACATAATTCTCTAACTCGAATCGATCAACCCTCACCGAAATCCTCCCTACCGATAGTCGCTGCCCTAAATGACAAAAGACCGCCCCGAAGGGCGGCCCTTGTCTCACCGACTAGGGATCAAACAAATTGAGCGATGGTGCGCCGATGGGTCACCAAACCAGTTTCTGTGAACCCCGCCACTACCTGCTCGTCAGCCAAAAGGTCTTGAAGGTTGCTGAAGTAGCCTGCGAGAGAATCAACAAAGAACACTCCCATCGCTAAACCGGTGTTGTCACCGGTGAGGATGCGAGTAGCGCGCAACCCGTTGGCTCCCTTGCCGATCATCACTGCCTCAACTGCGTCAAGCAAACGGTCGAGAGGGCCTTGAGAAGAGTCAGTTGCCGACTGCAATAGGGCTACTCCATACTTACCCTCGCACGTTCCTCGGACGCCTGTCACCTCGGCCATCATTACCTGGTTCGACGTAACTCCAGCAGCCTGAAATGTCTTTTGTACTTCCGGATCTCCAAGCCAATTCGCTCGGCTACCGAAATAATCATCAGGCGTAGCCCATTCGGTGTCTATAAATCCTTTCCCAGTATTGGGACCGGTCTGAATCACTGCCGCTCTGATCGAAGAGGCACCAGCTGCCGTCATCATGGGTGCAGTGACATCGCGCAGTTGCCCAAGCATGCTTGAATCGCCGTCTCCGATAGCCGTCATCACGTAAGTCATAAAAAAATCCACCTTTAGAAATAAGTCAATTGAGGCTCAATGGTAGTTCAAACGACAAAAGGGCCGCCCCGAAGGGCGGCCTGTGTCGAGAGTTTCGTTCTCTGTCAAGCAGTTTTATGGTGAACCGAGTCGTCCGTGCCATCTGCTTCGGCAGCAGTAACGATTTCTTCAATAACAACAGATTCGTATGAGCCGCTAGCAAGAATTTGGGCTTTACCTTGAATGTTTGTGGAGACTCCGTCGACGATGATCATCCAATCCCAATCGCTACCCGTTGAGTTAAAGTACATCGCTTCAAGCGTCCCGCCTTGTGCTGCGACAGTGTCGCGCACTGCCGCCTCTCGAGCTGCGAAACTTGAATCCATAACTCCCTGCCAGCCTTGGGCCGTGTACTTTCCTCGTTGAATTACGCGTGTCACTGTTCCACCTTCCGTTGTAATCGTTAAATAATTGTGACGGGATCATAAACCAAACGGGAAAAGATCTCCCCACGCTTACGGGGAGAACAAACTCAATGATGTCCAATCTGAGTTGCCACCGAAATCCAAGACTTCTATATCGACATTGACAAGAGTTCCAGAGGGCAATGCTGAGAACTGGTACTGCAAGACGGCAGGATCCGCCCATAGCCAGGTGTCGACACTTGAGTCGACCCAGTAGACATCTTGATCTTCCTCATCCCACATTTGGACTAAAGGATTGATGTATCCGTCTGGGTCAAGCGTCGCCTCACTCCATTGCCCGTATTCATCGACCTCGTAAAAGATTTCGCTAAAGATTTCGCCTTCTCCTGCACCAAAGCTGACGCCTAGCGACAGAACTAGATCGTAGGGTGGATCGTCGGTGTCTACTTCTTCAGGCGGGACGTACGTTAAGGGCACGTCAATGAAAAGCAGATCCTCATTTGTTTCTTCATCGTATTCCCACCACAGATCGGCGTAAGCGAAAATTTCGTCTTCGCCGTCACTAATTGAAAGAATCGAAAAGTCATATACAGCCCAGAATTCTCCAGTTTCTGCATCAAAGTCGCCGTATTCTTCGCCGATGTAGTACAGGGTGTCGTCCGCTGGGTCTACTACTCCGTAATACATTACG
>Ga0315330_10002660_pt1 | contig 12265 bp, 16 predicted proteins | sample M140m34915metaG_FD_203453 | JGI IMG/M metagenome (GOLD analysis project Ga0315330, IMG submission 203453) | Ammonia-oxidizing marine archaeal communities from Monterey Bay, California, United States - M1 40m 34915 | ecosystem: Environmental > Aquatic > Marine > Intertidal zone | place: USA... | reverse complement strand
CCTTAGTCTTACCCATCATTTCAACATGCTCCGGTTAATTTCTAATACTTCATTGATGCAAAAGTTTAAAAATGCGACCACCACCAAGAACCAAAACCCTCCGATTAGTAATTCTATTATTTCGCCTTTACTAAACTTCATTTTCTACCTTCCTTTTTTCCCTTAGCTTTGAACGCTCTAGGCGCCTCGCCATTTCTTCAGCCAACTCCGCTTCGTCCATTGTTGAAACTGTTGCCTCAACCTTGGCTTCTATTTCAGATTTAACCTTAGTATTTGATTCTATATATTGTTGGCTTCTGTAGTCTTTGAACCTGCGGGCTAGGATAAATTGTATCATTGAGCTGTTGGAGTTCTTGGCTCCCTTGGTTCCTGCTGCATTTGCTAACGCTAACTTTTCAAAAAACTCTTGTTGTATGTCGCTTGCTAATTCTTTAGCTACCCGAAATTCAGAGTGTTCTTCTACCCATCTTTGGAATGTTGTCCTTCCGATTTCGTGTTTAGCGCAAAAAGAAGCAAACGAATTGCCGTTAGTGCTACAGTGCTCAATCAGTAATTTGCAGTATTTTTTTTTGTATTTTGAAGGTCTACCAGCACCCATAATGTTCTCCTATGGCTTGATATTTACCTTTATTGTATCATGTGACCAAAACTATAACACATAATGGGGAAAATGCTATGTGGATTGAACTGCCCAAACACGTACTAAGGGAAGCGCCCTGGAATTATAAAACTACCGACGCAAAGCTAATGAAAAAACTCGAACGCAACATGATTAAAAATGGGATAGTGCAAAATCTCATTGTACGCCCTATCAGTGGCGGTTTCTACGAGGTTGTAAATGGTAACCACAGGCTAAAAATAATTGAAACTATGCGTATTGATAAAGTTATGTGTTTCAACCTGGGCAACGTGAGCGAAACAAAGGCCAAGCGTATTGCACTAGAAACAAACGAAACAAACTTTGGGCGTGATGATGGAAAAATGAATAACCTTATCAAAGAAATATCAGCCGATATAGATGAAACAGATTTCGCAACTACATTAGATGATGAAATATTAAGCATACACAAAATAATCGATTCAAAACCTTTTGAAATAACCGAGGCCGCCAACAAACCGCCAGCAAAACAAAGTGAGCTGGTATATTCAACATCACCGGATAAGCACAAAGAGCCAGATAATTCTAGTACATACTTATTTTCAAATTCTCAAAACAAGTATATACAGGACGACGAGCTAAAAACGATCAAGCATGTTGTGCCTGCCGATGTGAAATTACTATACGACCGCCAGATATTGCGTATTGCTGCAATAGGTAAAGCAGAAGGCAAAAACTTATCCACAACCCAATGTATCGAAATAATGGTTCAAGCGACTGCGGACTTGACCGACCTACAGCTAAAAGATGACTTTATATGTTAAACTATACTTTTTTTAATCTTGCTCTTACTATGTAATCATAATTTTATAAGAGGTGAATATGAAGAACATTGAAATTACTTACTACGATTTGATCGACGTTATACCTGCGGATTATAACCCTAGGGAAATAAACGACGAGGAATTATCAGGCCTCAGAAACTCAATTAAGCGATTTGGTTTAGTTGACCCGTTGATCGTAAATGGTCGCACGGGTGTTTTGGTTGGAGGACATCAAAGGCTTAGGGCTGCTGAACTAGAAGGGTATAAGCGAGTACCCGTTATAGAATTAGACTTGAACAGCAGTGAGGAAAAGGCTTTAAACGTGGCTTTAAATGCTCACACGTTACAAGGTAGCTTCGACCTAAAAAAGTTAAGCGAACTAATGGAAGAAATTAAAACCGAATTACCTAATATGCACGTCGATCTGAACTTTGATCAACTTGAAAAAGATCTAGGCATCGTCAACATTGACAAAGATATTGACCAAGATATTGCAGAAGATGGTCTTGAAGATAAATACTCAGACGGGAAACTTGGAAGCCTGGCAGAAAAATATATAGTTCCTCCGTTTAGTGTTTTAGACACAAAGAAAAAAGAGTGGATAGATAGACGAGATCATTGGAAAAAAATAACTGGCAATTTATCAGAATCTAAAACCAACGTATTAACATCGGGTGCTGAAAGCATTGTATCTTCTATAAATGAAGGTAGTAGTAATTTCGACCCCGTTCTTGCTGAGATAATGTTCCGATGGTTCTGCCCTGAGGGTGGAAAAGTTTTAGACCCATTTGGCGGTGAACAAACAAAGGGAGTAGTGGCAGGCGAGCTAGGGCTAACTTATCATGCTTGCGAATTTAGAAAAGAACAGGTTGATATAAACGAGTCAAAAACTAAAAAATATGAAAATGTAAAATACGTTCACGGCGATAGTAATTTTATAGATAGTAAAATAAAAGAAAGAAATTTTAACCTTTGTTTTACTAGCCCTCCATATTATGATTTAGAAATTTACTCAAAAGAAGATATGTCTGCATTAGGTACTTATGAAGAATTCATGAGCCAATATAAAAATATATTCACTAAATGTTTTGAAATGCTTGAAAATAATTCATTCATGGTGATTAAAATTGGCGAAATAAGAAATAAAAAAAATGGCATATATAGAAATTTTTTAGGTGATAACATTTCAACATTTTTGGATATAGGTTTTAAGTATTATAATGAGCTAGTTTTATTAAATGCAATAGGTACTAGCGCATTACGCGCAAACAATACTATGAAAAATAGAAAAATGGTAAAAATACATCAGAATGTTCTAGTTTTTGTGAAAGGCGACCCTATAAAAGCAGCTGAAAAACTAACAAAATACTAACAAAGGTTTCTACATGAATTACAAAAAAATTAGAAGTGATTTATTATTCAAAATATTAGGCGATGTTCCTGTGGTTGTTTATACCTGCGGGAATAGCGCAATAGAGCTAAAAAAATCTGGGTTCACTGATGTTTTAGATATAGGCGATAAAGGAACGTACCAGCCTAATAACTGGCATTACTCATATTTCATTAAGAAATTATTTCCTAACCGCATAGACCTAACCAGTGGGCACTTACCTGTCGATTTATGTTATTTATTGGGTAAAGAATACAGTAATCAACTAAGTGAACTGCCTAGCGTTGTTCCAAGTGGAAGCGGTGAAACTGTGCTAAGTTTAGCATTAGCCAACCCTGAAAGGTCTTTCAAAGCCGAGTTTAACAATGATTTTCCTCATACTACCTTAAACGAAGAAAACAAAATTACCGCATTACTTATCGCAATGGTAAATATTACGGTTTTAGTTAAATGAAAAAAAAGGGGGGGGTGTGCCCCCTATGCTTTTAATTTTTTTAACCGTTTTTTTATTTGAGCATGTACCACCTTGCTTTCTAAGTAGTAAAAAAGTTCATACAATGCTAGTGATACAGCCCTAAATATTGCTAAAATAATCCTTATACAATTAAGCATATTTTCACCCTATAGAAATTCACAATCGTTTGCAGTGTTGAATTGTTCAGACTGGAGGCCAACGGTACCATCTATAAATTCATAGTAGAAAAACCCAGTTTCTGCACCAGTGCCATCTGTTTCAATGCTAAATTGGTTCGCTTGGTCGTCTTCATCAAGCCATTGGAAAAGCTGTATAGTAAGGTTTGAGTATTCATAAGTTAGAAGTTTACTATTTACCGAATATTCCCCTGTGGTCGGGTTAAACATTTCTGTTAAAACGAACATACTTTCATTGCTGTATTCTTTGACTTCCCATTTAAAATTTGTATATTTGCTATTGCTGTTTGAAATAACACCCTCACAAACCTTGTGAGTTTCAGCACCTAAAACCTCATTTTGCTGCTGCGTTTCGATTTCAGAGACTTCTTCCACGGTTTCATTTATAGATTGCTCAAGGTCATTTATTTTTGCTTGTAAGTCGTTATCTTGCTCCAATTGTATAACTGTCCATTTATTTTCATTGCAATGATATAGCTCTTTAGTGCTGCTGATATAAGCCAGGTTAGCTTGTCGTTCTACATTACAAAGAGGTAGCTCATTAACATTAAGGTAGGCTTTGCTTGTGGAAACAATATATTCTTTTTCTTCCTTGTCTAACTGATTTACCGCTTCTTGTGCTGTCTGTGGCTTACCGCATGCTACTAATAACCCTAAAATTGTGAGTGTGTGAATTTTCATTTTGTAACTCCTTTTTTTAAATTTTATATTCTTTTTTAATAGCTTTTAATTCTTTGATTAAAGCCAACCTATCTGCTTGCAAGTCTTCTGGCACACCAACCGAATTAGCTGAATCTTCCAAATTTTTTAGCTCCATGTTAAGCGTGCTCTTTAAACAGTTAACGAAAGGAAATCTGCTGTTTGCAGTGCCGCGTGTTTCCTGTATTGCGTTTGCAGCCTTGTTGTTAGTGCTTACAATAAATTTCTTTAACCTTTCACATACTTCTAAAACTTTTTTATCTGGCTTGCTCATTTTTTACCTCCGTTTAATTAACTTATACTTATTTCTCGGTAATACGTCCGAAACCTTTAGAGTAAAAATAAAAAAAAATAACCCCCCGTTAATAGTCAGAAATTACGGCTTCTTTGTCTCCTTTTAAATACCTGCACCGTGAAATATCATCGGAATCCTCAAGTTCCCACGCCCTGTTAGTCCTGCAATACCCCCTAACTAAGTAAATTTTTTTGCTTGGCTTACCACCCCTTATGAGGTGGATATATTCGCCTTTAAGTTCCTTAATTTTCTTCATTTTTCACCCCCTAGTTATCTTGGTGGGGGGGTGTTAACCCCCGTTACATTATGCTGCTAACGAATATTTTCCATCTTTAGCAACTGTAAAGCTATCAACTATTAAAGCCACCTCATCATAATTCATTTTCATTTTTACAGATATTTCGTGCTTGCTCATGCCCTTTTCTAATCTCATTTTTATGACTTTTAAAATATCTTTCCCTTTAATATCACCGGCAATAAATTCAAAGTCATTAAGGTTAACTTTTTTGCCTTTTGTTTTATTGCCGTTATTAATATTTGCTTTCATTTGACCTTTTTTTATTTTCTTGTGAGTAACCCCTTCAATGGCATCTTTAATGTAAAGCCACCTAGAGTTATATTTTTTAGCAAGTGCTGATATGCTTATTCCGGTAGCGTGCAATTCCCTTATTCTTAGCACTTGATTTTCTGTGAATTCTTTTCTTTTTGCAGTGTAATCTCTATTTTTTGATGTCTTTTTCATAATATTTTCCTCTGTGTTAGTTGTGGGCCGTTGCCCGTTATATAATACTTCTCGGCGGGGAGAATAATTAAATTAGCGATCATTATTTCCTTAGTGTTTTCGGGGGATTGCAGGGGGAAATAAAACCTCCCCCCGCTAAACTATGGAATTAACTATGAATATAGCCCTAGGGCTATAATTGCTTTATCCTTGCGAAACCCCCAAAATATTTCAAAAACTCAATGGCTGCGGTTAAATCCTCATCGGTTTCAAAACCAATAAAATCGCCATTTGTTTCATCTGTTAAGCAAACTACTACCTTGCCAAAAAGTAGCGAATGCCAATCTGCTAACGCAAACCCGTATTCAGATTGCTCGGCGGTACCATTCAATAAAAATTCATCGTCACATATAAAGGTAAGCTCGTAGGCTCCGAAAGCCTGTATAACGCTGCACCCTATGGCTTTATACAAGTTAGTCAGGTCAATTTTTTCCAATGTTAATTTTTCAATTTTTTTTGAATTTACATCGATAATAACTACTTTCATTTTTAATTCCTTTGTTTCGTTGTTAATCCTGCCATACATAGCTAATCGGCTGGTTTAATGCTTTGTTTAGTGGCGCTAATCTTGCCAGTGTTTTTGTATATTTAGCCGCTGTTTTAGACTGCCGCCGCCCTGTACGCCGCTATTTGCAACGGTTTGGCTGGCTGGTTGCACTTATATATAATTATGTTAATGTGCGCGCAATGTTAATTTACATTTATACATAAAAGCATAGGAGAATATTATGCGAAACCTAGGCGATATTATACGCCAAAACGGCGGGGTTGTAGCCGCCCTAAACGAAGGGCAAACTATAGCAACCCTAAACGGCAGGACCTTAAATGTTTGGCAGTTTCAAACCATAATGATAGATGGTGGTGCAATGTATAGGAATACAGCCTGCCACACCCTAGCAGAAGACCTTGTAAGGTTGGACGAAATACACGAGGAAGCACAAGAAATATTAGGGAGATGTTATGCAAATTAATGGGCAAAAGGTCATAGGGTGGCAACTAGACGACACCCTGGACGACTTGAACTTAAGCATAGCGGGTTTGCGAGAAGGTGAACGCCTTATCATAAACGGTTGCCCTGAAAATATTTATAGGGCAAGCGAAGGTTTCAGCACCAGCGAACTTAAAACAGCAATTTTAAAAGGTGGTAAAGAGCCTGTTATTTCCACTGCACATTGGAAAGCAGCAAAAGAAAAAGGGTTTGAAAGCAAGCCACATTTTGATTTTGGTACGTTAGTGCATTGGGCCGCATTGGAACCGGAAAGGATAGAAAAAGAGCTCGTTATAAAACCGAGCATTGCGCTAAACACAAATGAAGGTAAACAAAATTACATAGCATGGATGTTGCAAAAGCTAACGGAATACGGTCATGCAAATGTTATAACCAACTATGAGGAATGGATAAAAGAAAATACAGAAACAGTTACTACCCCCGAAACTATTGAAGTAGAAGAAGAGCAAACTTGCTTACCTGCTGCCTCAGATGCACTAAAATATATTTTTGAACTTGTGCCAGAATACAAAAAGGAAAAAATACCTAAAAGGTCAAAAGCAGAAAAAGAAGCGGCTGTTGACCATTTGTTTTCAATGATGCCAGAAGAAAAAAGTGAAACTTTCCAAAAGTGGATAAAAGAAAACACAATAACTGAAAAGGTAAAGGTAAAAAAGAAAACCGAAACAACAAAAAAAATTGGGCCAAAAATAACGGAAAAATATAAGAAACTAGAATCTATTTTCCCACTTGTTTGCGTATCTACTAACGACTACCACAGCGCCAAAAGAATACATAAAAAAATTACCGACTTCAAAGCAATGCACGGGATTGAATTTCTTGCAACAGAGGTAAGCTGTTGGGTTAGGTATAAAGGCCATATTTTAAAGGGTAGGCTTGACGCTATAGGCAACGACCTAAATATTTACGACATAAAAACAACGGCAGAAATAGAAGAAGGTGCTTTTTTACGTGCAGCAGAACGGCTCAAGTACCAGTTCCAAGGCTTTACCTACACGACTATTTTTGGCCTACAGTGTTTTAGGTGGTTAGGTGTTGAAAAACAAGAACCATTTTCTATAGCACCATTTCAAGTTTTTTCTAATATGGATTGGCTTACCGAGTGCGCGCCTATAGTGATAAAAGCAATGGACGCAATAGCGTGGGCAAAAGAAAACAAAATTTATAATGACCCATATAATGAATTTAAAGCTATTGAGCCATACAGATACAAGCAAGATAAAAAAGTAGAAGAAGAAAATGTAAATACTCAAAGTTGGGTGCCAATACACGATCCAAGCGAAAATTTTACATGGGGTTCAACAAATGGAGCATAGTATTTTAAAAATCATAAGGGGTGACTATATGACCATTGAGCAAGTTGCCAAACTTTTAAAAGTTGGTAAGCCAATGGCATACTTGCACAGCAGGAAAGAGGGCTTCCCTAAACCTGAATTTCAGATACATAGAAAAAAGTTTTACCCAAAAAAAGGAACCATGATTTACATAGAAAATTTTTTAGCAAGTAAGGATAAAAAATAATGTTTGAAACGTATTTAGAAACTAGTGACAATTACGCCATAGCAAAGTTAAATATTGCTTTGCGCCAAAGTGAAGTTGGCGTTGATGGTAAGAATGAAATACAGCAGCAAGAGGCGCATATCAGCAAGGCTCTTAGCCCTATTGCAAAAGATGCAGAAGTGAAGGCAAGCTATGGGCCGACATATAAGTACCAAGGTATAGTTGCAGTTATGAACGCAATGAAACCTTTATGCGAAAAATTTGAAGTTAATATGGACTTTGTTGTGTTGCGCCACGTAGTAAAAAACGGCCCACCAACAAAATCAGGTAAACCTCAGTTTTTACATTTTGCAGAAGTTCTAATTAAGTCGGTTAGTAAAAAAGATGGTAGCTATACTTGGTCAATATCAGAAGGTGAAAGTTTAGATACTGCTGACAAAGGAACTGCAAAAGTTATTACAGCAGCCTATAGGGATTACCTTTACAAAAAGTATGTTATTAGCACAAAGGACTTAGCACAGCAAGACCAAGAAGCAACGGTACCTGACTGCGCACCAACTGCAAACACAGCAAAAAAATACATACAGCAACCACAGCAGCAACCACAGCAGCCACAGCAACCACAGCAAAGGAACCCAAACGGCAAACCTAACCCGCAAGATATGAATGCCTTAATACAGTTTATAGCAAATAAAAACATACCACAGGAACAAGTTGAACAGTTTTTACAAAAACCTTGGGATCATTTCACGCAAGGTGACTTGGATAAACTTGCTGCTGAATTTAGAGCTAAGGGGATTATGTAATGGGGTTGGTGAAAGACTTTGTCATGGATTGTAAACGTGGCCATTTTGATTTGGGGGAGCTTGTGCTAACAATAAGATCAAATGAACCAAAACTAGAAATAGACACACCCGTTCAAGTTTTTAGAGAATTAGTGCGGTTGCATGGTGGCTCTAAATATTGGCATGATTATTTAGGGAATTATCTTTTTGTAGTACAAAACTGCAAGGGGATAAACGAGATGGTTATGCAACTTCGTGCTGCCGATGGTTGCTGTTAAAAGCAGGTTGTAATAAAAGGCAATCCAGCTATCCTTGGACAAATTAAAAAAAACGCCCGCAGGTTACGGTCTGCGGGCAATTACAAAAGTTTTAAAAAGTTGGTCGCCTTTTAACACAAGCATTGGAAGCTTGTCTTTTGTGTTGGTAATAACTTAACCAACTGCAAAAACTATGGCAATAGGTTTTTTAAAGTTTTTAGTTAAATTGGAATTATTATGGAAAAAAATAAATCGCAAACCCCTTGGTTCATTTTAGCGCGCACGCCAGACTTGAATATATACGAACAATCAGTTTTATCATTCATGTGCAGCTTGCCTAAAAAATATACACCAAAAAGATCATGGGTTGAAAAAATGATGCGGAATAAGATGGGCGAGAAGAAATTCAAAGACACTTGGTCATCTTTAAAAACAAAAAAACTCATAAAATTAAAAAACAATAAAAACATACTAAGCGGATTTGAAGTTGACCTTGTTAAAGTCCTTGCTATGCAAGACCTACAGTTTAAAGGGGGGTTAAATGTAACAGGGGTTAAATGTAACAGGGGGCAAATTAAACAGGGGTTAAATGTAACAGGGGGCAAATGTGCCGATCATACCCCCCCCATATCTAACCCCCCATATAAAGAACAAGATATAAATATCAATAATATTCCTGCAAACGAGTTAGCAGGTACCGATAAGAAATTACCGCAGGTTAATGCTGTTAAAAATTATGGTGACGCAATTTACAGCAAACAAGAACAACATAAACCATTACAAGAGCCACAAAAACAGCCCGCCCTTGCAAGTTTAACCCAAAGCAATACCAAGGCAAGCGTGGTACCAAAAAAGGCCGACAAAGCGCTTATTTTAAAGGATGTAAATTATTTGACGCTTGCTGACGGCTGGCTGGTTCACATGATGAATTTTAAACGTAAAAAACCCGCCACTTGGACGCAGGAAAACATAGCGCACGAGCTGGAAAAAATTAGCAGGTTGGAGCAACTAACGTATAACCAGCAGCGAGCAATTTTGGTTTTCATAAAAGCGGATCCTTTTTGGGGTAAATTGCCTTTGAGTGTTTTTAGCATACGCAGGGCAAACCGAGAAAGTGGCATAAGCAAACTTGATCAGATTATAAACGCCATAAAAAAACAGCGCGGCGCGCAACCAACCGAACAACCGAAACGCGCCTTTATGGGAAGAGAAAGATTTAGCACGCGGGAAGAGGCCGAGGCTTTTTACGCTGAAAATAAACATTTTGATAAGCCGAAAGATATGGGCGGATATTGGGAGCTAACGCATTGGAAAATGATTTAGAATTTAAAGTTGCAGGTATATTACTTGATGAAGCTGCAAACTTTAGGCGGGCTGTAGAGCTTGGTTTAAAGGTAGAAGATTTTAGTTGTAACTTACCTAGAAAAATTTTTGAAACTATACAAAACCTAGAACGAAAAAGATCAGCATACGATTGGAATGTTATTGCTGAAACTTTTTTGCGCGATGGGGTAGTTGATAACCCCATAAAAGTTTTTAACATATACGAAAGCAGACCTATTTCAGTTAATATTGATTTTTACTTTGAAGGTATTTTAGAAAGGTCTAAAAAGAACAAGCTAAGTAATGCCGTGCTACAAGCTAGTGCTGCCATACAAAGCGGAAAGCCCGCGTTAGATGTTGCTAATGGTTTACTTGCTGCCACCAATGATTTAAACAATAGCCAGAAATTCAAACCCCAACATTTTATTGATATGGTTGATGGTTTTATTGAATATTATGAAGGTGATGCACAACCACACAAAACAGGCTTGAAAAAAATTGATAGTTTGGTGCCTTACTTACCAAGTACCTATAATTTAATTGGCGCGCGTTTGGGAGTAGGAAAAACAACCTTTTTACTAAATCTAATAGAATATTTCAGCAGCGATTACATTTTAGAAAATTTTTACAATAAACAAACAAGGCAAACCGAGTCAGTTAGAAAAAATAAACCAAGCTCAAAAGTTTTGTTTTTTAGTTTAGAAATGGACGAGGTGCAAACGGTTGCAAGGTTGGCCACGCAAAATGCACCAATAGGCACAAGTAGAATTTTGCAAAAAAAGTTGTCAGATAATGAAGCCGATAAGCTCATGCATGGTTTAGAGAGTTTTGGGAAACGTGCAAAAAATAATTTTGTTTTTGTTAGGTCTGAGGGTATTAACATTGATGAAATGCGCAATATAATTTTCCAGCAAACTAGAAAAAATGGTGTTGATATTGTGGTTATTGATTACATTCAGATAATACAGTCAGGATTAAATCCAAACATAAATGAAACTCAAAAAATTGCGCACGTATCACAGCAATTAAAGCATATAAGCCTTGAGCTGGGTATTTGTATAATAGGGCTAGTACAAACTAATAGGGGACAAATGCAAGCCGCTGACAAAAGACCAAGGCTTAACCAAATAGGCGGGAGTGACGTTATAGCGCGCGATGCGGATAGTGTTATATTTTTACACCGCGAAAGTTATGAAAACCCAAATGCAGAAAATGACTACACGGAGGCAATAGTTGCAAAAAGCCGCCACGGTGACGTTGGCACAGTTCTGATGAGCTACAACCCGATAAGCAATAAATTAGAAGAATTAAAAGAATAACGCATGTTTTTATTTTAACGAAAAGCAATTATGCTTTTTTTAAATAGCCAGAATAGGAGAACATTATGGCATCAGTAAACAAAGTAATAGTGTTAGGTAGACTTGGCCAAGACCCAGAACTCAAGTACACGCAATCGCAAAAAGCTGTTTGTAGTTTGAACGTCGCAACAAGTGAAAAGCGAAACGACCAAAACGGGAACCCTGTAGAAAAAACAGAATGGCATAAAGTTGTTTTGTGGGATAAAAAAGCAGAGCTTGCAGCGCAATACCTAACCAAAGGCCGAATGGTATTTGTTGAAGGTAAATTAACTACAAGGTCGTGGGAGGATCAGAATGGACAGAAACGCTACACCACGGAGATAGTCGGACATAATGTGCAATTTTTACCTGATGGAAATGGACAGCAGCAACAAGGACAGTTTAACCAAGCGCCAGCGCAACAACAACCAAGCGCAACAGACCAATTCGATCACCACTTACAAAGAGCCCAAAATCACGCGCAACAAATGAGACAAGCGCCAGCTGATAATGGTGGTGGGTTTGCAGGGCCAGCTAACAATAGTGCAATGCAAGGTGCTGGCGGTATGTCCAGCTCACAGTTTGACAACATACCATTCTAACAAAAGGGGCTTCGGCCCCATCTTATAAAAAACAAAGGATAAAAAATGATCAGATTAAAATTCACAAAAGTTTTTTTAACATTGTGCGGCTTGTTTTTATTGCATCCCGAAAGTGGCGAAATTGACAAAGTAGAATCTTGCGAAGTTGTAGGCGAAATTATAAAAGTAAATTTTGGCTATGATTGGAATGTTGAATTTGCTGCAAGCGAATATA
>Ga0315330_10002659_pt1 | contig 12265 bp, 10 predicted proteins | sample M140m34915metaG_FD_203453 | JGI IMG/M metagenome (GOLD analysis project Ga0315330, IMG submission 203453) | Ammonia-oxidizing marine archaeal communities from Monterey Bay, California, United States - M1 40m 34915 | ecosystem: Environmental > Aquatic > Marine > Intertidal zone | place: USA... | reverse complement strand
AAATGTGTTAGTTGCTACGTTGGCCAATGTATATGCAGTTTCAGTGTTAAGCTCAACCATTCCAACTACGCCACGGATAGATATTTTATCTCCGTTGCTGAAGCCGTGTCCTGCTGATGTAATAACACATGGATCTGCCGCTGTTGCACCTGTGATAACTTTTTCAACTGCCGTAGATGCACCTGCAGAGTTTCTAGCCCATTTATGTCTAGTTGCTCCTTCAAGTTGCATTTTTCTGTTGAACATTTTAGTTACTTGTTTTGTAACACCATCACTGTCTGTAACGTTGATACAAAATTCACTAGCACCTAAACCACCGATTGACTTGTTAACAAGTGTACATACTTCAGTTTTACTTCCGTCTGTAACAGTAAATTTATTTGCTGATCTTTGATTCACAATGTGTGACTCAGTAGTAATTTCTCCACCTGCCGCGAATTTAACCGCAGTTACTTGGATTTTACCTGCTCCATCACCAATGTGTTTTTTATTAATTGGTCTTCCCATTTTGTTTCTCCTTTGACGTTCTAGGTCTACGCGGATGGTATTCCGCATAAGTCCGCCGCTGTATGGCGACTCGCTCTATAGACACAAGTATTTATCAAAGTTTTGGGAATGGGGAAAGAAAGTATAAGCAAAATAGGTAGGACTTGGGTACACCTACAAGCACGGACCGAAATACCATTTCTAAACCGTACAACCGATCCCCGCGGGTTAGTGCGATGTGAGCCTGCGTATTTCTACTACAAACCCTGGGTACCACCCCTGGACCGTCAAGTTCGACTCTTTTGGTAGGAGCCTCTTCCTTGCACTATAATTAGTAGTTAATTACTCTACTAATGCTTATGTTACTAATATAACACCGTTTGTTATAAAAAGCAACCATAAAATACAAAAAGGTTTACCAAAATCTAGTTATTATCATGATTAATCGATATATGCTTTAAAACTTTACCTTTGCTTGGTCCAGTTGTAACAGTATATCCAGATGTACCATTTCCATTCACGTTGACTTCAGTACGAGATTTCATAAGGATCTTCTCCTTGCGTTCTCTCATTTTCTGCTCACGGTATGATTTAAGTAGGTAATCGTATCTGTTCATTACACTCTCCTTTTTACAGTTAAGTGCGTTCCTTCAGCTTAGATGCTTACTTCCGGCCTATATCGGCTGAACGTTGTACAAATATTTAGTCAAAAAGAAAGGCCCCGAAGGGCCTTTCTAATACTTTGTTACATTAAGTAACTAACCCTATGGATTAGCTAAATGTTACGTTCGCAATAGTAACTGTACCTAAGTAGTCTGCCGCATTACCAAGAGATGATGCTGTGTTGTTTAACTCAACATAACCGTATCTTGTCATAAAGCTAACTACTGGTTCAAAAGTTGCAGGATCCAGTACTACACCGCTTGACATTAAAGGAATGTATGGGCAGTAGAACGCTGGAGCGTCTGATTCACTTGAACCTTTGTAACCTACAAGTATGCTTGTACTATCGTTTGCATATGAATCAACATATACTTTCATAGCACTATTCAAAGTACCAACCATTTTAGTATTAGTTGGAGCCTCAAATGCACCTTCAGTTGTTCTTGCGAACGCTGAAGTTGTTGCAGATTGTAGGATAGTTAATGCGTGTGGTGAAACCACAGCATAGTTACCAGCACCACGTCTAGTTCTCTGTGCGATATTGTTAGCAACACGGTTGATCATCACAGCCAAAGCCGCGTGTTCATCACCTACGAATGTTGCAGTACCGCTTACAGCGTTCTGGTCGTATGCTTGTTGGTTTTGCGTACCAGCCAAAGCTCTCAAAGAAGCTAATACTTCTTGATCGATCTCAGCAGTAATTTCTTGGGCTAATGCCGCCATAATTTCTGCTTCAATATCGATGCCTTGCTGTGCTTGAGCATCCTGAGCCGCTTCAAAAGTCCATCTTGCTGATAGCTTTCTGGTTTTTGCTTCGACTGTTTGCTTTAAGATCTGGATAGACATTCTCTTTCCAGCCGCACCTTCAAGAGCCGCTGTAGCAGATCCTTTTGGTGTTGCGTCAGTGGCGTTACCTGAGTATGCCGCCGCGATCTTAAATGGTGATAGTGCTTCTTCACCAACTTCGTTACCATCTGACGAATCAGCGTAACGTACTCTTAATGTGTGGATTTGACCCACTGGACCTGTCATCGGCTGTACACCAACTAATTCGTTGGCTATTACAGTCGGCATGACACGTCTGATTACTGGTAGAATAACTCTATTTAGAGTTGCAACATTACCGGCGCTTGTAGAACCAGCTGTAGCAGTCTCATTTAACCACTTGCGTGTGTTTTCTAGAGTACTTGCCATTACAGCCTTTTTATTGCCGTTAAGGCCTTCTAAAAGTGCAGTTTTGGTATCCTGCCAGCGACTTTCTAGTAGTTGTGACATTGTTTTCTCCTTATTTCAATCCAGCAAGTTTTTGAATATGAATAATATTATTATTCTCTTCTTGACTTACTCTACTAACGTTAGATTCTTTATTGCCTGTGATTTCTTTTGCCTCGGACTCTGTAAGAGTAGCCTTCTTCTTCGCTGGAGTTTTACCGTCTATTACCGCCGGAATATACTTATCAAACGCACTTTGCAGTTTGCTTGTTTGTATATTTTCCAGTAAGTCTACCATAATCTCACGCTGGTCCTTGCTCAAAGGTCCAGTCAATTCGTGCATTACTTCTTTGCGTTTAGCCGCATCAGAAACTTTTACAATTTCTGCGTCTTTACTCTCAACAATTTTCTTAACTTCTTCAGCTTCAGCTTTAGCTTCTGCAACTGCTTTGTCTTTCAACTCCACAACTTTTAAAAGTTTTGCTGTTTCTGACTTCTCATTCAAGTAGCTGTTAGCATACTCGCCTGCGAACGTTTCGAAAATTTTGCGACCAAAATCGTTTTTACGTGCTGAATCAATATCTTCTTTAAGTTGTCCAATCTCTTTATTAAGTTTCTTGGATACTCCTTCGGATACGATCTTCGCACTTTTCTCAACAAAAGACTTACGTACTTTTGTTAAATGTTCTTTGGCTTCACGTACTAATCTTACTTTAGTTTCAGCCAAGTCTTTTTTATCTTCGTGGAACTCTGCGATTTCTTTAGCTAGAGCTTCTACAACAAATTCCTCAAGTTTTCCAAATTTATCAGACATAACTTTTTGGTCTTCATGTAGTTCACCCACTTCCTTCTTCAACTGTTCGAATACAAAACCTTTTAACAGTCCTGCGTTTTCACGCATCGCTACAGCATATTTGGCTCTAGCTTCTGCTAATTGTTTTCTATCTTCAGCGAACTCGGAAATTTCTTCGTTAAGTTTTTCAGAAACCATAGTATCAATTGCTTCAACCATAGTAGCTTTATCATGTTCGTATTTAGATGCGAACTCTTCACGAAGTTCAGCAGTGACAGTAAGTTTGTTTTCACTCACTTGCTTGTCCCATGCTTCTTGGATGTCTGCTCTGATTTCTTCCGAAATTGCGTTGTTTTCAAAAAGTGATTTCAGTGCTTCCAACATATTATTTCTCCTTATTACTGGAGGCCTTTAATGATGTTCATTAAAGATTCCTTCAAATACTTTTGCGCCTTTGTGTCGCCTTGTAACTCTCGTGCTATTTCCATTGCCTTGTACCCCCCACGGGCATTTAATAAATGCTCGTATATTGGTGTCGGGTAGGCACCTGGAGCACTGGGTTGAGCAACTACATCGACTGTTATGATCTCATAATCGCTTACTTGTCCGGAACCGTCTTCCATAACGTTTCCGCTACCACGCGATGAAACACCTAGTTTAACTCCGCTTTCAAGCATTGTTTTAACTAGCTGTCCCATTGGCGTAGGTAATACTTTAAGTTTCCCGTAACCGTTTGGTCCATCCATCCACATTTCTGTGATCATATGGCTTACACGGTCTAAGTTTATGTTAAGTCCTTCTGGGTGATCAACTTCGCCGAGAACTGAATATCCTCCCGTAATTTGATCGTTAAGAGTGTTGACAGCTCTACCTATCTCGGTAACAGGGTAAACTCGCTGATTAGCGTTTTTTACTCCGCCTTGGATACAAATTCCCTTCATATAAAGGTCTTTTCCACCCTTGTCGTTTTCAGTAGTCTCAAGGACCAATTTAGCTTGGTCGAATGTCAAATTCTCTCTTAAGTTTATCACTTAATATCTCCTTAACAACAACTATTAAGAACCAATGATTGATTTACCATCAGTTCCTGTTTCGCCTGCGCCTTTTTTCTCAGCGCCATGGCCTTTTGAGTCTTTCGACATACTCTTACTTGCTTTTCCACCTGGAACGTTTACGTTACCAGCTGAATCTTCTTTAGGAGCACCAGCTTTGCCACCAGTTTCTTCGCCACCTTTGACCAAGTTACTAGCGTCTCCGCCCATGTCGTTTTTACCAGCTACTGGAGATTTAGTTCCGTCTGTACCTGAATCGCCTTTTGGCTCTGATACTTTAGTTACATATTCTCTCATTAGTTCTGTGCTTGATTGTACTGGTTTATCAGCATTTTCAAACGCAACTGGTTGCTCAAGGTCGGCTTCCGGAGCAATCATATCAACTGCTTCGTCTTCCTTCTCTTCGTCACCTTCGTCGTCGCCAGCGTCCATGTCCATTTCCATGTCATCTTCGCCTTTGTCTTCGTCACCGTCTTTGTCGGACATCATGCCGTCAAATTCAGCTTTAAGATCATCAAGAGCATCTTCTAGGTCAACAACTCTGTCTTCTAAGTCTTCGTCGTCGCCTTTATCTTCTTCACCTTCACCGTCTTCGATGTCAGCAATCATGTCATCAGCGGCATCGCCACCCATGTCATCATCACCTTCTGGTGTAATTTGGTCTGCAAAGTTTTCTTCAACGTTTTCGTCTTTTTCTTCAGTAGCTTCATCAGTTTTTTCGTCTTCGTCAGTAGCTTCTTTAACGTCTTCGTCTTTATCAGCATCAGCTTTTTCTTCAACTTTGTCATCAGCATCGTCTTCTGATGCTTCTTCAACTTTGTCTTCGTCTTTAGCGTCTGCTTTTTCGTCAACTTTGTCTTCTTCTTTAGCATCTTCTTTAGCTGTTTCGTCTACTTCAACTTCAGCTGTGTCGTCTGCTAATAGATTTTCGTATATATCGCGTGATTTCTCAACAACTATTTCGTGAAACAGTTCTTCAGCACCCGCTTTGTCTTCAGCGATTAACTTTTCAAGCATCGCTTCAAATTTAGATTGGTTTGCCATTTCTTTTCTCCTATTGTTTAGATATGGTAAGGCTGTCACTTGTATTTATGGTATTAGAAGAAAAGTACGTAGATATAGGCGTTTTTACGCCGGTTTTACATTAAGATTGTAAAATCTTAAAGTTATACATGAATTCTGCCACTGTAACGTGTTTAAAGTTGGTTAACTGCGTTAAGTTGTCGGGGCAATAATCCTCTTTGTTCTGTACTACTCTTATATATCTCTTTTGAGGATTTTTCTGACAAACTATACCAGTCTGTCTGGCCCAGTTACCGTGATATGTAGCAGGGTCTATGGATTTTTTATAATTTTGCGTATCTGCATATATGTTATTAATAAGTCCGCCCTCGCCATTGTGTTCTTGTGCATCTGTACCTTGAAAATCAAAGCCTAAGATGTATATTGTATCATAATCGTGTAATCTAGGATTGTTTTCGTCGCCATATGTTGCTAACCACAATGCTGTAGGTCCACTGCTCCAACCTAAAGGCTCCTTAAAATAGTTAAATTTATGGTAGCTTTCGTACATCTTGTTAGGGTTGGTCCACACTTCGTGGTTCAATTGCCACTTGCACTTGTTTAGTTCGCTGACCATCTTAGTATCAACAGCAACCAAGTAATCGGGCTCGAAGTCTCTGTAAACTGCGTTACAGGCATATATCTTGCCGTATGGTCTAAGTGCTTCTAATGGTATTGGGGTTCTTGATTTTCCGTTACCTATTACAAAGGCTATGGACATTTAATTCCTCGTAAAGTTAAACTGCGCCTTCTTCTGCGTTAGCGGCCAAGCCGTACATTTGTCTAACAAAGTGCAATTCTTTTTGTTGCTCTTCTTTATGTAGCTCACTTGCTTTACGAATTTTGTTAATCTGACGTAGTGTTAGTCTAGTCTTACGTGTATCGTCTTTTGTGACAATAGAGTCATCATAACTTGGATCGTAACCTTTATCTTCTGTAGGCTCCAATGTTTCTTTGTCAAAATAAAATAGTTCACGTAGTATCATGTTAGTATTTATGCTGGAGGCGTCTGACCTGTACCGCCTGGTGCCCCTCCGCCTGTTGCTGTATCTGGTGGTGGTGCTGTTCCGCCGTCTACTGGTGCTGGTGCGTCTTCACCTGCTGGTGCCATGTCTTCACCTGCTCCATCTCCTGCCAAGTCTGCTGACATACCTGCACTTGAAATGCCTGCACCTCTTAATTCACCTGCGGCATCAGTTGGTGGTGGAGTAATATTCTCATCATTCTCTTCACGCCACATACGTTCGTTGTCTGCAATTTCTTCTTCCGTCATACCTAAGAAACGTTTCAATGCAAATCTGTTTGAGATATAAGGTATAGCACTCATTTGTGTATACGTTGGTACTCTTGCATTATCAATTTCACTTTGTCTGTAACTTGCAAAGTTTTGTGGTGGTTGGAATCTTAAGTCAAACATAGCAGTATCAATGTTGATACCTTTTTCTAACAAGTAACGTTTAAACTCTTGACTAAATTGTTCTACTACTAAATTTTGTAGTCTTTCACAATATGTGTTGAATCTTAATTCCTGAATGTACGCAGTACCCACTCGCCCATCTTGGAATTGAGTAGCACCATCGTCAGGCCCTGTAGGAAGATAAGAACTAGGAATACGCAAACCACGTACCAACTTATTAGTAAAGTATTTAAGATCATCAATCTCTCCTAGATTAGTTCCGCCTGGTAATGTTTCAACCTTAGATCCTCTACCTTCTGCTGTTTGTGGAAAGAAGTAGTCTTCGTTAATAGATAATGGATTGTATGCACTATCAATAACGTTTTGTCCTCCACCTGTTGCACTAGGTATACGTCTTTGGTGTATGTCTGTTTTAACACGTTCTACAAATTGCATTGCCAAGTGTGATGGCATATTACCCACGTCAACGTAAAATACTCTACGTTCTGGTGCTCTTTGTACACGATAAATTATAATTGCATCTTCAAGTAATTCTTTTTGTTTGTATACTTTAAATATACTTTCTAATAAGCTGTTACCAAATGGAAAGTTATTATCAAGTCCTTCACTTAAACTTAGATGTACCATGTTCTCTGCACTAACGGCAATTTCCATTGTGTCTTTTTGGAAACGTCCGCCACTCATTGATTGGTTAGGAGCACCTACTTGTCCACGTACTGAACCTGTCAAGTATCCATCTCCGCCACCTGTAACGTTACCGTTTGTTTGATGTGGAGTAGTTGCTACTGCATCTTTGAAGTTTAAGTTTACATTTTTAACAATGTATTGTTCTGGTGTTTTACCTTGTGATTCATTTACAATGATACGTGAAACGTTTGCTGGATCAACGTGGAACCAACGTTTAGTTTCAGGATCTCTAATGAAAAAAGCATCACCATATTTAAAAACGTTACGTAGTATACGAAACATTTTTGTTTCAAAATTTTGTATCTTACACCATTGTTGTAGGTATAATTTAAGTGTTTGTACTTCTGAGTTTGTTGCGTCTTGTTTATAATCAATTACAAATGGTGATTGATTTGATTTATTCTTTTGACTTGTAAATTCTGCTAAGATGTCTAGTGCGGCGTTTACTTCTGAATCTAAATCCATAGTGTTATATTGTCCATAACGTTCAACACGATTTGGACTACCTACATATACATCTGGTAGATAAGAAGAATAGTTAGCTTGAGCCGGACCCATACCACTGTTAGCATTTCCGCCCAACGGTGAGTAGTTTCCTGTTCCGCCTTGGTCGGTATCTACTGTATTAAAATATCTTTTCCAACTCATAAATTATCCTTATATCGACGCATCTGCTACTGTTTGACCGCTTCTTGTTTGTTTTCTCAGTTCAACGAGCATCATTTGTACACTACTATTTAACTGATCTAACTTGTCTGCGGCACCCTTCTGGCCTTCACCAAAACTTGTAAAGTTACTAACAAGATTTGCTTTGGTTTCTGAATCCATTTTACTGTATTCTTCTTGGTATTTCATTAGCTGTTTTGTTAGTTCTGAAAGTGATTTGGAAACAGATTTTAAATTGGCTCCATCCATTGCTTCAATAAAGTTAGCAATACCCTGTAAGCCATCTCCAATATTTTTCAATCCTGCGGCATCAACGTCAGCAAATTCTTTAACATCTTTTGCTAAATCACTAATACTTCCTGAGCTTCCACCAAATAAACTTCCTAATGCTTTACCAATGCTGTCAAGTACACCATCTCCTGTAAATGCACTCATACCTTTGTGTAAACTTGTTAGTGCAGGTCCTACTGCGTGTAAGTTAGCAGGATTAATGTTTTCAAACTCTTTAATACCATTTGCTAGATTAGTAAATGCTCCTGTTCCGACAAAGTTTGCAACAATACCACCTTTGGCAAGATCCATGATTGGTCCTGTGAGTACTTTTAATCCTTCACCAACATTTGTAAGTTTGGTCGAGTCTAGTTCTTCAAATTTCTTTACACCGTCAGCAAGTTTACCAACTCCAGTAGTAATTGCTTCAACTAGAGCGGCAACACCAAATCCTGCAACACCTATTCCTGCAAATGCAGTAGCAACTAATAATAGTCCTGGACTTGCTAATGTACCTGCAAGACCTATTGCGGCAACTGCCGCTGTAACTACACCAATACCAATTGCTAATTCTTTAAATCCTATGTCAGGCATCAAGTTTGCAAACAACCCGCCCTTGTCACCTTCTTTAGATGCGTCTCCTAATGCTTTATTTTTTTCAGCTTCTAGTGCCTTAATTTTCTCTGCGCCACCTTCGGAGTTTTTATCTACACTTGCTATTCTTTTGTCGTAATCCTTGGTAAGTCTTTCTTTCTTGTCGCCAGCACTTTCGCCTGTGAACATTCTCTTTAGAGGATCTATAACATACTTCATGAAAGTTTCTTTCAATCCAAATGTTTTTATATCGTCTACTATTCTCTTTAGGAAGTCTCCAAGAGATTTAATTCCATCTTGTAATTGTTTTACACCTCCGCCCTTACCTGAGAAGTAAGCACCGAAGTCAGCCATAACTTTTTCTATCTCTGTAAACACACCACTTTCAATCAGTGTACCAAGTATCAAGTTTCTTAAGTTTACAATAGTTGATTCAAAGGCCGCTAGTCCTTTTTCTCCCGACTCTATTGCTTTCTTTTGATCTTCCATTGCTTGTTTTGAATCACCAGCAATCTCTCCTATCTTAGCAACGTCAAGCATGGCATCAAATATTCCAACGCCTAATGCTTTGTAAGTAGCTATGTTTCCGCCCTGTGCTTCCAGTTCGTTTTGCATTCTGGCACTAGCACCTTGCATAACTTTAATAAAGTCGTCCTGTGATATAGAACCTTCTTTAAGTTGTTTGGCCGCTTCTGCAACCTCAGGCATCTGCATCATTAAACCTTTAGCATAATCACTAATAGGTACACCACCTGTTGCAATTAATTCTGTTAGTCCTTCTTTAAGTTCTGGACTTGCATTACCAACCGCGGCTAATACACCGTCAATTGATTTTCTAGTTCCTTCATCAATGCTTGAATATAGAGCTTGTAATCTCTTATCGTTAGCTTGAGCTCTTAAAGCCTCTGCGGCTTGTTTTCTTGACATACCTGTAACTTTAGCAAGTCCGTCAAGTTGTTTAATATAGTCTGTTGTACCTTGTGCCAACTGTCTAGCAGTCATGCCTTGATATCTTCCTGAAATCTTTTGAATCTCTAGATAGTCATTGGTGAACTCACCAATCTCTTCCATTGACACCCCTAACTTCATTAGTTGTGGTACTGTGCCTTTTAAATTTCTTTGTAGTTCAGTAAACATTCTAGCACCTTGAGTTGCACCACCAAACATCTGTGCCAAGTTAGCACTACCTTCGCCAATCGCTCCTGCAAATATTTCTAAACTTAATCCTGTTTGTGCGGCTTTGGCTTGAACATCAAACAATGAACCACCAAAGTCTACACCCGTGCTAGATAACTGTCTAAATGTATCTATCTGTGAGTCAATAACATTTAGGAACATCTGTCCTATACCACCTATTGCTCCTCCAACTACAGGTATCGTACTTAACAATCCAGTCATGTGCTGACCGAAGTCGCTGAGTCTTGTACCGCCTGTTACTAATTCTTGAGCTAATCCAGACGTAGCACCGGCTATATTACCAAGTCCGGCTACTAAACTGCCGCCGATTGATTTTAGTCCTCTACCAAATGTCTTTAATGCTTTAGTACCGGCTTTAGTTGCTTTTGTGCCGTCCTGTGTTGCGGCAGTACCAGCCGTTGTGGCCTTGTTATTTTGTTTCTGGTTTAGTACACCAGCCTTTTGGGCTTTGTTGTAGGCATCCTGAGCTCCGCCTCCGCCACCACCGCCTCCAGACCCTAAGGCCTTTAAGAGTAGCTGTAATGTGGCTTCTGATGCGGCGTTCGATGTAACGCCATCCATTCCCCCGCCTTGATATGTGACTTGAACCATATGTTATATACCTTGTAAAACACACCCATAAATATTATATGTGAATACTTTATTATTTATGCCAGGAAAAAGATGCCAGAAAATATTGAACGCAAACTAGGAATCTGGCTGGAACATATCACAAAACCTCAGTCTGAAATAGGAAATTACAGCATTTGTCCTTTTGTAAAGAAAATGCCACCTGTAATCACTGCTGATAAGCTAGATATGGAACAGTTTGAAAACTTATCAGAAGAAGTTACGATCTACTGTGAAACAGAAGTAAATTCAACATTTACTGAAATAGACGAACTATGCAAGGCTCTTAATAACAAGTATGCAACTCACATATTTTTACCTGATCATCCACACAGGGAAACATTTATCAAAGGAGTAAAAACAGGAAACGGGTATGTACCTTTGATAATAGCACAAACCAAAAAAGAACTTTTGTCAGCTAGAGAACGATTAAGTAAGACTGACTACTATTCTTATTGGGACAAAGAATACCTAGAAGAGATATTTAATTATGGCGATATGGACAGAGTGGGATAAACTTACAGATGTTATTGTTGGTGACTGCCACAGCCCTGGAAGTTTTGATCAGTTATTGAGTAGTAAGAGACCTAGGAAACAATTCAATCTAATACTTGAAGAAACAAAAGAAGATTTACTTGCATTAACTAACAAGCTAAAAAGTTATGGGTGTAATGTAAGACGTCCTGAAACAATCAAACCACAACGTATTACATTACCTACGTTTGATATCAAGTTTCCTAACAGTCCTATAGTACCAAGAGATCAATACATTGTAATCAACGAAACAATATATCAAACATACACTAGTTTAACTGATAGATACTTTGACGGGCACAGCTTTTATAATTGTTTTAACGATACTGGCTATAACTGGATATCACAGCCTAGTCCGCAACTTACTGATTTAGATCCAGCAACTAGATGGTGGAATGGTGGTAAGGAAATTTATCATAACCTATTAAAAGACAAGGTGTTATGGCATACTGCTACAATGTACAAAGCAGGTGACAAACTTATAACAAACACACAAGGTCCAGGCACACAAAAAGGACTAGAGTGGTGTAAGGAAAATATTACTGAAGTAGAGATAGTTGCTAATGATAGTTCTGTAATGAACGGTTGGGGTCACATTGATCATGGATTCTTTTTTGTAAATGATGAAACTATTGTTTGTGATAACATTGAGTGGGTACCAAGTTACTTGCGTGACAAACAGATTATTGAGATAGGACATTTAACAAAAGATCATATGGGTCCACTTGCTGAACACAAAGAAGATTTTAACAAGACAGAGGGTATGTACAGCGAACAATGGTTAGACACTTATTTAGATAAGTGGAGAGGCTACGATCAAGAAATATCCTTTGACACTAATGTCTTAGTTCTAGACCATAACTGTGTTTTGTTTAGCAGAGAGATTCCTGAGCTGTTTGCGTATCTAAAAAAATATAAGATAGATTGTGATTATGTTCCTTTAAGACACGGCACATTTTTTGAAGGTGGTATACATTGTCTAACACTTGATGTTGCTAGAGAAGGTTTAAGAAGAGAAATATT
>Ga0315330_10002656_pt1 | contig 12271 bp, 11 predicted proteins | sample M140m34915metaG_FD_203453 | JGI IMG/M metagenome (GOLD analysis project Ga0315330, IMG submission 203453) | Ammonia-oxidizing marine archaeal communities from Monterey Bay, California, United States - M1 40m 34915 | ecosystem: Environmental > Aquatic > Marine > Intertidal zone | place: USA... | reverse complement strand
AATCGGCAGCTTTATCGATTATTAATAGACTTTTAGTTTTATGAACCACTCCAAAAGAGTTCATATTTTCTAGGGATATATTTTCTTTTTCCAGCATCTAAGAAATATTTGTAAATACTTGTTGGACATCATCATCATCATCTAACTTATCAAGCATTTTCTCAATATCAATCAAATTTTCTTCAGAAAATTCTATTGGGTTAGTAGGAATTCTTTTTAGTAAAGACTTAGAAGGTTTTATTTCAAGTTTTGCCAAACCCTTGTTAATATTACCATAGGATAAGTAGTCTCCATAAATAATTATTTCTTCATCGTTAACCTCTAAATCTTCAAGTCCATAATCTATCATCTCCAATTCAATCTCTTCAACATTCACATCACTCTTTTTAATATTAAATACCGCCTTTCTATTAAACATGAAGTCAAGGGATCCTGGAGTAACTAAATTGCCATCAGACTTATTAAAATATGATTTTACATTGGCTGTTGTCCTGATAACATTATCGCTTGCTGTCTCAACAATTACTAGAACACCATGAGGTCCTTTTCCTTCAAACGTTACCTCTTTAAAATCTTTTAGTTCTTTATCACTAGCTCTTTTAATAGCAGATTCTATGTTATCCTTTGGCATATTTTCAGCTTTCGCATTTTGAATAGCTGCCCTTAATTTAAAATTCATTTCAGGATCAGAACCTCCTTCCTTAGCTGCTAATGTTATTGCCTTAGAGAGTTTAGGAAAGACTTTAGACATTTTATCCCACCTTTTTTCTTTGGCAGCCCTCCTATATTCAAATGCTCTTCCCATAGTTAGAATCTTTGAAATTTAAAATATTTAACATATTAACTAAATTACAAAATATAGAATTAATTAGTCTATTATAAAACCTAAGTTTAATTTTACGAATGGAAGAGAAAATTTTAATTCTTGACTTTGGTTCTCAATACACTCAGCTTATTGCAAGAAGGGTAAGGGAATTAAATATTTATTGTGAAATTTATCCATATAACAACCCCCCTAATCAAGAAAAGAATTATATGGGTCTTATACTATCTGGTAGTCCTTTTTCAGTTCATGATGATAAAGCTCCCAGTATTGACTTAAATGATTATAAAGGCATTCCTATCCTTGGTATTTGTTATGGTGCTCAAATGGTCGCTAGTAAAAATGGTTGTAGAGTTCTAAAATCTAAAATTAGAGAGTACGGAAGAGCTAAGTTGACTTATGTAGATCATCAAAACTTAATAATGGAAGATGTAAAAATTGACTCAGATGTTTGGATGAGTCATGGAGATTCTATCCAGAATGATCCAGAAAAATTAGATATAATAGCTAGTACAGATGATGTAGAAGTGGCATCATACCATATCAGAGAACTTAACTTTTATGGTCTACAGTTTCATCCTGAAGTAACTCACTCGCAGGAGGGCAAGAAAGTTATAAAAAATTTTGCTTTAAAGATTTGTGGTTGTAAACAATCATGGACACCAGATTTATTTATTGAGCAGACGGTGAACGACTTAAGAGATAAGTTAGGTTCAGACAAGGTAATTTTAGGACTTTCTGGTGGAGTAGATTCAAGTGTTGCAGCATTTATAATTAATAAAGCCATTGGAAAAAATCTATTTTGTGTTTTTGTTGATAATGGATTACTCAGAAAAAATGAATTTAAAAAAGTCTTGAATTCTTATAATGATTTGGGTCTAAATGTTATAGGAGTTGACTCTAAAGAGGTCTTCTATAAAGACTTAAAAGGAAAAAGTGATCCAGAAGTTAAAAGAAAGTCTATTGGTAAAAATTTTATTAGAATTTTTGAAGAGGAAGCTAAAAAAATTGGAGAAATAAGTTGGTTAGCACAAGGCACTATATACCCTGATGTGATAGAATCTGTATCAGTAAAAGGTCCTTCTGCAACAATTAAATCACATCATAATGTTGGTGGCTTGCCTGAAAAAATGAATTTAAAAGTGGTTGAGCCTTTAAACCTTCTATTTAAAGATGAGGTTAGAAAAGTAGGAAGATCTCTTAATATTCCAGATTCAATACTAGACAGACATCCTTTTCCAGGACCTGGTCTAGGAATTAGAATTTTAGGTGAGGTGGATAAAGAAAAGGTAGATCTTCTCCAAGATGCAGACGATATATTTATTTCCTCTTTGAGAGAGAGCGGATTGTATAAAGAAGTATGGCAAGCTGCTACAATACTTCTTCCGGTAAAATCTGTTGGAGTAATGGGAGATGAAAGAACTTACGAATATACAGTAGTCCTTCGGGCTGTTACAAGCTTAGATGGTATGACAGCAGATTGGTCAAGGTTACCAGATGAATTTTTAGCTGATGTATCAAATAAAATAATTAACCGTGTTAGGGGAATAAATAGAGTAGTTTATGATATTTCATCAAAACCACCAGCAACTATTGAATGGGAGTAGATATGAAAAAAATTATTATTATAACCATACTATTAATTGTCTCTAATAATTTAATATCTCAATCACCCTATTCTAATTTCCTTTCCTATAAAAAGCTTTTTAACGAAAAAAAATATTCTGAACTTATTAATAAAAAATTATCTATTAAAAAATCAGATCAGTTCTATCCATATATTGAGTTTTACAGATCTGTAAGTCTCTATAAGATTAATAAAAAAAAAGAATCACTTGACCTTTTTAAAGAGTTAATTAAAGATTATTCTGAATGGACACAAATAGAGGAAGTACTTTATTGGGCTATAATAATTGAGTTAGAACTTAATAATATTGATAATGCATTAGACTATTTTTCTAAGATAAAAGATAATATTATTTCTGATAATCTCTATAAATATTTTGACCCTGAAATTAATAAAATCTCTTCATTTACAACTTTAAAAAACTGGCGTGAAAAGTACCCTAGAAATTTAGTTGTAGCTAAATACTATGGTAGAAAGCTTCTGAAAGAATATCTTGATGATGACGCACTGGATGAAATTAAAAATCTCCTAGAGATAATCCCAAAAAAAGATTTATTTCTATCTGAGAATAGAAAATTTACTGTTTCGGTTCTCTTGCCGTTTATGTATTCGGGTGATAATAATAATTTTTTTAAAAATAATTCTTTTGTATTAGATCTTTACTCTGGAATAAAATATGCTTATCAAAACCTTGGTATTGAATCTGAAAATATAATTTTTAAGTCGTTTGATACAAAAAGAGATCCAGATGTAGTTAGACAAATTATTAGTTCTGGTGAGTTAGATAATACAGATTTAATCATTGGACCTCTTTATGGGAAACCAATTGAGATAATCAAACAATTCTGTTTGGAAAACAAAATTTTAATGATTAATCCTCTCTCCAGTAATTCAATGATAATAAAGGATAATAATTACTCTCTGCTTTTTCAGCCCTCACTAGAAACAATTGCATCAAGTGCTGCCATGTATGCAACAACAAACTATAATTCTAACAAGAATGTCATAATTTTTTATGAGAATAATTTTCAAGATTCTTTAATTGCATATAACTATCAAAAACATATTGAGAGAGATAGCTTCAAAGTAATATATTCTAAGTCAGTTTCATTAGAAGATTCTAGGTTAATATTAGACTCTCTATCAAGTACATATGAAGAGATTTTAAATGATTCTATTTATGATACCTTAAAAAATATCTCTGAATTAGTCATAAAAGATGGTAGGGGTATTGAAGACTTAGATACCACATATAAATATCTAGATAAGTTTTATATTGAAAATGATAGTATTGGACACGTATTTGTCTCCTCTAAAAATTCATTATTTGCATCTAATATTGTAAGTGCAGTAGATATAAGAGAAGACACAATTCCTGTATTAGGGTTCGATCAGTGGTTAGATTATAATGTAATTGCAGTTGACCAATTTGAAAACCTTAAAATTTCTTTGGTGAGTCCATCTTATCATTACAGAGGTAGTGAGAACTATATTAATATGCAAAATTTTTTCATTAATGAAACGGGAAGGAAATTAACAATGAATTTCATATACGGTGTTGAGTTAATGAATATGATAATGAAGATCAATTCTGATTATGGTGATTTTTTTCAGTTTGGCATAAGAAATGAAAGTCTTATAGAGGGTGTAATTAGTAATGGATCATATTTTGGACAGTTTAATGACAACCAGATTGTTCCAATAATAATGATAAAAAACTCAGAAATTAAACTAGAAAATTAATCAACTTTAAATTCTAATCTCATCTGGTAAGGATCAAACTTTTTTCCATTAATTAAACTTTTAATAAGCCAATTGTCTAATTGTTTTATTTCAATTATTGATTTGCTCATTTCCAGAGAGCTGATTATTTTTTCAATATCCGTCTTTTGTTTTGGATATTCTACAATCTGATATTTTTCAACTTCTCCTAAGTCAGATGCAATTTTAATTGCATCTTCAAGGGATCCAATAACATCAACCAAGTTTAGTTCTTTACTTTCTTGTCCATAATATACTTTACCTCTTCCAAGTAAGTCAACTTCCTCGGTTGTCATATTTCTACCTTTGGAAACCACATCAAGAAAGTCATCATAGAAATAGTTAACTCCTCTTTGTATAAGGTTTTTCTCATTATTTGATAAAGGCCTTGCCAAGTCTATTTCACCAATGTTTTCATTAGTTTTTATGTAATCACTTTTAATCTTAATTTTTTCACTAATCAATTCTGATAAATCAGGGAATATGGCAAATACACCAATAGAACCCACTATTGATCCCTCAGAAGCTATTAAAGTATCGGAAGGCATGGACATATAATAAGCTGCAGATGCACACACATCAGACATGTAGGTTATAACAGGTTTTTCTTTTTGTAGTAATTCAATTTCTCTTGTAATTAGATCAGAGGCGTATGCACTTCCTCCTCCAGAATTAAAATAAAGAATCACTGATTTTATATTTTTATTTTTTTTAATTTTTTTAATATTATTAATTATAGTTTCAGAAAAAATTCCTTCATCTCCATAACCAGGTAAAACATCACCTACTAGATATAAAATAGCTATTTTGTTTTTGTTATATCTATTTACTTTTTCTAAAGAATTTAGATACTTAAGCAATTTTATTTTCTTGTAAGAGCTATCAACTTCATTTTTTAAATAATCCGTCATCTGATCTTCATACATTATGCTATCAATAAGATTGTTTTCATATGCATCTGAAGCCAATTCAGTTTGGTAGTTATCAATCATATACATCAGCATATCTTCTTTTATATTTCTAGATTCTGATATATTATCAAGATAATTTCCCATTCTATAGTCAAGAAGATTCATGTATTGTTTTTTGTTTTCTTTACTGAAATTATCTCTCACAAAAGGTTCTGCAGCACCCTTAAACTCTCCTGCTCTAAATAATTCTACATTTACCCCAATCTCATCAAACAGGCTCTTATAAAAGAAAGTTCCTATTCCAAATCCACTTACTGATACAAAACCTGGAGGAGAAATGGCATTGAAGTTTGATATTGATGAGATATAATATGATGCCTTAGATTGAATATTAGAGAATGAGTAAATCGGTTTATCTTTTTTAAAACCTTCAAGTATTGAACGTACTTTCTCAACTTTATTAAAGCTTAATGATACATTTTCAACATTCAGATATATTCCTTTTATCTTATCATCATTTTTAGCAGATTCTATTACTCTTTCAAATGTTTGAAGACTTATTTTTTGTTCAAGATCCGAATTGTCTATAAGAGGAAGTGGTAGTGGGATATCATTTAAATTAAAATTAAGATCGGATGGTTTTGTATCTCTATCTCCTATTATACTTAGGTTATTGATATGAAGAAGAGAATTTTCTTCTACATTAATAACTTCTTCTTGCTCACCTGAAAAGAGAGCTGATAGAAAACTAAATGTTATTATGATAATAAATAATCCCAGAAAAAATGAGATTATCCCTTTTATTGTACTTTTTAATATTTCTTTGATAAAGTTCATTACTTATAAATTTAAATTTCTTGCTTTCTCTAAGTCACTTTTAGTATCTATACTGAAACTGTCGTAATCAGTAGAATTAAGCTTTATTTTAAAACCATTCTCTAACCACCTTAACTGCTCCAGAGACTCACTTATCTCATGTGGTGTAGGCTGTAAATGTACTATTTTTTTAAGAATTGAAGGTTTGTATGAATATATACAGATATGTCTATTATATAAACTAGTATTTCCATATGGTATAAGAGATCTTGAGAAATATAATGCTTCGTTATTTATGTTTTTTACAACTTTCATTACTGAATTTTTATTTAAATCATCTGAAAATTTTTCCTGTTTGATGAGAGTGCAGATACCGTTCGGTTCTTTACATATTTTTATTAGATCTTCAATTTGTTCTGATTTGATAAATGGCTCATCTCCTTGTATATTTATTATGTAATCATATTCTCTATCTATTTTTTTATAGGCCTCATATACTCTTTCTGTTCCATTAATTGGTTTATCAGATGTTTTTATAACGTCTCCATTAAACCCCTTTACGTGATCAATTATTTCTTCGTTAGGTGTGGCAATAATGAGGTCGTTTACCTTTTCACATCTGATTGCAGATTCATATACTCTCTGAATCATAGATTTACCATTAATATCTTTCAATGGTTTGCCAGGAAGGCGCTTTGACTCCATTCTAGATGGGATTATGCCTAATATTTTCATTCTAAACTTTTCTGACTTTTAATGCTGAGCCTTCGTTACCTATAACTTTAATCTTAGAATTCTTCTCAACAAATCCATCAGAAGAAGTTGCATCATAAATAGAATCATCTATAATCACTTTTCCACTAGGTCTTAAAATAGTAAATGATTTTCCAATTTTTCCCACAATCTCTTTGGGATAATTATTAGAGATATATCCTTTTTTTGAATCTTGAGTTTCTTCTAAAGCTATTTTTTTAAAAGCATCTGTGTCAGTAAGTTTTATGCCACCAAAAAGGATAATAATTCCTAATAAAAATATAGATATTAAAACAGATAGGCTTGCACTAACTATGTCACTAGAGACTACAAAAGTAAAATCAAATAGGTCGTTGTTTAGCATTATAAGAATCAGAGAACTAATAGACGTAAATAATCCTAATAACCCAAATACACCGAATCCAGGTATAATAAATACTTCTACTGCTATCAATATAATTCCAAAAAACAGAAGAATTATTTCCCAATTTTCTGCTACTCCATTAAGGTAATAAGGGATTAGGTACAATAGTAGTGCGGTAATCGATGCAATGATAGGAAAGCCAATACCCGGAGTCTGTAATTCAAAATAAAGTCCTCCAAAAATAAGAAGTAATAATATTCCACTAACAAAAGGATTCAAAAATAGTGAAATGATATTTTCTGTTGAGCCTAAGCTGAACTTCGAAATTTCATAATCTTCGATATTTTGTCTCTCAAGTATCTCCTCAACCGAGTTTAATTCTGCGTCACAGAATCCAAATTTAATAGCCTCATTAGTTGAGAAAGTTATTACTTTTCCCTCTTGAGATACGCTGTCAACTTGGAGGTCTTCATCTACCATACCCTCAGCAATTTTTGGGTCTCTTCCCTTTGCTTCAGCTGTTGATCTCATTATCGATCTCATATATGATTGGTATTTGTCTGGTGCTTGTTCGCCATCGCCTGTTACTACTGTTGCAGCACCAATACTTGCACCACTACTCATATATATGCTATCACAAGCTATTGATATTAAAGCACCAGCGGATGCAGCATCCTTATTAATCCAAACATATATGGGTTTATCATAATCTAGGATTCTTGTCCTAATATCATCAGCATCATTTACAGCTCCTCCATAAGTATCCATTTCAATGATAATAATATCATATTGATTTTTTTTACCTTCTTCTAGGAGAAGTTTTGTATATCGATTAGTTCTTGGATCAATATTTGCTTTTATTTCTCCTAATAAAATCTTCTTCTTTTCTGACTCTGCCTCACATATTAGTATAGGTGCTATGAATAATATAAAAAGCTTAAATATATTTGAATACATTTATTTAAAAATTTATGAACATAAAGTTATTAAAAAAAGGTTTAATTTTTTTTCTTATTTTTCTAAATGGTAAACTTTCTTACGCTCAGGAATATCATATTGTAAAAAAAGGAGAGACTTTATTTTCAATTTCTAAATTACACGAACTTCCTATAGATACATTAACATCTATTAATGATTTAATAAATAATAGTTTATCTATTGGACAAAAACTTTTAATTCAGAGGAAAGTAATCCAGGTCGAAGATAAATCTGAAAAAAATAAATCTATTACAATTGTAGAGGAAGGCTTTGCATCTAGTATTGGGGAAGAGTCATCGGGGGATAAATATTTAGCACTACATAAGTCAGCTAAAGTTGGTACAATCATCTTTGTAAAAAATCAGATGAATGAGAATATGGTAATAGTAAGAGTTATTGGAAAATTACCAGAAACTGGAGAAAATGATAAGGTAAATATTAAGCTTTCTCTTGCAGCATTTCAAAAGTTGAATGCAGTAGATAATATAATTCCTATAGAAATGACTTATGTTTATGAAGAAAAAAAAAATTAGTGTTGTAATTAAGAATTTTAGTTTTATATTGCGAGCTAATTATATAAAATATGAGTACAGGTAAAGTAAAATTTTTCAATCCAACTAAAGGTTACGGTTTCATAGTAGAAGACGGATCTGAAGTTGAACATTTTGTTCATTCAACTGGTCTTATCGATCAAATTGACGAGGGAGATTCTGTTGAATTCGAATTAGTAGAAGGAAAAAAAGGTAAGATTGCTGGGAACGTTAAGAAAATTTCTTAAGTAAATTTTTCACCCCATTTTTCAGGATCTATTCTCCATTCTCTGAGACTATCAGCGTCCGCATTGTTTATATATTTATTCTCTAATGCTACGCTAATTAAGTCATCATAATTAAATAGACTTTCTGATTTACATTTCGTTTTTTCAAAGTTTTCTAAGGATATATTAAATCCGTAAGAAAATATTGAGATAACACATAATATATCAGCATTTCTCTCTCTCAGTGCCTCAACTGCTTTGATAGAACTTCCGCCTGTCGATATTAGGTCTTCAATTAGAATTATTTTTTTATTTTCGTCAAGCTTCCCTTCAATCATATTTTTCATTCCGTGAGACTTAGGTTTAGACCTAACATAAACGAAAGGTTTTTGTAAATTATCAGCAACCAAAGCACCTTGTGGAATACCTGCAGTAGCAACACCCGCAATCACATCAACATTTTTATATTCTTTTTTAATTAAGGTAGATAAATGTTCTTTAATCTCTGACCTAATATTAGGATATGATAAAGAGACTCTATTATCAAAATATATAGGAGATTTCCATCCAGAAGCCCATGTGAAAGGCTTCTTAGTTTGTATTTTAATTGAATTAATTTTTAATAATTCATATAATAGTTCATAAGATTCCATATAAAACAAAACTAAGCTTTAATTTAGTATTATATAAAAAGTTTTTAATAATATAATGAAAACCATTTTTGTAAATGACATCCCAATTAGTTTTAAAAAACTTAATAATTTAAGGTTCAGAAAAGAAGATTTTGACACACATGTCGATGGCTCATCAGGAATTGTTCCATTAAAGTTATTTTCAAGAGTATTAATATATGATTCTACTATAGAAACTATAGTTGATCTCTTAAAGAAAATGACAAAAAAAAAATTTAAAAAAATTTACTCTATTACAATTACATTAAAACATTATAAAAATGTTTTAAGGGAAGTAAAGAAAATGTTTAAGGTAGTAAAAGCTGGAGGTGGTGTAGTTAAAAATGAGGATGGAAAAATTCTTTTTATATATAGACTTAAGAAATGGGATTTACCTAAGGGCAAGAAGGAGAAAGGCGAATCAATTAGAGAATGTGCTAAGAGAGAAGTTGAGGAGGAGACAATGGTTAAGGTCGAATGTTATCAAAAAATAATATCAACTTGGCATACTTATACAAAAAATAAAAAGTTTATACTTAAAAAAACTTCTTGGTTTATTATGAAATCCTTAGATGATTCTAAGATGAAGCCTCAAAAAAAGGAGAAAATAGAAAAAGTTGAGTGGATGAGAGAGGATGCTATTAAAGAAATTCTATTAAATTCTTACAGAACATTAAATCACGTAATGAATAAGTACAATAAAATTACCTTAGAATAAAATTATATTTCAGATAAAGCCTTAATAGTTTTGTCAATTTCATATGACTGATTATAAACAGAAATCCCTAACCTTGTAACGCCTCCCTTTTTTTCTAGTCCTAATTTTTGAATTGCTTTAAGAGCATAAAAATGACCATCCCAAGCACATATGTTATGTCTAGCTAATTCTCTACATATTTCATTTGCTGATTTAGATTTATGAATAAAGGATACTGTAGGTGTCCTCTTCCTTGAAGAGAAATCAGGGCCAATAATTTGAATATTTTTTAATTTATTAAGTCCTTCAAATAGTTGAGATGCTAGAGTAAATTCATGATGACTTAATTTTTTATAGGAATCGATAATTTTCTCTCTATAGTTAGTGCCTATTCCTAGTTCGGATATGAAATCAATTGCTTTTGAAACACCGTGACATGCTGCATGATTTAGTGTACCTGTTTCTATTCTATAAGGAGCATCTTGATCTTGAACAATTAGTCTGTCAGTATCTAATTTATCTAAAAGTCCAGGTCTAGAATATAAAAAACTCATATGGGGCCCATAAAATTTATATGCTGAACACAATAAAAAGTCACAATCTAATTTTTTTACATCTATTGAAAAATGTGGAGCATAATGAACCGCATCAAGAAGAAACAAACATTTATATTTTTTGACTATATCTCTAATTCTGTCAATTTTATTCATTGTTCCTAATGCATTAGAGGACATACCCACAGCTACCATTACTGTCTTATCATTAATTTTTTTAGAGAAGTCATCATAATCAAGCTCACCATTTGGCATCAACTCAATTTCAATTATTTTTACTCCAATATCTTCAAGTGTTTTCCAGGGCCCTCTATTTGCCTCGTGGTCTAATTCTGATATTATTAATTCATCACCTTCATTAAATATTTTTGATAGGCACCTAGCTAGACTAAAGTTTAGACTTGTCATATTCTGACCTATTGAAATGCATTTCCCGTCTTCGGCACCTAGAAGAGAAGCAGCTTTAGATCTCAATTCTCCCATAATTCTATCAGTCTCTATACTGGTAATAAATTCTCCATGAGTATTTGCGTTATATTTTTTATAATAATTAGATATACCATTTATTACATTTGATGGAACTTGAGTTCCTCCAGGCCCGTCTAAGTATATTATATCATTTCCATTAGAATCTTTTAAATTTAATGACGGAAATTTTTCTCTAATTTTATTTATATCTAGCATAATACTTTTGGTAAAAATATATTGGAATTGATATCGAAAGTAATAATAACCCTAAAAGTATTGAGTCATAACCAACACCAATTATCATCCAAATCAAAAATAAAAATACAGGTATTGATATAAAATTAGTTCTCAAGTATTTTTTATTTTTAAAAATCAATACTATTTCTCCAATAGTAAGTAATAAGTAAAGTATTAGTGTGCAAAATGTTGATGTTAAAATTAAATAAGTAAATATATTAGATAAGTCTTTCGAGTAGTTCATTGATATCAAGCTAACTACAATAATATTTGAAATTATTAAACCGGAGATAGGTACTTTATTAGAGTTTTCTTTTGAAAACACCTCTGGAAATAAATTATTCTTTGATAGATTTTTTGGTAACTCGATCTGAAGAAGTGTCCAACCATTAAGGCATCCAAGTGCAGAAACTATAGCAAAAAATGCCATAATGTACCTCGCGTAGTCACCGAAAATAACTCCCCCTGCATCAGCGAAAGGCGCATTGGAGTCTTGAATCTGTTCAGGAGATAAGATCCCTATAAGAGCTATCGTTGAAAGTATATAAAGTATAAAGGTAAAACCGACACCATAAGAGGTTGCTTTTGATACATTTTCAATTGGATTTTTTATCTTATCTTCAGGTACAGTTGCTGACTCTATTCCAAGAAAAGCAAAAAAAGTTAATGTGGTACTTATAGTTATAGCCTTAAAATCTGTCTCAGTTGAAATATTTAATGGAAAAAAATTTTCTATATTGAAAAATAAAAATCCAATTATTACAGTCAGTATAAGTGGTATTATTTTGATTACTGTTGTATAAAATTGAAAATTACCAATCCCTCTTATTCCTTTATATCCAATTATTGATATA
>Ga0315330_10002655_pt1 | contig 12273 bp, 8 predicted proteins | sample M140m34915metaG_FD_203453 | JGI IMG/M metagenome (GOLD analysis project Ga0315330, IMG submission 203453) | Ammonia-oxidizing marine archaeal communities from Monterey Bay, California, United States - M1 40m 34915 | ecosystem: Environmental > Aquatic > Marine > Intertidal zone | place: USA... | reverse complement strand
AACTTACGACGAAGCGCTCCGCTTCTTCAATGCACACATGGACAGCTATTGCTAATAAAAATCACACCATAATCTCCACCCCGGGCGACCCCGACCACTTCGCATCCACTGTCCCAAACACTATTAATGAACGACCCCCCTCCCAGCAATGCCGGGTACCCAGGAACTCACACGAGCCCCGTGCGAAGCGGTCGCTGTCCACACCTTGGCCGTCCAGCGCCAGCTGCAGGCCCTCCTCCGCTGCGAGCAGGAGGCCATCGCCGCCGAGAAGGCGCTCACCGTCTGCGTCCAGCTCACCGACGGCCAGGTTTCTGCTTGCATGGTCACGGGCGGTATCGGCGAGGTCCACTTCACCTCTTTCACGGCGATGGGGCTCCCCTCTGATTCCTACACCCTCCGAGTTTGTGTCACCGACGAGCACGGTGAATGCCCGGCCGCAATCTCCTACACCACGCTCAACAACACCCAGTACAACACCCGGGATAAAACCCTCGCCATCACCGACGACATCAAGACCCTCCACGTCGCCTTCCCGGACGGCCCGCCCGCCCTCCACTTCGACACCTTTGAGATCGACGGGAAGGTCCACTGGCTGGACGCCATCGTTCCGGCCGCGGCCAAGCTCGAGGACGAACTCGCCGGCCTCTTCCGCGGCCACGACCTCAGCCTCGAGGCCTGGGACGATACCAAGACCGTCCCGTGGGCCAAGTTCGAGGCGAAGTTCCACGACCTCAACAACAAGCTCTCCCGCGTGCACAGCCTCCGCGAGCGTGTGGTGGACCGCTACGAGGCCTCGCCGGACGAAGGCTGGTACGCCGTCTTCGGCGACACCGACAACATCTCGCTCCACGCCTCCCGCCTCCGCGTCTGCCCGGCGGCCGCCTACCGCGACACGGACCTCTGCGAGGGGCTCCGCGCCGTCCGCGAGCTCGAGCAGTGTCTCCAGCGCACCAAGGCGACGCGCCTCCAGGGGTCCGTCTCCAGCATCGTGCGGGGGGTCTACGGCTGTACACAGGACCCGTTGCCAAAGGAGACCGCGCGCGCTGTCGACCGCCACATCGCCACCTTCTCCACCCTCCTCGACACGCGCGGACGCATCGCCACCGTCCTCCACCAGCGCCGTGCCACCCACCGCTGCACCGATCACCCCAGTCACCGTCACGTACGGAGCCGCACCTGGCAGGACTCCCACTCAAACAAGCATTCGCCAGACCTCGAGGGCATCGTCGAGACCCGCGCCCACTACCTCACCCTCGCCGCCGTCGACGCCGCACTCCGGCGCCAGACGGCCGTCCTCTGCGGCATCGAGGAGGGGGTTCTCCAGGCGGACGTCGACCTCAAGCTCTGCCGCTACCAGCTCTCGCAGATCTTCACCAACAACCGCTACAACGACCTCCAGCTCTCCCAACGCGGCTTCGACCAGGCCTCCGCTACCATCCAGGACCTCCAGAACCTCACGACAAACTCCGCCACCACGAACTCCGCCACCACGAACCCGGCCCTCCTCGACATGCTCCCGTTTCCCGTCATGCGCCGCCTCTGCCAGACGCGCATCCTCGAGGCTTTCGCCCGCTCCCACGACTACGCCCCGGACATTGCGCCCCAGCACAACTACATGTACAGCACCGGGCAAACCTTGGGGGGGGCTCACACCAACCCGTCGGCCCAGGCCCAGAGCATCCTCCTCTCCATGGTCCACGCCGATCGCCAGAACCGCATCCTCACGCCGGCCGTCGCCCGCCACCTCCTCCGCGTGGTGGCCTCGCCGAAAAGCGTCGACGTCGGCGTGCGCGAGGAGGTGCTCTCGGTGTTCCAGCCGGCCGTCCGTGGCCTCGTCCGCATGGCGCTCGACTTGCCCGGTGACTCGGACTCTGAAGGAAGGATCGACCCGCTCGCCTTCCTCGACAGCGCCCACGACACTTCGGGCTACGACGAGGACAACCGCCTCGCGCTCCTCGTCCGCCTCATCTTCCAGCGGGACCGGCCAGTCGCCACCCCGTGACCATGCTGCGTGGCCCTCACATCCTCACACGCATCCTTTTTGGAATTTTATTAAAGCTACACAAAGGAGATTGCTCTAGAAATGACAGTAGCTCGGTTGCCATCTCTCCCCTCGTCCCTGCCCGGCACGGGGACGGTAAATAGTGTCTCTAATCAGTGTCGTGTGCAACCAGAGTCTCTAATCAGTGTCGTGTCCAACCAGTGTCTCTACTCCGCTTCCTCGGCCCCACACACAAAGTCCATACAGCGCTCCGGCTTTTTTGGAATTACTTCCTCATTGGTTTCCGATATGACCCTCCTGTCACATATTTTTTTTCCTTTTCGCTGGCGTTAACATCCACGCCCATTTTGACCGCATTCCCGGCATATTCTGCATTCGCAAAACCTTGGTTTGCACGGCCTGCACCACTAATGGCCAGTAGTTTCTGCAATCTCTGTTGTGGGGAGAGTGCAAGCCTCTGGCGCTTTTTGGGGACATCCGGATTTTCCGGGGCACGCCTTTTGCCGTCAGCCTTCGCACCGTTCTTCATGCCAGACCCGCTGCCCATCTCAGATCCAGAGCGCTGGGGACCTTGGCCGGAGCCACTGCCGGGGGCAGTCTGCGACAGTGGTTCATCGCCGTCGTCGTCAGAGGAGAGCCCACGCCCATTGAGAATGGTCTTCTCGTCGGTGTCTTGGTACTCCATGACAAGCTTGGCGTATTTGTAGAATTCCTTCTTGAAGTAATTCCACAAAACTACCGATAATTTCACCACCAAACTCATGACTTGAACGTCCATGGCATTACGGGGATCGGATTTCATTGCCTTCATGGTCTGAAGGTTACGGTCCATGTTTCGATTGGTTTGAAACATCCTGTCATAGTACCCATCACACATGCGTTTAAAGACCTTGATTGGAGAACAATCAACCTTGTAATTTCTCTCCATCTTCTGCCGCATGAGAGTAATCTCTGTCAGACATTCATCACCAAATTCTCCGACGTCCAACCCGTCAATGTCTGGTAATTTTGCCATGTATTCCTCCACGTCTGACGGGACTATAATGATTGGAATCTCACTGTCCGTCCTGCTTTCCATGAACGTGGCCAACGTAGTCTCCAATTCCTTAGTCCCCTTCTCTTCCGAATCTTCGTGGACAATGGAGCCTTTCAAGCCAATCCAAATATCGCACATTTTGTAGAAGCAGTCCACCAAGCTGCTGTTCAGCATATACTGTTGCACCACTCCAGCATTTGTCTGCGCCTTACCGCGTTTCTTGAACGGGTGCATTGCATCCAGGGCATCACCCATAGTGAGAAGGTTGAGGTCAGTTGGGTCCATCTGTTTCAGCAGAGTCATGGCGACAGCTTGCATCAGGCCATGCATCGTCATGTGCCTAAGGTAGTCAGTACTGAGGTCTAACTCCGTGCCAGAACCGCGGCCTGGGGCTGACGCGCCGGCCCCACTGTCTTCACGGCTCCCGCCCTGCGCCTGCCCCATTTCCGACGTTGCACCCGCATCGTCGCAGGCGCTGTTGCCGATGCAGAGCCCCACCCGCGTGTTCATCGCGTTCATTTCGTCATGGAAAGTGATGCTCAAGGTCTTGAAGACGAGGCGCGTAAGCTCTGGTTTGAAAAATGACGCGCAGGCTTCGGCCCCGTCCCCTTGCTTTCCAGCCACCTTGCGCGCCAAAACGCAGATGCGTTCTATGTAGTCCCTGTGACGGGCAATCGCGTCCTGAAAAGTGCACATCGCATTCATCGCGCCCTCCATTTCATGTGGCATATTGGCGATAGTTTTCTCCACCATCTTGTCCTCATTCTCGCGCCGACTTTCGATGGCCTTGTAATCACTTTCCATCTTCTTCAAGGCGGCCATCACGTCGAAATCCTTCAACATTATGTCGCCATCGAAATCCCAGTCCATGGGTATCTTATGCTTTGCAAAGCGCGACCTCATACTTCGGAGCTTTTCCCACTCATTGTCGTCTCCACCTTCTTTCTGTGTGTTTGATGCTACACATCTCTCTATGAATCGTACGACTTGCTCCCTAGCGTACATCTGCATCCTGCCATATGTGAACGTCTCTGGATCGTGCATGTTGGAAGGGGCCACTGTGGCCATGAGATCAGGCACCTCAACGCTATTCATCACCCTTCCCCCGATCACCCCCAGCACGCTGACGCAGGCCATCTTCACGATGTCCTCGCGTTCGGGCACAGGAATATCATCCGTGGCCGTCCTCACATTTTGCACGGTGTTGGTGACTTCCTCGTCATATACCGTCATCATCTGATGTAACACACACATCATCTTTTCTTCGAGCTGGGTGTGCTCCTCCTGATCCTCGTCGCACCTCTTCTTCATCATGCGAACCTCCTTCGCCACATGCCAGACACTTTGCATATCACGCAAAAGCGCGGCGGCGTTGTGGGAGAGTTTTACAACCTTCCACGGGACTTCACGTCCTACTGCTGTCGCCTCAATGCGGATTTTTTCCTGGTTCCAAAGATCCTCGTCTTTCTTGTAGGTGTCCTGGATGTAGTCCAAGCGACTCTCGACCGTTTCATCTTTGACGGCGTCCGCGATCCCGCCCGGCGGAGTCCCATGCTCGAAAGACTCTACCCTCTCGTACTCCACTTTGCATCCATAAATGAGCAAAAGCTTTCCCTTTTCTTTGGCACGCACGTATGTCTGAATGTATTTGACGACGTCCGGGTGCATAAGGTCATCCTTGGTCGGAGTATGCAATAACCCCTTGTCGTTCGGTGGGAGGCGATCAATCACGGCCTTCATCCCGATCACCATGTCGAGGTACTGGCCCATCCGCTTGCGTGCCACATTGGCAGTGTCGGTGTTCTCCTCGTCCGCGACTTCATCATTCTCAAGGGCACCCGAGGCCGGATCCGCGCCAGCCTCCTGCATCTGCCCACGCTTCTCGTCATCGCGTCCGCCGAAGTTTCCCTCGTCGTACTCAAGCTCCTTGCATGTGAGCTCGGGGTGCGGGCCCCAGTCCTCCTGCATGCCGGTCTTGTCGCGCTGCAGATTCAGCTTGTTGTACAGGACTTGGAACATTTCCTTGGTGAGGACGTAGTCGATCCGGGTGAAGTTCTTGTCATCGTGCTCGAAGTACACGCGCACTTGATCGCTGACCGACACCCGCTCCCACCCGGTAATTTTCTTCATCTTCCTGAAGATTTGCTCAGAGAACACTTCCTGGACGCATTTCTTTCCGCAGTCGGTGGCAATCTTGGAAGCCGCCAACCAAACAAAGACGAGCTTCTGAAGAAGACAATCGTAGTTGTTCGTGAACACATCGCTGAACCCAGCCTCCCTCAACACTTCATTGAGAACTGCGCCATTGGTTCTCTTCTGAATAGCATCGACGGTACATTCCATGCCTGCACAAAGAGCCATGCATACGTCAGTCCGCGTTCACCAAGACTCTCCCACGCACGCCTGCACGCTGCTCGGAACCGCCGGAACTCGCGTGCACAGTGCTCGGAACCGCCGGAACTCGCGTGCACAGTGCTCGGAACCGCCAGAACTCGCGTGCACAGTGCTCGGAACCGCCGGAACTCGCGTGCACAGTGCTCGGAACCGCCAGAACTCGCGTGCACAGTGCTCGGAACCGCCGGAACTCGCCCGTGCACGCCCGCACGCTGCTCGGAACCGCCGGAACTCACCTGCACGCCGCCGGGGACCGCCGGAACTCGCGTGCGTGGGTGCCCGTGCTGATGCGGGACTCTTCCGGTGTTGGACCTTTTAAAGTCCGACGCGAATCTGGTTTGTACGGGGGAACAATCACCGTACTATCTCGAGATTTCTGTCAATTTTAAAAATCACTCAACTTGAACTCATACTATTCTAGTACCAAAATAAATGGAACAGTCGTAAATCAAACAAACCAGGCGTAAGATTGTACCAGCGGGAACATTCATAGGTTTATTACTTTCAAGGACCTTATGGTCCTCGGATCCTGATTGTACCACAGAGGATGCTTGTACGGTGCTGTAAATTGCTTCAAACGAGCCCTTCCCTGAATCCGCGCGCCAGCAACCACGGACATGCATGCGGCCACGGACGGCGTACCGGTCGGCCCCGCTCGCGCCCACCGCCCGCGCACGCTTGCACGCTCTCCGGAACCGCCAGAACTCGCCTGTGCACGCTTGCACGCTCTTCGGAACCGCCAGAACTCGCCTGTGCACGCTTGCACGCTCTCCGGAACCGCCAGAACTCGCGCATAATCTGACACTTTGGTACTTGAACAGATGGTGCTCTCGCTACCCCCGCAATCCCCGCCACCGCCCGGCCTGGATAAATCCTCACCTTTTCGTCCCGGCACATCGGTCAAGCAACTGCGCCGCAATGATCAGTCGAATTGTTGGCATCCTTCAATTAAGGATTGGTTGCGTCAGCTTCGATCGTCTGTTCGGGAAGAGGTGCATGATGATTTCACGCAGCTGCGCTCTCGTTTCAAATACGAAAGCATACCATCATCGTCGAAGTATACTGTGGGCACGAATACAATCGTTTCCAATGACCTCCCCAGCAACAACGATTATACTGTACAGGCTCGTGTGCTTGAGCTCGTTCAGTCCTCTGACGTAGAGGTGACCCCAAAGTGCGAGCTATGGGCCGGAGATACCAAAAAATTTCGCCTTCAAGACATGGGTCGGGACATCACGCACTTCATCATTTCCATCGAGGATGTACTTGAGCATGACGTGAAGGTGCGGGAGGTGTCTGCGTCTGAAATCTGTGGATCGGTCCACGGCGAGGACAATGGTGTCTTTATCTTCACGGACTCGTGGAGTAGGACGGTCATGATGTGGATCAATATTACGCTTCCGCGCGACGGGGGCTTCATCACGGAGACACATGACACTAAATACGTTGGTGTTGTGCGCCCTTTCTTTAAGTTCGTTGTGGCGACGGACGCTCACGTCTTTCTCCCTTCTGTTGAGGCCGGCGAGCAGAACAGCGAGAAGGAGCCCGACATCATGCCCGCGTTCAACTTGGAGGACCAGGGGCGAGTCATGTGGATTTTCAACCGGGATGTGAAGCAGGAAATCCCTGCAATGATGCCCAGGATCCTCGCATGTCTTGGACGGATGATCATCAGCGATGCCGCGACGCTTGCCATACAAACAAAGTTGACCTATGCTCATGACTCGCTCCAGAAATGCCTGGATGATCTCAAAAAGGAGGAAAGCTTACCAGCAAAACACCATGACATCGAAAGGACAGCGCGGGAGTTGATGTCACGCGCTACCAAAATCATGAACGCCTGCGAGTCTCACTTAGTTCACGGCACCACCGATATGAGGAACGACTGTAGGGTTGAAGTCGTTGACTACACCAAGAGCACGTACAACGGGCGTCCGGTGAAGACACCGAGGCTCCGTCCGATGAAGAATAAGACAGATTTGCCTCTTTGGAATTTGGATCAAGTGAAAACGGCTGGGGAGTGCTCGATGGCGCCCGAAGACATCGAAACATTGCAAAAGGAACTGTCGACCGAAGACCATTCGATCGAGCCTTTAATGAACCAGTTCGGCAAGCGTGTTCGCTAGATCGGGACCTAACACACTGTCACTCGTTTTTTTTAGCACATTTTCTCCGCTCGTGCTGGGAGACATCCCACTCTTTATATGCTCACTGCGCTCACGAGCACAGGGAGTTCAATAAACACACTAGCCACCTCCCTCTCGCCGTCCAAGATGGACTCCAGCACCGACCCAAAGACAGAGCCCATGAAGAGCTTCCACATGCCGGAGCGGCGCCTCCGCGACCGCCTTGCGCGCCTGAACACGCACACCGTCGCCGACATCAACCACATCCTCTCGCGCACCCAGGCCTTCCGCCAGAAGCTCAAGGAGCGGCCCCAGCCCTTCTCGTACACGACCACCACGGTCGTGCTTGCCTTCTACGGCTTCTGCCCGGTGCACCAGCGCAACGCGTTCCTGTGGACGCTCCGCGCGGCCCTCGGCCCGAAGCTCCTCCACAGCGCCAACACCAAGCAGGACAGCTTCGAGGGTGTCATGCTCCTCACGCTCCGCGAGGGCACGCTCCGCAACCACTACCACAACCACTGGGAGGCGCCCACCCTCGCCGACGGCCAGCGCGGCACCCCGCAGAAAATCACCCCGATCGACGCCTTCATCAGTGAGGTCCAATCTCTCGCCGACCTCTTCCGCATCAGCACCGCCTTCCTCGACCTCGTCACGTGGGGGAACCCGTCCACGGTCTCGGCCCTCCGCCGCATCGAGAAGGGCACCCACGCTTTTGGCAACCTCTGGACCAACAGCAACCGCTGGCTGCTCTACTCCTACCAGCAGAACCTCCGGCGCATGGAGGACGCCCAGCAGAATGAGCACGTCCGCAGGGAGACGGGGCTCGACTTCACGCCGGGGAACATGCTCCAAACCTACCACGACTTCCGCAACCTCGAGCTCGACATGGCGCGCATGCAAGCGAGCCACGCGCAGATCCTCCAGCACCTCAATGTTTTCGAGGGCATGGTCCGCGCCCAGGCCCGCATCTGGGCCCACGTCATCCCGGAGACGCAGACACTTGGGGGGGAGGGGGGCGGAGCAGGCACCCACAACGATAATGCCACCTCCAGCGAGTCGGCTTCGAACCAACCGTCTCTCGAAAGCCCCGTTCACACCACCCCGCGATACAACTTGCGCATCTCGGCGCCGCTGCGCACCCCGCCGCCGAACCAAATCCGCCGCCCGGTCTTGAACCCACCGCCGAGCTCTGACATGGAGAATACTGCTGCGGCCAATGCCGAAAACCGCCACCCAAATCTGGGCACACCCTGGCCCCTCTCGGACTCGTTCCACTTCATGCAGAACAGCACGTCCATGTTCCAGGAGATCACCCACATCCGCCGCCTCATCGACACCACGTCCTCCCCGCGGTCCGTGGTGGAGGCTCCGGAGGTCATCGACCTCACGGGGGGGGTGTCCCGGCCCCCGTCGCCGCCGGAGCCCCGCGTTCCGGAGCCGAGCTTCCTCATCGTCCGCAGGATTCTCCCGCGCACCACCAGCATGCGCAACACGGGCCAGCATTAAACTACATGCGGGGGACACTCCTGCACTGGTTCACACAGGGGAGTCATGCTCAACATACCCCGAGTACACATCATATTATACCCTGTACGTCTGTATGATTGTCTTTACTGAATAAACTGCTTTACCCAGCACAAGGCCGACACTCACAGATCCCTTACAATCCGGTGTGAGGGGGGGAGGTATACATCCTCCATGTTGGAGGGGATTATGCGAAGATGCCCTGTGTCTGAGTCTTGGATCATGCCCAGCAAGATGTAGATCACGCACATGCAGGAGAGGAAGAGGATAACCATCAGCATCTTTAAGCCCAACTTCATGTTCTCGTTTCCTACACGTAGCTTCTCATTCTCTTCGTACTGCAGGTCAAGGTCCCTTTTCCTGTCATCCGAGTTGCTGTCGCGCACTTTGTGCTCGTGTACAGTGGAATCCATTATTCCCAACACCATCATACACCTTCATGTCCTAAATACCAAAATCGCCACACTGTTACTCGCTCCTCTCCCCGAGCATAAAGGACCTCATACACACCACTTCAATGGAGGAGGAGACTGAGAATGAGACCGAGAACGAGGCCGATCACGCTATTGACCACTCCTCCCAACGCCAGCTCGTCTTCCGCCCGAATCTCGGCTGCGGCATCTGCTTCGAGCGCGTCGTCGACCCGTCCCTCGCAGGGCCGATGCCGTGCTGCCACTACGTTCACATCGTCCACCACCGCTGCGCCGTCCACTGGTACCTCCACCAGCGCCAGCGCGGCCTCCCACCGTCCTGCCCGTTCTGCCGCTCTGAGGTGCTCTCGATCCCGCAGTTTGATGCGCTCTATACGTTCTCCTCGCCCACCACCAAGCTCGACGCTCAGCCACAGGGCATCTTCGCGGATGCAGATGCGCCGCTCCCGTATTATACAGGGCCGGCTAACCTCGTGCATCTGACACATATCTCTTACACACTTATGATATGTAACCTCATTTTCGTGTGCTGGATTGCGTGTATGTTGTTGAGGTGAATGAGTGAATGGGTGACACAAGGTGACCATACATTTATACTGGTACAAATATTTTTCATACTAATTTAGTACCAGTAACATTTCATGGTACTGTAATTTGTACCATTAGTTTTCCGTGGTACTAAAATTAGTACTACTATTTTTAGTGGTACTAATTTAAATTTCCTTGAGCGAAAATCTCAGCCGACTGAGCAAAAGTTCTCAAAAATCCTCGAAAGATAGCTCCCAAGGCAATCCCACCTGGTACTAACTTCTCAGATTTAAGTCCGGTACACGATAGGTACACCAAATATTAGTCAACTTTGTACCACTAATGTTTTTTTGTACCAGGAAATTTAGTACCAGGAGAGGGGGGGGTCTGCCACAGAATCCCCCCCCCCCTAATTTTTTTTCGGAATTAAATTAAATTAAATAAATTCATTTATTCCCCTCCTCATTATCCCCATTTTACCCATGTTTTTACATGGTTATATACATATATATATATATATATATATATATATATATATAATATAAAGATTCGATATAGGAGTTAGGAGGAGAGATAGAGGGAGATACATACGTAGGAATGTACACACGTACATACTAGAGGGTTTAGAGTTTAGGGTGTAGGGTTTAGGCTTTAATTACGTACACAGAGAGAGGTCTGCATTTATTTTTATTTAATGATTATTTTTATTCCATGAAAAAATTTTGGAGGGGGGGGGAATCTGGGGCGGGACCCCCCTCCTTCCTGGTACTAAATTTCCTGGTACAAAAAAAATAGTGGTACAAATTTAGTACCAGGAAGGTGACCTCTTGGTGTTCCTGTCGTGTTCCGGACTTAAATCTGAGAAGTTAGTACCAGGGCTGATGGCCTTGAGAGCTATCTTTTGAGGATTTTTCAGAACTTTTCATCGACCGGTTGAGTATTTTACTCCAAAAAATTCAAATTAGTACCACTAATATTAATGGTACTAATATTTGTACCAGAATTATTACTGGTACTAACTTTGTACCGGGTATTTAGTACCAATATGATTGTGGTACTAACTTTGTACCAAGTATTTAGTACCATTAATATACTGGTACTAATGTATATGTGTGTCGAAAATCACTCCATACAAGCATTTTTCGTCAGTGTTACTGGTAGGTAGGTGTATATGACTGATTCTTGGGCGAATGAGAATTTGCGTAAAATTCACCGCATGGTGTTGAGAAAATCCAACATGAACTTACATACCCATTGATGCACTTGGTGTTTCAATGCTGCGAGCATGGTGGGGTTGATGCCTGGCAAGGCTTGCAAGGTGTGCTGGGAGGTTGGCTGGGAGGTTAGTCCTCGCTGTCGTCTTGCTCCCCCGCCTCCACCTTGTTCTTCAGCACACCGACCTCCGTCTTCAAGCGCTTGATCTCGGCACTCGCCGCGTTCAGCTCCTTCTCCATCTTCTTTTTGAGATCATGCTTCTCCTTCGCGAGCGTAGTGATCTGCAACTCGTACCGCGCAGTAGCGATCTGCTGCTCGCCGAAGCGCTTCTCACTCTCCTTTTGCAATATCTGCATCTTAGCGTCCTGCGACGCCACCAATCCCTCCAGCCGCATCATACCCGCCGCCGTGTCCCAAGTGATGGTTTGCTGCGGAATGGAATCCTCCTGCGACTCTTGCTTGCGCTGCCACGAGGTATCCTGCTTGACGCTCTTGTTGTCCGCAGCAGATTCGGCTGCCCGCAACTTCATGTCCATGGTTCTGGTGTGGGTCAATACACCAAATTTCATGGACATGCTGTCGTCGATTCCACGCATGTTGATGCTCGCGAAAGCCAGGCATTGGCAGATCTCCTGCATGCGGCGTTCCTTGATGGCGGGGTCTACCACCAAGCACTCGATACGCTCGAGAGATCCCAGCATATAGGTGATGGTCTGCTGTAGTGTACCAAGCCCCTCTTTGAGGAACTCGATGTGCTCTTGAGCGTGGCCCTGAAACGAAATCTGCTTCTCCGGGCAGGGCTGGTAGTGATGGCATACATAAACTGCAGTGGGGGGAAGAGGCTTCTCCAAGATCTGGGAAAGCTTCTGCTCCTCAGTGTCGCCGTGGTCTGACATTCTGGTAAAAAAAAGAATCTAAAAAAGAAATCAGAACCAAATAAAAAACGAAGAAAAACAAAAAAAACGAAGAAAAAAAAACAACAAAAACGCGGGAACAGGGGCGTGGCAGGGCGTGGCA
>Ga0315330_10002653_pt1 | contig 12282 bp, 10 predicted proteins | sample M140m34915metaG_FD_203453 | JGI IMG/M metagenome (GOLD analysis project Ga0315330, IMG submission 203453) | Ammonia-oxidizing marine archaeal communities from Monterey Bay, California, United States - M1 40m 34915 | ecosystem: Environmental > Aquatic > Marine > Intertidal zone | place: USA... | reverse complement strand
TTCTTGAATTAACCCTCCCAAATAAAAAAAGAAGCCTGGAATTTTTTCTTGAAAAGCTGAAAAGTCTTCACCTCCGGTGACAGCGAGCATCTCCTGAACTTGTTCTTCTCCTAGTGCCTTTTTTAAGCTTTTAACGGCTGTTGCTGTTAGTTTCGGATCGTTATAAGTTAACGCAGCTGATTCCGTTATTTCTACAGTAGCGGTTCCTCCGTACGCCTTAGCTATTTGCGGAACTAAATCATACATCCGTTGGAGAATTAGTTGCTTCATTTCCTCATCTAGGGTACGTATGGTGCCTATTAAACGTGCAGACTCTGGAATGATATTAAATCGGATTCCAGAATGAATTGATCCTACGGATACTACGGCAGCCTCCTTAGTCAATTTGGAATTTCTGCTTACAATAGTTTGTAACCCATTTATTATTTGTGCGGAAATTACTATGGGATCAATACTCATCCAAGGCTCAGAACCGTGGGCTTGTTTCCCTTTAACATCAATAACAAAACGTTGGGTAGCGGCCATAAATCCTCCCGCTTTATAGCGGACAACTCCTACTGGGGTTGCTGAGTTTATATGCAAACCGTAAATAGCATCCACTTTGGGGTTTTCTAAGACACCCTCTTTTACCATCAATCTTGCACCAACCATAGATCCATCTGGGGAACCCTCCTCGGCAGGCTGAAAGATGAATTTTACACTTCCATCAAAGTCGTTATTCTTTGACAAATATTCAGCAACTCCCATTAAAATAGCAACATGGGTGTCATGACCGCAGGCATGCATCACACCTGTTTCTTGCCCCCCAAATTGCGCTCTAACTTTAGAACGATATGGTAAATCATTTTCCTCAGTCACAGGTAATGCGTCCATATCTGCTCTTAAAGCCAAAACTTTACCAGGGCGTTTTCCTTTTAAAATCCCTACTACGCCTGTGTGAGCTATTCCTGTTTTAACCTCCATCCCCAATTCACGTAAATGGGTAGCGACCTTTTCAGCTGTTTTGAACTCTTGATTGGAAAGTTCAGGATTTTGATGAATTTCATGTCGCCATTGGATTACTTTTTCTGCTAAAGAATCTATGTTTTTTTGAGCATAAAGGGAACCCCATATCGGGATAAAGAGCAGTAATAAGAATTGTTTTTTCATAAAAATTAAAAGTGAAGTTGTGAAGATACAATGTTTATAATTAACCATCCAAATCAAAATTAAAATCCTAGAAATGGCTACTTTTAGCCAAGATATGAAAGATCGACTCAGTGCCAACATAGAGACCCTCAATGAAGCCCAGCAAGCTCCAACCTTACACAAAGACGGCCCCCTTATCGTCATTGCTGGTGCAGGCTCAGGCAAGACCCGTGTCTTGACACATCGCATCGCTTACCTCATGTCCCAGGGTGTGGATTCCTTTTCAATACTGGCATTGACCTTTACCAACAAAGCAGCTCGAGAAATGAAAAGCCGGATTGGGGAACTCGTTGGCGAGAGCGAGGCAAAAAACTTATGGATGGGAACCTTTCATTCGGTCTTTGCAAGAATTCTTAGATCTGAAGCAGATAAACTCGGATTCCCTTACAACTTTACCATTTACGATACCCAAGATTCCGATCGACTAATTGCAGCCATTATTAAAGAAATGGGGCTTGACAAAGACATTTATAAATACAAACAAATCCGAAGTAGGATCTCCGCTTTTAAAAACAGTTTGATTACCGTCAAAGCCTATTTTAATGATCCGGACCTTCAAGAAGCTGACGCCATGTCTAGGCGCCCTGAAATGGGAGCCATTTACAAAGAATATGTAGAGCGCTGTTTTAAAGCAGGAGCCATGGATTTTGATGATCTGTTACTTCGAACCAATGAGTTGCTCAACCGCTATCCTGAGGTGTTGGCAAAATATCAAGATCGATTTCGTTACATCCTAGTAGATGAGTATCAAGACACCAATCATTCTCAATATTTAATCGTTAGAGCTCTTTCTGATCGCTATCAAAACATCTGTGTTGTTGGAGATGATGCGCAAAGTATTTATGCTTTTCGAGGGGCGAACATCAACAACATTCTAAACTTTCAAAAAGATTATCCCGATGTTTCTCTCTATCGTTTAGAGCAAAATTACAGATCTACTAAAACCATTGTAAATGCAGCAAATTCAATAATTAGTCACAACAAAAACAAAATTGATAAAGTGGTATGGACTTCTAATGACCAAGGAGCTCCTATTCAAATCAATCGTCTTGCAACAGATGCCGAAGAAGGGCGTCATGTAGCTTCAAATATTTTTGAACATAAAATGCAGGAACAGCGTAAAAACGCTGATTTTGCGATTCTCTATCGCACCAATGCACAATCACGTGCTATGGAAGATGCCTTGCGCAAAAGAGATATTCCTTATCGTATTTATGGCGGACTTTCGTTTTATCAACGAAAAGAAATTAAAGATGTTTTAGCTTACCTAAGGCTTGTGGTAAATCCCAAGGATGAAGAAAGTTTAAAGAGGATCATCAATTATCCCCCTCGTGGTATAGGGCAAACTACTGTAGATAAATTGGTTGTGGCTTCTAAACTCCACAACCTTCCCCTTTTTGAAACACTAGACCGAGCCCAAGAGCTTGCGCTTCCAGTAAATGGAGGAACCTTAACCAAATTAACAAATTTTGCAACCCTCATTAAACGATTTCAGATTGAAAACGAGGGCTTAAATGCTTTTGAGATTACGGACTTGATTACCAAGAAAATTGGTTTGGTACAAGAACTTAAAAAAGATGCAACCCCTGAAGGAGTGGCCCGAATAGAAAACATAGAAGAATTACTCAACGGAATCCGAGACTTTACTGAAGGGCAAATAGAACTGGCCGATGCCACGGGGAGTTTAGCAGAATTTCTTGAAGATGTAGCCCTGGCTACAGACGCCGATAAAGAAGAGGACCCCAATAGTGACCGAGTAGCTTTGATGACCATACACCTTGCTAAAGGTTTAGAATTTCCTTTTGTCTACATCGTTGGTTTGGAAGAAGACTTATTTCCTTCAGCAATGAGTTTGAACACAAGAAGTGAACTAGAAGAAGAACGTCGCTTATTTTACGTTGCGCTTACCCGTGCTGAAGAGCGCGCCTTTATTTCTTACACCCTCTCACGCTATCGCTGGGGAAAACTTATAGATGCTGAACCCAGTCGTTTTATTGAAGAAATAGATCCAAAATATGTAAATCACATAAAACCCAAAGAGGATTACAGTTTTAAACCCCTGATCAATACATCAATTTTTGGCGAACCTTTAACAGAAAAAAGGACAGTTAGTAGGAAAGAAAATAGCATCTCAAGTCCTACCCCTTCTCAATTAAAAAAACTAATAAAACTTGAGCCTAGCGCTAATTTACCTAGCAAAGAAATGGTATTTGAATTGAAAGAGGGTATGGAAGTTGAACATACCCGCTTTGGATCTGGAAAAGTAATGAGTATCGAAGGCAAAGGAAATGATACAAAAGCCGCGATTGATTTTAAAGGCTTTGGAACCAAAAACCTACTCTTGCGATTTGCCAAACTTAAAATTAAATAATGTCAAGCGAAAAGCTCCGAACCTTTTATTCTAAAACACCAAATAGTAGGCATCTTGAAGAAGCGGCTGATGTTTTACACAACGGGGGGATGGTTATTTTTCCAACGGATACCGTTTATGCTATGGGCTGTTTGTCTACTCAAAGTGAAAGCTTGAGTCGTTTGGCAAAAATCAAAGGGGTAAAACTTGAACAGGCTCCATTGAGTTTCATTTTTGAAGATATACGTGCCCTTTCTAATTTTATACTTCCCATGAATTCACAAGTTTTTAAATTAATTAAACGCTTACTTCCAGGACCTTACACCTTCGTCATGCAAGCAGCTCATAAACTCCCAAAGCCCTTTCAAAAGCGAAGAAATATTGGGGTCAGGATCTCTAATCATCCTGTCTTAAAATCATTATTGCCGCTATTAAATGCTCCTGTAGTTTGCACCTCGATACACGATCCTGATGAAATCTTAGACTATACTACCGATCCTGAGACGCTTTTAGAACGCTGGGATGATCAGATTGATTTAATGCTCTCTGACGGTTACGGAAACAACATTCCCTCTACGGTAATAGACCTTACAACAAGTCCCTTTAAAGTTCTTCGGGAAGGGGCGGGGGAAGTTCCTTTTTTAAATTAATGTAAAGGACTTATTAAAAAACCAGTAAGTAGTTTGGGTAAAATATAGGTGGACTTTGCAGGAAGATTTTTTCCGCTTTTAGCATATTTGAAAAGTAACTCAAAAGAGATTGGTTTCATAAAAAAAACCAAGTTGCAAGATTCCCACCTTTTGGTGTCAATACCCTTGCTGGTATCGGCAACATAATCCAATTCCTTAAGTAACCCTGGCGTTACTGATTTAAAGGTTTGATGAATAAAAGCCGGTGGATTGGAAAAATGCTCTTTTAATCCGTAGTATGTAGTATCAATCTTGAGAATAATATCATAGTTTAGTTTATCTCTTTTATCAATATCAATTACTTCTGTTTTTAACTCCTTAGTCAGGTCTAAAAGACGTGATCTAAGGTTCTCACTCAAAGAAGTTTTCAAAAACCAAACAAAACTGTAAAGTTGTAGTTGATCTTTATGAACTAAGAAGGAGGAGAGTAAATAAGATTGCTGGTCTTGTTTTGCTAGATTTCTCAAACTAGCAACTCGGTGATGACCGTCAGCTAGGTGGAAATAAGCCTGAAGTGAAGACCATTCTTTTAAAACTTTCGTCTCTTTTTCATTAAGCGGCCATAGTTTATGTTCAGCTTGATCAAATTCAAATTCAACTAATGGGGAACGCTGTTCTAAGGTTGAAAAATTCAATTTTAATTTGCTTTGATCCTCATAAATAAGAATGACAGGTTCTGCTTGTATTTGAACCTTTTTAAGATAATGCATCATATGCACAACGCGTTTGGTATAAGTCTCTTCGTGCAAAGTAATACTCCCTTTTTCAAATTCACTAGCTGCACAACCTCCTATAAAACCTACGGTTTTATGGTTTTCTTTCTGTATTGAGTAATAATAAAATTGTGACTTTTGCGGGGATAGGTAACGCTTTTTGTCTAGAGCTTCCATCCAGTTTTTTCGAATTCTCTCATTTTTATTTTTTAAATGAATTGATGATTTTAATAAATGGATGAACCCCTCTTTTTGATCTTCTTTTAAAGCTCTTACTTCTTTAGCTGTATAATTATCAAGACTTTGCATAACCTGTTGGGAAGGCTTGCTAGGTAAGATCAGTTGAATTGGATGAAATTGGGGCATAGAGGCTCAATTAACCGATACAAGCAATGACTCTGTGGGCTACTTCTAAAGCATAAGCACCATCTTTAAGGGAAACTTTAGGTATTTGCTTTGACTTTATACAATGAGCAAAATGCTCTAGTTCTTCTAGTATTGCATTGGTCTCACTTATTGCAGGATTTTCAAAATAAATTTGTTTTTTCTTTCCCTCTGCATTGGTCAAAAGGATGGACAAATCCTCCGTCTTATTTGGGGCATCTTTAATTTTTACAACTTCCACTTTTTTTGCTAAATAATCCACAGCGATATAAGCATTCTTTTGAAAGAAACGAGTTTTTCGCATTTTTTTAAGTGAAATTCGACTCGCTGTAAAATTGGCTACACAACCATTTTCAAAAGTAATCCGAGCATTGCTGATATCAGGTGTTTCACTAATTACGGCTACTGCTGAAGCATCAATACGCTTGATAGGGGAGTCCACTACACTTAAAACGATATCGATGTCGTGGATCATCAAGTCCAACACAACCGACACATCGGTGCCTCTGGGATTGAATTCTGCCAGCCGGTGGGTTTCAATAAATAGAGGTGTATCCAAAAAGGGTTGAATAGCTTGAAATGCAGGGTTGAAGCGTTCTACGTGTCCTACTTGTCCCAAAACTCCATTTACCGAAGCTAGCTTAACTAGTTTTTGCGCTTCTTCATCATTTTGGGCAATCGGCTTTTCAATAAATACATGCTTTTTTGATCTAATGGCTTTTTCGGCCATTTCAAAATGGGAGAGCGTGGGAGTGATTATACTTACTACATCCACTGCATCAATTAAAGCTTCAGCACTTTCAAATGCTCTGTAACCTTTTTCAATTACAAGTTTATCAGCAACAGCAGCATTGGGATCATAAAAACCCACAAGCTCAAAAACTGGAGATGCAGCAACTAAGCGTAAATGGATTCTTCCTAAATGACCGGCTCCGAGGATTCCAATTCTCAGCATTTTATCACATATTTATTCAAAAGTACAATCAAATTCCTAATATATTAGGAATCTGACTTATTTTTGCAGTGCATGCAGGATACGACCAAACATCAAGGTTTAAGGAGACAATTAATTAATTTGCTAAGAGAAAAAGGAATTGCCTCAAAGCGTGTTTTGGACGTCATGTTACAAGTCCCCCGCCACTTTTTTATGGATCCCGGACTAGTTAATTTTGCTTATGTTGACCAAGCCTACCCCATTGCTGCTGATCAAACGATTTCTCAGCCGTATACCGTGGCTTTCCAAACCGAATTATTAGAGTTAAAGCCAGAACATAAAGTTCTAGAGATTGGAACGGGTTCAGGATATCAAACTGCTGTCTTACTTGGCCTTTCTCCAAATATTTACACTATTGAACGACAACAAGAGCTGTTTAAAAAAACACAACGCTTGTTTTCTAAACTTGGATTACGCCCTAAACGCTTAATCTTTGGAGATGGGTATAAAGGGCTACCTTCAGAGGCTCCCTTTGATCGGATTTTGGTTACTGCAGGAGCTCCCGAATTACCTAAGGAGTTATTGCAACAACTGACCCCCAACGGAAAACTCGTAATTCCTTTAGGAGTCAAAGAACAAAAGATGATGCGGTTTACCCGAACGGCAAAAAAAACATTTGATAAAGAATCCTTTGGTAAATTCCGTTTTGTTCCTCTTTTGAGTGACAAAAATTAATTTTCTTACAAGAGGTAAAATGGTTATAAATACTGTAATTTTCGAAATAATTTGTTTGAATGAATTTTGATAATACTGAAAAAGCTTATCGACTCAAATCAAATAAAGAGTTATATAGAGCGCTATACATTTACCAGATGATCTCTAACAATACCCTTGTTACTTTGGGTAGCAAGTTAGCATTATTGGCTTTGAGGTTAAAACTGCCCGTTGCAGGGCTTTTTAAATTTACTGTCTTTAAGCAATTTTGTGCAGGTTCTCACAAAGAAGATTCCCTGAAGCTGGTTGAACGCCTCGAAACACTAAATGTCAAATCCTATATGCACTTTGCTGCTGAGGGTCAAAAATCCGAAGCAGGGATGGATCTGAGCTTGGAAAAAACTTTGGAAACTCTTTCATTTTCGAAAAGTACTCAAGCACTCCCGTTTACCGTTTTTAAGGCAACGAGCCTCGGAGCTTTTGCTCTTTTTGAAAAGAAGAGCAAAGGCGCTATTCTAAATTCCGAGGAAATAGCAGCCTGGGAACGGATGTTAAAAAGAGTACGTACTTGTTGTGATCTAGCAAAAAAACTCAACGTGCGCATGCTTATAGATGCTGAAGAATCTTGGGTACAAGATGCGATTGATGAAATGGCTGAAAACATGATGGAAATGTATAACCAAAACGAAGCGATAATCTTTACTACAGTTCAGATGTATCGCAAAGATCGGTTACCTTACATTAAAGAGTTGATTCAAAAAGGGGAAAATAAAAATTTTAAAATCGGTATAAAACTCGTCCGTGGGGCTTATATAGAAAAAGAAAACGATCGAGCAGATGAGATAGGAATGCCTTCTCCTATTTGTGAAAGTAAAGAATCTACAGACCAAAATTTTGATGCGGCCTTAGATTACATACTCCCTCGCTTAGAGCGAAGCAACCTTTTTATTGGCTCCCATAGTGAAAGCAGTATTTTAAAAACTACTCAATGGATGAAAGAAAACAAACTTCAAAATGATCATCATAGTATTTGGTTTTCGCAATTGTATGGTATGGCAGACCATATATCGTTCAATCTAGCTTCTAAAGGCTATCAAGTGGTAAAATACGTTCCCTATGGCCCTGTCAAAGATGTCATTCCGTATTTAATTCGTAGGGCTGAGGAAAACACATCTGTAAGTGGACAAACACCTCGTGAACTAAAACTCATTAAAGAAGAATTGCAGAGAAGACGGCTTAAGGCTGTAACAACTTAAGCACTTCTATCTCTCTTTTACAGTTCGCAACTTGTAAATAAGCCTGCTCTTTGTTAAGTTCGATATGGTAAACCCTACAAGAATCAAGCTGAGTCTTACTTTTTGAAAAATTGAGTTCGCCTATGTTGATATACACGCGAATTAAACTATCTGTTAATTCAGGAAAACGCATTTTAATTTCTGTACTAAACACTATATCTTTTTGTAATAAGTTGTCTTTAACTCGAGCAGATGGACCATAATTGCAACTGGTTTTCTTTCCACTAAAAATAAAAGTCAGGAATATAAGCCCAAAAGAAAAGCCAGCTAAATAATAACCCAAACGGTACAGTAATTTCATTTTTAACTATCGAATTGCTTTTTGATTACAAGTTTTCGAGTCTTCTCATCAAGAATTTCTAGCTTACAGTAATCGTAGTTTAAAGGAAGGTGAGGAGTTACTTTCTCTGCCCATTCCATAAAACACCATTGACCTGATTCTAAATACTCTTCAATACCAAAGTCCAGTGCTTCATCGGGATGCTCTAAGCGATAAAAATCGAAATGATAGATTGGACCTTTCAAACCTTCATAAGTATTGACTAAGGAAAAAGTAGGACTTGAAACGGATTCTTGGACTCCCAAGCTTTTACACAAATTTGAAATCAGGGTAGTCTTTCCAGCACCCATAACTCCATCAATTCGAATCACAGAATGGGTGAATTTTTTCAACAAAGTCATGCTTAAATCACTTAAGTCTGATTGCTTAAAGCTATATTCCATAAAGCAAATGTACTGCTAACGGGGACTTAAAACAACAAATGGAACAATCATTTCTTCTAAAGAAATACCGCCGTGCTGAAAGGTGTTCTTAAAAAAGTTTACAAAATGATTGTAGTTGTTTTTATAAACAAAATAGTGATCTTCTTTAGCGAAAATATAACGACTATTTAAAGAAACGGAGGGTAGTTTAAAGCTTTTAGGATCTTCACAGTCCAAGACCTCTTTAGAATCAAAAGTCAAGCTTTTCCCTGTTTTATAACGCAAATTAAGACTCGTTTCTTTATCACCAATTACAGCACTTGGATGCCCTACATTTATTGTACCGTGATCCGTGGTAAGTAGTAGTTGAAATTCTAATGAAGCAGCCTTGCTCAAGAGTTTTTTAAGGGGGCTGTTTTTAAACCAACTCAAAGAAAGTGAGCGATAGGCTTTGTTATCCGAAGCTAGTTCTTTAATCATCTCCATTTCAGTTTTCGCATGCGAAATCATATCAACAAAATTATATACGACTACCGTTAGTCCTTCGTGACTGTGATTTTGAAGATTTTTAATTAGCTGTTGACTTTGATTGAGCTGCGTAATTTTGTGATAACTAAAAGGACGGTTCATTCCCAAACGCGCACACTGGGCCTTAAGTAGTGCTTCTTCATGTAAATTTTTACCTCCCTCTTCGTGATCGTGTTTCCACCATTGTGGGTATTGTTTTTGTATCTCAAGTGGTGTTAAACCCGCAAAAAAAGCGTTTCGAGCATATTGGGTTGCAGTGGGGAGGATGCTGTAGTAAGCATTTTCCTTGTCTACGGTATAATGGCTTAAAATTTCACTGCGGATCGTTTTCCATTGATCATATCTCAGGTTATCAATAACAAGCAGCAGTGTCGGTTTATGCTGTTTTAATTCTGGTAAAACCTGCTTTTGAAAAAGTTGATGAGAGAGGAGCGGACCGTCAGTTCCATTAATCCAATTAGAATAATTTCTTTCTATAAACTTTGCAAAAAGCGCATTGGCTTCTTTTTTCTGTGATTCGAAGATCTCTAACATACTTGAGTCATCAAGGTACTCCAGTTCCATTTCCCAATGAATGAGTTTTTCGAAATGGGCTATCCAGTCTTCATGTGTTTTTAAATCATTCAAAGACAAAGTCAATTTTCCGAACTCCTTTTGATAGTTTTGAGTAGTTTTTTCAGCGATTAAATGTTTGTGATCTAATATTTTTTTTAAGGACAAAAGAATTTGATGAGGATTGACAGGTTTTATTAAATAATCTGAAATTTTAGCCCCTATGGCTTCCTCCATAATTTGTTCCTCTTCATTTTTGGTAATCATTACAACCGGAAGAAGCGGTTTGCGGTTTTTAATCTCCTGTAAGGTTTCTAATCCATTAAGACCGGGCATGTTTTCATCCAAAAGAATGACATCAAAGTTTTGATCTTGGATTAAATCCAAAGCATCTTGACCATTAGTACAGGCTGTTGCTTCGTAACCGCGTTCTTTTAAAAAGAGAAAATGGGGTTTGAGCATTTCAATTTCATCATCTACCCATAAAATTTTGATCCGATCCATTGTGTTATCTTTGATAAAATTATTGCTCAAACGTGCGTCGTAAAAATACACTATTTAACGATCCAATTTATGGATTTATTGCCATAGAAACTGATTTGATATTGCAACTTATCAACCATCATTTTTTTCAGCGATTAAGAAGAATCTCGCAAATGGGACTTTCTAGTTTGGTTTACCCAGGCTCACATCACACGCGTTTTGAACACGCCCTAGGAGCTATGCATGTCATGCAAAAAGCAATACAGGTTTTAATAGGGAAAGGGGTTTCAATTACAACTGAGGAGAATGAAGCCATGCAAATTGCCATTTTACTTCATGACATTGGACATGGACCCTTTTCGCATGCATCAGAAAAAATTCTTTTACGAGGCATTGATCACGAAGCGATCTCACTTAGTGTCATCAAACAATTAAATTTAGAATTTGATGGGCGTTTAGATAAAGCCATTGAAATCTTTACAGATCGCTACCCTAAAAAATTCATGCATCAATTGGTCTCGGGGCAAATTGATGTCGATCGTTTGGACTATTTAAAACGAGATAGTTTTTATACAGGCGTTACCGAAGGAAATATCAATACCAATAGAATCATAACAATGATGCATGTACAGAATCAAAATTTAGTTTTTGAGTCAAAAGGAGTTCATTCATTAGAGAAGTTTTTACTTGCCCGACGCTTGATGTACTGGCAAGTTTATTTACATAAAACCAGTCTGGCTGCTGAATTAATTCTTGTCAAAGTGTTGGAACGCTTTAGAGAACTTATTTCAACAGGGAAAGAAGAACTAACCGAATCTAATGTGCTTTATCCTTTGATTGAATCGGATGCTGAAGAAAGGCTTCCCAATGCGGTCTTATTACATTACCTCGCTTTGGAGGATGCAGACATCCTCCACCTTCTAAAAAGCTGGATTAATCATAAAGATACGGTTTTAAGTAAATTGTCTAAACAATTAATATACAGGAAATTACCCAAGATAAAAATTCAAGACAAACCCTTTACTGAAAAACAGGTAGCCAAAAAAAGAAAGCGCTTAAAAGAGCACGAGAGACAAGAAGACCATAAAGATTATTTTGTATTTACAGGCAGCATATCTAATCAAACCTATATTTCAGATGAGACACAAATATTGCTAAGAAACAAACAAGGGGATCCTGTCCCGCTTGCATCTGCAATCGACTATTTAGATTTTAATCCATTTTCTAAACCAATCTATCGATACTATTTGTGTTATCCCAAAACCTAAAATTCTATTTTAATCCTTATTTTTGCAAAGATGAATTCTACCGCTAGAGAAATTGCTCAGAAACTCGATGGAAGTGTAGAAGGAGACGGTGAAGTCCTAGTGACAACCCTAGCAAAAATAGAAGATGCCCCAAAAGGATCTTTAAGTTTTTTAGCTCATGAAAAATACACGCCCTTTCTTTCTAATACTGATGCAAGTGTTGTTTTAATAAAGAAAGACTTTGATTTAACAACACCTACAAAAGCGACCTTAATACGGGTAGTAAACCCTTATACAGCCTTCACAAGTCTTTTAGTTGAAGTTGCTAAGAAAAAAGAAAAGTCCTTTAAAGGCATCCATAAAACCGCCCTGGTTGACCCATCAGCAACAATCAGTGATGATGTATATATAGGCCCCTTTGTTAGCATTGGTGCAAATACTGTTGTTCACCATGGGGTTCAGTTACACAGTTATTGTTCCATTGGTTCTGACGTAGAAATCGA
>Ga0315330_10002650_pt1 | contig 12289 bp, 12 predicted proteins | sample M140m34915metaG_FD_203453 | JGI IMG/M metagenome (GOLD analysis project Ga0315330, IMG submission 203453) | Ammonia-oxidizing marine archaeal communities from Monterey Bay, California, United States - M1 40m 34915 | ecosystem: Environmental > Aquatic > Marine > Intertidal zone | place: USA... | reverse complement strand
CTTTACAGCATCTGCCAAAGTATTAACACCATCTAACATTTGACTTCTAGCTGAGTCACCGAATTTTACATCTTTTGCTGACATTTCTATATCTCCGTTTTTATATAATTAATTAAGATTCAATAACACCAAAAATATCACTCTCACTTAAGATAAGATATTCTTGTCCATCTATTTTTACTTCGCTTCCACCGTAAGGGCCAAAGATAACTAAATCTCCAGTATCAACTCCAATTGGCATAACTTCCCCAGTATCATTTTTCTTACCTGGGCCAACAGCTATAACAACACCTTGTGATGGTTTTTCTGTAGCAGTGCCTGATAGGATAATTCCACCTGCTGATGTTTTTTCTTCTTCAGTTCTTTCGACAAGAACCTTGTCATGTAAAGGCCTTAATTTCATTAGTATTCTCCCTACTTTTTGAATTATAAAAATTACTTTAATTAAGTAATTCAATAAAAAATTTATTCTAAACGTTAGTTATGGACTAAATGTAATAAATCAATAGTCAGGATAGAACTTTTTAAGATATTTCCAAGACATATAACCAACGAACACGCCAATAATATCAGAAAGTAAGTCATATAATTCAAATGTTCTATATTCCAAAGAGTTCTGAATGACTTCAATTGAAAGTCCATACAAAATTAATATTAAAAATAAGAAAATCCTTTTTATTTTAAAGTTAGATGCATATGCAAAAAATGTGATTACAGCAAATGCTAGAAAATGAAGCAATTTATCCTGAATTAAAAACTTTGCAATAGATGGATCTATTGAAATAAAACTCATTACAGAAGTAATTAGAACAGTTATGAAGAATATAAATCTAATAAAATAAGTTAGTTTATACATTCTTACTTTTAAAAAAAGCTAATAAAAAATATCGATTGAGGTAGAGGAATAAAATTGAAGGGATTGTTAACAGCGAGGTGCTTACATAAAATGAAAGCCAGCCATAATCTGCGCCAAATATATTCTGAAGATATGTTACCCATATTCCTGATAAACCTTTCAATGCAAAACCAGGGCCTGCCATAAATCCAGTTAACAATGCATATTGAAAGCCTGTATATTTTTTTGAGACTAGAGAGGTTAAAAATGCAATATTTACAGTTCCTACAACCCCTGCAGCTATACTATCCAAACCTACAATAATTGATAATAAGATTATGCTTTTCTGATTTATAGCTGCATATCCAAAGAATATATTGGTAAACATTACCAAAAATGCTCCTATAACTAGTGATCTAAATAATCCAGTTTTCTTTATTAAAATACTTCCCATAAAGACACCAAAAATTGCAGAGATCAAGGCCACTACCTTAACCACAGCCCCTATTTCAGTTAAACTAAATCCCATCTCAATATAGAAAGAATAAGCCATAGGACCCATAACAATATCCGTTAATCTGTAAGTTCCTATAATTAACAAGATCATACCTGCTGCAAACAAGCCAAATCGAGAGTAGAAATCTTTAAACGGTTCAACTATTGAATTTCTAAAATTTAATTTTCCTAAATTTTTGTTCTTTTCTTCTTTTGAAAAGATAATTCCCAATAAACCAAGGCACATGAAGGCTGCCATGAGTTTAAATGTTAGTGGCCACCCATTATTATCTGCAAATATTAGTGCAACAGATGTTGCAATAATTATTGCCATCCTGTAACCCAATTGGTATGCAGCAGCTAGATTTCCTTGATTTCTAATATCCGCATATTCAATTCTAAATGCGTCAATTGCTATATCTTGAATTGATCCAGCCCATGCAATACAAAAAGCAGCAATGCTAAATAAAACTAAATTGGTTTTAGGATCAATATCAGAAATAAGTAAAAGCGTGGTAAAGATTATAAGCTGCATAAGCATAATCCAGCTTTTTCTGTGCCCATAATGAGCTAGATAAGGTATAGAAAACCTATCGACCAGTGGGGCCCATATAAACTTTATAGCATATGCAATCGTAACCCAACTAAAAAACCCAATATAAGTTTTTGCAACATTAATATCCCTTAGCCAGGCCGTAGAAGTGCTTAGTATTAGTATAAAAGGAAGGCCTGCTGAGAATCCCAGTGAAAGCATTACAAACATTTTTCTGAAATTAAACATCTACGATGAGCCTCTTCCAATCAAAAAAAATACCAGGGTCTGACTTTCTACCTGGCGCTATATCTGAATGGCCTACTAATCTATCTTCCGATAAATTGGGATAAGATCTAATTAAAGAGCTAGTTAAATTTTTTAAAGAATTATACTGTTCATCTGTAAATTCGCTATCATCAGTACCTTCAAGCTCTATTCCAATAGAATAATCATTACAATTTTCTTTTCCTAGATAGGAAGAAATTCCTGCATGCCACGCTCTTTTATTAAAAGGAACAAATTGAAGTGTTTCCCCAGTTCTTTTAATGAGTATATGTGAAGAAACTTTTAAATTTTTAATTGATTCAAAATATTCATGATTTGAAGTATCCAATTCATTTAAAAAAAAGTCCTTGATTTCATTTCCTCCATACTTTCCAGGGGGCAGACTTATTGAATGTATAACTATTAAAGAAATATCTGTATCTTTGGGCCTACTATCAAAGTTAGGTGAAGAATGAAAAGTAACTCCCTCTATAAGATTATCTTTTATATTTATTATGGACATAACTTAATATCCCATATGAATTTAGTTTTGACAAATAAGCTTACTTAACTCTTTCTCTTCTTAATTCAGGAGGCATCTTAAAGACAATATTTTCTTCATCTTTTCCAATTTCATTTATGACACCGCCAGTAAAGTCTCTAAGTGCTAATGCTATCTCTTGAACTCTATCTTCCGGAGCCGATGCTCCAGCAGTAATAGCTATTTTATTAATATTTTTAATTTTTTCTAAATCTAGATCATTGAATTCATCAATTAAAATTGCTTCACATCCACATCGATCAGAGAGCTCTTTAAGCCTATTAGAGTTAGAGCTATTTTTTGATCCTACAACAATCATAAATTCATTCTCTAGTGCTAGTTGTTTAACTGCATCTTGTCTGTTTTGAGTGGCATAGCAAATGTCATCATTTTTTGGTGTTATTAAATCAGGAAATCTGTTTTTTAATTGGGCAATGATAGCCTTGGTATCATCAACGCTAAGAGTTGTTTGAGTTACAAGGGCTACATTAGTTGGTTGTTCTATTTCTATAGACTTTGCATCCGTCTCATCCTGAACTAGATATATCTTAGAAGCATCACCGCCAGTATGTCTTCCCATAGTTCCCTCTACTTCTGGATGACCCTCGTGACCAATCAAAATAATATCTCTTTCAGCTCTGGCATGCTTTATAACCTCCATGTGAACTTTTGTAACTAAGGGGCAAGTTGCATCATGAAATTGTAATCTTCGTAAATTTGTTTCAATCTCGACCTTGCTTGAAACTCCGTGAGCACTAAAGATAACTATAGAATCATCAGGAATTTCATAGATCTCTTCAACAAAAATAGCTCCCCTGTCCTCCAAATCCTTTACAACAAAACGATTATGCACAACTTCGTGCTTAACATATACAGGCCTTCCATATACTTCTAACGCCCTATTTACTATATCAATAGCTCTATCCACTCCAGCACAAAAGCCTCTAGGATTTGCCAAATTTATAACAACTTTATCCATTAGATGTTTTTAAAAATTCAGATCCTACAAGCAATATAGCGCCAATACATATGAATGCATCAGCAGGATTGAAGATAAAAAATGAAAAGTTATTAATATAAAAATGTAAGAAATCTGTTACAGCTCCATCACCTGCTCTATCTAGAATATTACCAAGAGCGCCTCCAACTATTAACACCAATGCAGTCTGGCTTAGTCTATTTGTTTCAGCTAAAAGTTGTTTAGTTAAAAAGATTACAATCAAAAGTCCAATAAAAAGTAATATATAACTTGATAATCCTGCTCCAAAATCAAACATGCTAAATGCAATACCTGTATTGAAAGTTAGATAGAAGTTTAGAAAAGGTAAAAAATATACGGTTTCAAAAGGGGCAAGATTTGCCAAAGCAAAATGCTTAATAAAAAAGTCTATAGTTACAAGCAAAAATATATAAATGAAGATTGAGATCTTAGACAAATTTCCTAACCTCGCCTGTATTTTCAATATTATCCTCGCATCTAGAACAAAGCTCTGGATGATTTATGCTTTTACCAACAGTTTCTGATCTGTGCCAGCATCGCGCGCATTTTTCATCATTTGATTGAGAAATATTAATTGATAAGATCTCACCTTGTTTTATTTGGCAATAAGAGGAAATAAAAACAAAATGAAGCTCTTCACCAAAATTTTGTAAGATATTATATGTGTCTTCAGGACAAATTATCTCGACACTGGTATCAAGAGAGCCTTTAACAAGACCATCATTTCTTGCTTTCTCTATAGCCTGATTCACCAAATCCTTAATTTCAAATAACTTGCTCCATTCACTATTGGTTATTTGCTGATCTGCGAAGTTTATATCATTAATAAATTGAGAAAGGAAAACTGATTTCTGTTGCTTTTTAAGAGGCGAATAGGTTTGCCAAATCTCTTCAGCTGTAAACGATAATATTGGGCTAACTAGTCTGACCAAAATGCTGACTATATAATACATGCTTGTTTGACATGATCTTCTGGCATGAGAGTCTGTCGAGGTTGTATAGAGCCTGTCCTTTACAATATCTAGAAAAATACCACCTAATTCATTAACACAAAAATTATGTATTTTTTGAACTGCTGTGTGGTATTGATACTTTTTAAAGTGGTCCTGAACCTCAATTTGAAGTTGGAGGGTTGAATTAAGTATCCATTTATCAAGCTCAATTAGCTTATCAAAATCAACTCCATTCTTCTTTATATCAAAATCATTAAGATTACCAAGTAGAAATCTAAAAGTATTTCTTATTCTTCTATATTGATCTGAAACTCTTTTTAATATTTCATCAGATGCATTCATCTCACTTCTAAAGTCAGTTGCTGCGACCCATAATCTTAATATATCTGCCCCAAGTGAATTCCAGACTTTTTGGGGTGAAACGACATTGCCTAATGATTTAGATTGTTTGCGCCCTTTATCATCCACAACAAAACCATGAGTTAAAACTTCTTTGTAAGGAGGCCTGCCATTTATGGCTATACTGGTTAAAAGTGATGATTGAAACCATCCTCGATGCTGATCAGACCCTTCAAGATATAAGTCAGCAATTAAACCTTTTTGAAATCTTTTTTCTAGAACTGAAAAATGAGTAGCTCCGGAATCAAACCAGACATCAAGAGTATCTGTAATTTTTATATAATTATCTGCATCATCAATATAGTCAGAAAGTTTTACTGAATCCCATACTGCAACTCCAGACTCTTCTATTAAATCAGCAAAAATATTAAAAAGATTATCTTGATCTGGATGAATATCACCTGAATCTTTATGAACTACAAGAGCAATGGGAACTCCCCAATTTCTTTGTCTTGAAATACACCAATCAGGTCTGTCTTCTAACATTGATTTAATTCTTTGAAGACCCCAAGAAGGCTCCCAGTTTACAGAATCTATAGATGCCTTTGCATCATTTAAAAGATCAGCTTTATCCATTGAAATAAACCATTGAGGGGTAGATGTAAAAATCAAAGGCGTTTTGTGTCTCCAGCAATGTGGATAAGAATGCTCATAGCTTTCAACATTAATAAGTGATTGACTAGAAACTAAGATTTCAATAACAGAAGGGTCAGCTTTAAATGCTGGTAATCCAGCAAGGTTTTCATATTCATCTTTAAAAAAGCCTTTATTATTCAAAGCTTTTATAGGCTCAATATTATTATCTTTACAAATAAAGTAGTCATCTAAACCATGCGCAGGAGCGGTATGAACACAACCAGTTCCTGCATCAGTAGTCACATGGCTACCTTGCAATAATATTGATTGTCTATCTAAAAATGGATGCTCAAGATCGATATCTTTTAGATCGCTACCTTTCACATTAGATAAATTTTTTAATTCAATGTTCCAGCGGTCAGAACAAGAATCAATTAACTCAGTTGCGATAATTAAATAATCATCGTCTTTTTTTACAACCGAATAGTCTAATTTAGGATTAATGCAAACAGCTACATTTGAAGGAAGAGTCCATGGAGTTGTTGTCCAGATAACAAATGAACAGTTTTTATCAATATCTAAATTAAATATCGAATTAATTTTTTTCAATGAATTGCTAGAAACTTGAAATGAAACATCAATGGATTTAGAAACTTTATCTTGATACTCAACCTCAGCTTCAGCAAGAGCTGAACCGCAATCTTGACAAAAATGGACTGGTTTTTCACCTTTTTGTAAGTGGTTATTTTTCACAATTGTAGCAAGAGCTCTAAGAGTGTCTGCTTCGAAAGAAGCATCTGCACTTTTATATGGATTAGACCAATCAGCAAGAACGCCTAACCTTATGAAATCATCTTTTTGTTTCTCTACTTGAGTTAAAGCATATTCTTTACATGCATTTATAAAATCATGTTTGTTTTTAACTAAATCGCTATTCTTGCCGTGCTTCTTCTCAACATTAAGCTCAATAGGCAATCCGTGACAATCCCAGCCTGGAATAAATGGAGCATCTTTACCAAGCATGGTTTGAATCTTAATTGTTATATCTTTAAGAATCTTGTTAACTGAATGACCAATATGAATATCACCATTTGCATAGGGAGGTCCATCATGAAGTATAAATTGGTCTTTTCCAGCAGCTCTTGCTCTTATCTCATTATAGAGATCTAAAGAATTCCATAAATCTATGATTTCAGGCTCTTTATTGGCCAGACCAGCTTTCATGGATAAATCTGTTTCCGGGAGATTTAATGTGTCCCTATAATTAATAGTCATAATAATTTCTATTGTAAAAGTTTTTTAGCCAAAGATATGTCTTTTTGTATCTGTTCTTTTAAAAAATCTAGACTTTCGAACTTTTTTTCATCTCTAATTTTGAATTTAAACTCAACATCTATTCTTTGACCATAAATATCTTGATTGAAATCAAATAAATGAACCTCTAAGACTGGCTGCTCTCCGCCGACAGTTGGCCTCACGCCCATATTTGCTATACCTTTATAATTAGAGCCCTGATGCATGCATGTAACAGCATAAACACCAGAAATAGAAAGCTTCTGTTTTGGTATCCACAAATTTGCAGTAGGAACATTAATAGTTCTTCCTAATTGATTGCCATAAACAACTTTTCCTGAATAAATATAAGGTCTGCCTAATAAGTCTTCAGCTAAATTAAAATTACTTTCCAATAACGCTTTTCTTATTCTTGTGCTGCTAACTCTTTTTCCATCAAATAATACAGTTTTAGTATTTGAGACAACTACATTTGTTTTTTCACCCCACTCTCTTAACAAATTAAAATCACCAACTCTCTCAGCTCCAAACCTGAAATCATCACCAACAATGAGTGATTTTAAATTCATTTCTTCTAAAATATCTTTTATAAAATTTTCAGGGGTCATGGATTTTAGGGAGGAGTTAAATCTTAAGAAGCACGCATAGTCGATGCCATAATTATTTAATAACCTATATTTTTCTCTCCATGGACATAATCTTGGAGGCGATTGGTTATTTGTAAGACCTTTTGCAGAAAAATATTCTGCTGCATGAGGTTCTGTAAAAAAAACTAAAGTAGATGTACCCAAATCTTTAGCCTCTTCTTTTAAATTATCTAAAATTGCTTGATGGCCAATATGTAATCCATCAAAATTGCCAATAGTTGCAGACATGAAAGTTTTAGGATGTCTCTTTTTAAATAAAGAGATATTGTTTTGTCCTCTTATCAAATACATGATTCTTAAAACAGCTCCCTTAATTTACCGCCAATGATAGCTCTTGTTATTAACAGATATAGAAAAATAGAAATTACAACTTCTAAACTTAAATTAAATAGACGCTCCAGAAAACTTAAAGAATTAAAGTCAACATTAAAAGGTCCGTATAACAAGAAAAGAATGATTGAAAGTGAGCCTAGTGCTAAAGCTAAATTGAATCTATTTATTGGATTTCTAAATTGAATATAATTATCTTTTATTAAAATTGTATACAGAATAGCGCAACTTAATAAAGCTGAGATTGAGCTGGCGAATGCTAAACCTGTATGACCATAACCCAAGATAAAAGCTAGATAATAGTTTAAAGCAATATTCAGAGCTAAAGCTGCTATAGCTGCATACATAGGAGTTTTAGTATCTTTTCTTGAGAAGAATGCAGGGACCAAAACTTTCATCATCATAAAGAATGGTAATCCGAAAGAAAAAGCAATTAGACTTTTCGAAGCCTGACTAACATCTGTTGACATGAACTCGCCTCTTTGAAAAAGAGTGCTAATTAGATGCTCTGAACAAATAGCCATTCCAATGACTGATGGAATTGCCAGAAACATTACCAGTCTTTGAGATTTTCTTAATTGCTCCTTAAACAAGATTAGATCGTCCCTTTGATTTGCATTAGAGAGAGATGGAAGAAGAACGGTTCCAATTGCAATTGCAAAAATGCCAAGAGGAAACTGAATTAATCTATCTGAAACATACAACCAGGTTGGGCTTCCAGTTATAAGAAGAGATGCAAAAACTGTATCTATTAATAGGTTGATTTGTGCAACACCTCCAGCAATAACAGCTGGAAGCATTAAAATTAAAACTTTTTTTACTCCTTCATTACTCATTCCTATTTTAGGAATAGGTAATCTGTCAATTTGAGATAACGGAGCTAACTGAATTAACAATTGTATTATTCCGGCAAGTAAAACTCCCCATGCAAGTCCCACAATTGGAATTGAGAATAAAGGAGCTAAGAAAAATGCTGATAAAATTATACAAAGATTAAAAATAATTGGTGTGGCAGCTGGTAATGAGAATCTTTGATGTGAATTCTGAATACCTCCAGCAAAAGCTACAAGAGAGATTAATCCTAAATAAGGAAACATTATTCGTAGCACATTTACTGCTAAATCTTTTTTTAATGGATCAAAATAAAAACCTGGAGCAAAAATGAATATAAATATTGGAGCAAAAAATAACGCAATTATAGTAAATATAAAAAGAAATGATAAAAGAGTTCCAGCTAAATTATTGATGAAATCCTTAATCTCTTCTGTTGATTTATGTTCTTGATATTCACTGTAAATTGGAATAAATGCTTGGCTAAAAGCTCCCTCTGCAAAAAATCTCCTAAACACATTAGGTATCTTTAGTACTACTACGAAAATATCATGAAGGCCTGATGAAGTTCCAAGCAAACCTGTTGTAGTTATATCTCTTACAAGACCAAAGACTCTAGATAATCCAGTCCATGAACCTACTTTGAAATATGACTTGAACATACTGGTTTCTGGAAATGGTTTATTTTGTTGCACTACTTATTCTTTCTTATCTTTAAAATCTATTGATACTGAATTTATACAATATCTTAGCCCAGTTGGATTTGGACCATCATTAAAAACATGTCCTAAATGAGCATCACAATTTGAACACCTAACTTCAGTTCTTGGAACTAATAACGAATAATCAGATAGCTCATCAATTGCGTCATCATTTAGAGGCTCGAAGAAACTTGGCCAGCCGCAGCCTGCATCAAATTTAGAATCTGATTTGAACAAAGGAGTATCGCAACAAATACATATATATGAACCCTCCTCATCAAAATCCCAATATTTCCCACTAAAAGGCCTTTCCGTTCCGCCTAATCTGGTAACATGAAAAGATTCCTCAGAAAGCTCTTTCTTCCATTCTTCATTTGTTTTATCTATCTTAGTCATTGATTGTATAAAGTATTTTTTTAATCGAATCTAATGCTTAATTGTAATAGCAATATTTACTTATTACGATATTCATATTATTCATTAACCTTCCAATCCCTTACCCAATAAATAAATATAGTATCAATTAATGCAATGCATACTTTTAAAATGTATTTTGTAATAGCTAGGAAAAATGCTTGAATGAAGGTGACGTCTGTAGCTATAACCCAAGTAGCTTGATAAATAATGGTATCTAGAAGTTGAGATAAAATAGTTGAAACATTATTTCTGAGCCATAACTTCTTACCATTTGTTTTTTCTTTAAGGTAATGGAAAAGCCAAACATCAAACTTTTGACTTATTATGTAAGCTGTAAGTGACCCAATAATAAAATATGGTGAATAGTTTGCTAAAGTATCCACAGCATTATGAATTTCTAAGGCTGATCCAGCTAAGTTAGATGGCAAGAATTGTAAACTTATATATAGCGTTATTAAAACTGCAATGTTTGCTATAAATCCAAGCATTACTGCTCTATTTGCCTCGTCTTTTCCATATCTCTCATTCAGTAAGTCTGTAGAAAAATATATACCTGAATATAAAATAGCCCCCATACTCGCATTAAATGTGTAACCAAACATAGTGAGCTCAGTGATTTTACCGCCCTGAAGATTTGCAAGAATAATACCTAGAATGACCGCACAATAAAGACCGTACTTTCCATAGTATCTAAATAAAAAAATGGCTAAAAGTAAGTCATAAAATACTACTCCAAACCATATAAATTCTTGGCTAAAACCTAACATCTATTTTAATTATCCTTTTTCTGATTATTTTATTTAGAACTAATGTAAATTATACATATCATATATAAATGTTATGTAATCTTTTAAATGGAAAGTATAAAAAAAATCTTAAAACAGCACTCATATGCGAGTTTGAATCATGATTTTTTCTCTAAACAACTTCAACAACCATTAAATAATCCTTTTCTTATTCATGTAAATAAAATCTTACTAAATGAATTTGGTCTTTCTGAAAGAAGCTGTGAAGATTTAATGCTTCTATTTAATGGCTCTATCCAAATTCCAGACGTACAAGCGATATCAATGAATTATGCAGGACATCAGTTTGGTCAATATGTTCCTCAGTTGGGTGATGGCAGAGGTGTTTTACTTGGAGAAATTAAAGTAAAAGATAAATACTTGGATATTCATGTAAAAGGTTCAGGAAAAACGCCATATTCAAGATTTGGAGATGGAAGAGCTGTTTTAAGATCATCCTTAAGAGAATATTTATGCGGTGAAGCTATGCATGGACTAGGAATACCCTCATCAAGATCATTAATGATTTTTGGAAGTGATGATATTGTTTATAGAGAAAAATCTGAAACTGCAGCAATGATAGCAAGGACAGCTGAAACTCATATCAGATTTGGCAGTTTTGAAAAATTTTATCATGATGGTCTTTTTGATAGGCATAAAGAATTATGCAATTATGCTATTTCTCAATATTTTCCAGATGAAAACAAATTAAATAATAAATATTCATATCTTCTTGAAAATATAGTTACTAGGACTGCATCTTTAATTGCTAATTGGCAATCAGTTGGGTTTTGTCATGGTGTTATGAATACAGATAATATGTCTATTCTTGGAGAAACACTCGATTATGGGCCTTTTGGATTTATAGATAACTTCAATCCTTCTCATATTTGCAATCTTTCAGACTCATCAGGTAGATACTCATATCAAAATCAGCCCTATATAGGAATGTGGAACTGCTCCGCATTAGCTCATACATTTGAAAATCTAATTAGTAAGGAAGAGATAAAAAGTATCATGTCCATGTATGAAAAAACATATACTAAACGATTATTTGCTTTATATAAAAATAAATTAGGCCTTAATGAGACTTGTGATACTGACGAGCTTTTAGTACAAGAATTACTAAACATCATGGAAGTTCAAAAATTAGATTTTACACGGACATTTAGAAGTCTAAGTAATATTTTAGATGCTAATAATAGTATTGAAGTTGATAATGGTCTTAAAAATTGGTCACAAAAATTTAAAGAAAGGCATGACATTGAAATTACAGATATTAATTCAAGGATTGCACAAATGAATCAAATAAATCCCAAATTTATATTAAGAAATTATTTGTTACAAAATGCAATAGATCAAGCTGAGGAAGGGTCGTATAAAGAAATAGATATTCTTATGAAATTAATTACAAAACCCTATGAAGAGAATCTAGAATATGAAAAATATGCTCAGAAAGCACCAGAATGGGCAACAAGCATAGGCTTATCTTGCTCTTCCTAATTTAAGAAGCTTTTTTTGAATCTTGAATCTTTGACACTGACTCAGTCATATTTAAAAAATCATTAATCATTGAATCTGAAGGTGTATAAATCCTTCTACGTTTATCAGTCAAGGATGATTCTTCATTAATGTAACCAAGCTGAACAGAGCTCTTTAATACCTGAAGTCTTTTAATTCTAGAAGC